>OGHW01001330.1_pt1 | contig 20434 bp, 19 predicted proteins | sample 1571641 | NCBI WGS metagenome assembly OGHW01 (sample SAMEA2582066, study PRJEB24529) | metagenome | biome: Human gut stool | place: China | collected 2011 | reverse complement strand
AAAGGCGGCGTCAAACTGCAGCTCGCCATCGACAGCCAGTTCTGGATCAGCTTCCTGGGCCAGTTTAGTCGCTTCGGCAACCTTGGTAACCATTTCGCCTTTTGCTGATCCCTTGGTTGAAAAGCTCAGCATGGCAACGCGGGGATCAATCCCAAACAGTTTGGCCGTCTTAGCGCTTTCAACGGCAACCTCAGCCATTGTTGGCGCATCCAGTTCAATGTTGATCGCACAGTCAGCAAAGATATAGCGCTGATCGCCTTTTTGCATCAAGAATGCCCCACTGATCCGCTTGATGCCAGGCTTGGTCTTAACGATCTGCAACGCTGGCCGGACCGTATCGCCAGTTGAGTGAATCGCGCCAGAAACCATTCCGTCAACCTTGCCCATGTAAACCAGCATCGTAGCAAAATAGCTGACGTCTTTTAACATCGCGTCGACCTGTTCTGGTGTATTCTTACCGTGACGCCGTTCTAAAAGTGCGGCATGCATTGCTTGATAGTCGGCTGCCGGATAGGTCTGCGGGTCCATGATTTCAACCTCTGTCAGATCAATGCCATCCTGCTTGGCAGCTGCTTTGATCTTGGCTTCATTTCCCAGCAGAATCGGCGTCAGCAGACCATCATGCGCTAACCGAGCTGCTGCGCCAAAGATCCGTTCATCCTCACCCTCTGGAAAAACGATCCGCTTGTCTTGTGATGAAAGCTGTGACTTTAAGTGTTCAAATACATCCATTATTCATAACCTCATTTCCATTGTGCGTCAATATCAACATGTTCGGGCAGACGCCAGTCAATCGGTGTCTCACCCATTGCCACCAGAGCCTCATTGGTTTTAGAAAAAGGCTTTGAGCCAAAGAAGCCACGGTTGGCAGAAAAAGGACTGGGGTGCGGTGATTGCAGAACAATGTTGGTCTGCGTGTTGATCAAAGGAATTTTTGATTGGGCTGCCTTGCCCCAAAGAATAAACACCACTGGTCGCGGCCGTTCAGACAACGCATGAATCGCTGCATCCGTAAGCTGCTCCCAACCATGACCGCGGTGCGAGAACGCCTGACCAGCCCGGACGGTGAGCACGGAATTTAACAACAGCACGCCTTGATCGGCCCACTTCTTTAAATAGCCATGCTCAACGGGCGGATAGCCAAGATCGTCTTGCAGCTCTTTATAGATGTTTTGCAAAGAAGGCGGAATCTTGACGCCTGGCAAAACTGAAAAACTGCAGCCGTGTGCCTGGTGCGGTCCATGATAAGGATCCTGTCCTAAGATTACCACTTTTACCTTTGAAAAGGGAGTCCATTCAAAGGCTTCAAAAATATGATGCATCTCTGGATAGATCGTCTGATGGGCATACTCATCAGCTAAAAAAGCGTGCAGCTGAGCATAATAGGCAGATTCAAACTGGGGTTCAAGCACGCCCCACCAATCGTTATGGATAAGTTGTTTCAAAGTCAGCACCTCGTGAATATTTTAACATGATTATTATAAATACGATACCTATTTTGATCGCGTTAATTGACTGTTTTTATTGCCGACAGCTGTTAAAATGGTAGTTAGATATTTAGGAAAAGTGGTGATTTCTGTCATGCGGCAATTGTACATCCGCGACCGTTCGACCGACTTGAACAGCGCTACCGTCATTCACGACGCAAGCGGCCATTCATGCTACCTGTTAGCCGGTAAATGGGGGATTCGCTATGATGCACTTTCATTATATACGATGAGCGGTGAATTGTTAGCTGAAGCCAAGCAATTAACGCTCGGTCTTACGCCAAAATTCGCTCTTTATTTAAATCGGCGTCAAGTTGGCACGATCGGCAAATCACTGGGACTTTTTCATGAACTGATCTATATCCACGGTCTCAACTGGATTGTCGTCGGCTCATTGGTAAGTGGACGCTTCAAGGTCTTTTGCGGCAGCCGCTTGATCTTTGCAGTTGAGCCGGTACCGAATACTGGTGGCTTTTGCAGCTGTTTAAGCGTCACCAATCAAGCCGATGAGCCATTGGCAATCTTAACGGCCACCATCATCAACCGCTGGGCCAGACATCATGATCGCCAGCCGCTGCGAGAACGATTGCGTCAGCTGAATCCGATGTCATCAACTGACCAGGGCGATCTAAGCATGGGATTCGTACCTAAAACAGTGCTTAATGATCAAAGCCTCAGCAGACACGTTCATCAGCCAGAATAAAAACGGGGTGCATTTTTTTAGAATGCACGCCCGTTTTATTTTGCACGAAATCTGATTTTTAGTAATGTTTCAAAACACGTTCGATCTGGCGCTCCTGCTCACGCTTCTTGATCGACTCGCGCTTATCGTATTCATGCTTTCCCTTAGCCAGGCCCAGCAGTACTTTGGCATAGCCATGCTTGATATACATTTTCAGCGGAATCAGCGTAATCCCCTTGGTCGACAGCTCACCGGCAATCTTTTTAATCTCTTTTTTATGCAGCAGCAGCTTACGATTGCGCAACGGATCATGATTAAAGAAGGTGCCGTTGTCATATTGACTGATATGCACGTTCATCAGCCATAATTCACCGTTATGAAGCTGAGCAAAGCCATCTTTAAGATTGACGCGCCGAGCTCGGACCGATTTGATCTCAGTCCCAGTCAAAGCAATCCCAGCTTCATAAGTCGCTAAAACTGAATAATCGTGACGCGCTTTTTTGTTCTGCGCGATTAGATTATCATCTTTTTCGTGATGGGATTTTTTTGCCATCTTTTTCCCTCCCGTCATAGCTTAACGCGAGCGGCGATCACCATTGTTGCGGCCGCGCTGGGAACGCTTGCCGCCATCATGCCGACGTGAAGGCCCGCGATCAAACAGATGATTGCTGCGCCGACCATTACCGTTGCCATTGCTGCGGTAGGAACGCTTACCATCTTTTTTGTCCCGCTCGCCATGGCCAAATCTGCTGTGCTTGTCGTCACGACTGCCACGTCCTCGACCATTAAAGCGACCATCGTTTTTACGCGGCACCCGCAGCTTGGTTGTTGGGGCTTCCTCAGGGTTAACCAGTTCAAAGTCAACCTCGCGCTGATCCTTGTCTACTCGAATCAATTTAACCTTGACTGGCTGACCGATTTGGAAGATATGATGATGGCGGCGGCCAACCAATGCCATGTTGGATTCCAGATACTCGTAGAAGTCATCGTTCATGACACTGATATGGATCAGGCCTTCAACGGTATTTTCCAAGGCTACGAACAAGCCAAACTTCATGACGGAACTAACAACGGCATCAAAGGTCTCGCCAACATGATCTTCCATGTATTCTGCCTTCTTCATGCTGTCAACGTCGCGTTCCGTATCAATACCCCGCCGTTCGGTAACCGAGGTGTGCTCAGCTACTTCTGGCAGCCAGTCGCGATATTTAGCCTTGGCTTTTTCTGTCGTGCCGTTTTCAGCATACCAGCTAATCAAGCGGTGCACCATTTCATCAGGATAACGACGAATTGGCGAGGTAAAGTGCGTATAGTATTGGGCACCCAAACCAAAGTGACCGACTTCTTCATCAGCATACTTAGCCTGCTGCATACTGCGCAGCATCATCACCTGGACCATCTGTTCTTCTGGCTTGCCGGCCACGCTCTTTAAAACGTCTTGGAGCATCTTGGGCTTAACGTTTTTCAAGTCACCCTTCATTTCAATGCCAAAGACGCTGAGCAGCTCAGCAAAGCTCTTGATTCGATCGGCATCCGGCGTTTCATGAATTCGGTATAAAAACGGTACGTGCAGCTTATAGTAGTGTTCCGCCACGGTTTCATTGGCTGCCAGCATAAAGGATTCAATCATTCGTTCAGAAGTCCCCCGCTCGCGCAGCTGAATGTCGGTTGGGTGACCCTCCTCATCAACAATGATCTTGGCTTCTGGCGCATCAAAGTCAATGGCGCCGCGATCATGCCGATGCTTTAAAAGAATCTGGTGCAGCTCGCCCATCGTCTCAAACATTGGCACCAGTTCTTCGTATTCTTTGATAACCTGTGGATCATGATCTTCTAAAATTGCGTTGACGGCTTTATAGGTCATCCGAGCATGAGAACGCATTACACTAGGAAAGATCTCGTGCTTGACAATGTTGCCCTGGGGATCAATCTCCATCTCACAGCTCATTGCCAACCGTTCTTCATTCGGATTCAAGGAACAGATGCCGTTTGAAAGTCGCTTTGGCAGCATTGGAATCACACGATCCGTTAAGTAGACTGAAGTTCCTCGTTTAAAGGCCTCTTTGTCCAGTGCCGAGCCCGGCTTAACATAGTGCGTAACGTCAGCAATATGAACCCCCAGATGATAGTTGCCGTTGTCAAGTTTCCAAGCCACGACGGCATCATCAAGGTCTTTGGACTCAATACTGTCGATCGTAACCAGTGGCTGAGCGGTAATGTCTTTACGACCCTTCTTTTCTTCTGGCAGCACGTGATCAGGAATGGCGTTGGCCTCATCCATGACCGCTTGTGGGAAAACATGCGGAACGTCATGGGCATAGACAACGGAGAGAATATCAATCCCCGGCTGATCCTTGTCGCCAATAACCTCAGTGACCATCCCTGTCATGATCTGCGGCGAATCATCGCTTGGATATGATGCAATCGTGGCATTGACGATTTCGTTGTCTTCTGGGTGCAAACCATCATCAGTGACAAAAAAGCGGAAATTGCTGAGCTTTTTGTCTTTTAAAATGATCTCACCAATAAAGTTGCCCATCGTAATGTTTTTAAACTCGCCAACCACATGCTCATAATGACGCGTGAGAATTTCAGTTACCTGTCCTTCTGGTCCCTGGTCGCTGCCGGGTTCAGGAGCACGCAGGATCTTGACTTCAACCTCGTCACCGCTCATTGCATGCATGGTGTGATCAGGGTTGACATAAACGTCTGGCTGCTCCGGATCATAAGCTACAAAGCCAAAGCCCTTTGCATTGCCACGAAAGATCCCGCTGATCGTTTTAGGCTTGATAACCGCCTTAAATTCACCCTGATCGGTTACCATGACTTTTTTATCCCGTTCCAATTGTGCCAGTGCCTGAACGATCGGCGTAAATTGATCTGCTCTGTTCATTCCCAGCTGCTGGGCGATTTTTTCAGCCGAAAAGCTGAGTTCTTGATGATCGAGTAAACGCTTGAGTATTTCAAGTTGTAATTGTGTCATCCATATACCTCTTTAAAATAAATAAAAAGCCCCCTGATATTGGCAGGAGGCACTTAAACTAGTGTGAAGAAACATAGACCAGCGCCAGTGCCAGGATAAAAAACAGGGCACCAAAGATGGTCGTAGCAATCTGCATAACCGCTTCAAAACCGCGAGCCTTGCGCCGACTGAACAGGTCGCCAGCTCCCCCGGTCAAAGCGGACATGGCATCGTTGTCATTCTTGGCTGGCTGCATCATTACGCAAGCAATCAAAATGACGCAGACAATCAAGAAGAGGGTCATAATCGTATTATACAAAAAAATTTCCTCCTATTTCACCCGCTATATCCGTTAAATAATACCATATTTCCAGTCATTTGGCTAATCATGCGCTGATTGTCGGGCTGCCAGATTGATCCGCGCCTGGTTGGCAATGTGATTTTTGCCGCGCAACTGGATGACCAGCGTATCGCCCGCTTTCAGTCGCGTATCACCATGCGGAATCAGCTGATTTTCGCCACGATAGATACAGGTGATCAGAGCACCGACTGGCCAAGCAAAATCCTTGATCAGACAGCCATCCAGCCTGGAGCCGACAAAAATTGGCGTAGTCATCTGTGTCAGCCCCAGCAGTTCTTTTTGCGGCTGTTTATGCATCATATTGGCAAACATAGCCGCGTATACCGGTGTCCCGCCCATCAGATCAACGACCAGCCAAGCTACGATTGAAACGATTGCCAGCGGCATAAGATGCGTCATCGTGCCGACCATTTCGGTAATCAAAAGAATAGCAGTAAACGGCGCCTTGCTGATGCAGGCAAAGTAGCCGGCCATGGCATAGATCACGTAATTAGGCAGATATCTGGCTGGAATTAATCCCCAATGCATCATAATTACGCAATATAGAGCACCAATAATGCCACCCAGCGTCAGAATCGGTAAAAAGATCCCCCCTGGCAGCTCAGTCGCGTAGCTGATCATCGAAAAGACAAAGCGCAAAACCAATAAGCCCAGCATTACCTTAAGCTCAGCCGGCATCTTAGGCAGCGCAACGACCAGATTGTTTCCTCCACCCAGCGTTACCGGCCACCACCAGGCGATTGGAATGACCAGCAGAAATGGGATGATTGGATAACAGACTGGTTTGAGAAATTTTATCTGGCGCATCCATTTAGGCAGCCGTAAGATAACGACCTGATATAGCCTACCCAGCAAGCCCAGTAAAATCCCCAACAAGATCAGATGCCAATACTGTGAAGCTGGAAACAGCACCTCATGCGGCACGTTCAGATCAGGTTCCAGGCCAAAGAACGCCATCGAAATCAGATTAGCCGACAGTGAGCTGATAAATACCGATAGCCAGACCAGTGGCGAGAAATTATGATAAACCTCTTCCAAAATAAACATCGTGCTGGCAATTGGCGCGTTAAAGGCTGCCGAAAGCCCGGCTGCCGCGCCGCTGGCAATGCCAACTCGTCTTTCAATTTCAGTTCTGGCATTTTTTTCGGCAATTCCCTGACCAACAGCAGCTCCCAGCTGGATCGAGGGTCCTTCACGGCCTAAAAACAGCCCCGAACCAATGCTGATAATGCCACCAAAGAATTTACGCCAAAGAACCGGCCACCATTCTTCATCAAACTGTCCCGTCAGCTGACCTTCAACTTGTGGAATCCCTGAGCCTTTAATATCCGGATTTTTTTGAACCAGATTGCCTAAAAGCAGTGCAATGAAAATACTCATGCCAATCCAAGGCAGCAGCCAGACCGGATGCCCATGAAAATAGGCAAATGCTTTGATAACCACACCCAATAGATTTTGAATTGCCCAGCGAAAGAGACTGACAACCAAGCCTGCCGCCAAGCCAATTAAAACGGCGCGGCCTGCCTGGCGCAGATTTGAATAACTGAGTCCTGCAATTCTAGTTGTTTTCACTTTCTTCTCACACCTAAAAAATTTTGTTACCTAATCAGTCTAGCACAAATCAAAGCAATCAAAAAAAGCGTTTGGAAAAATCCAAACGCTTTTAAAATCATTAATTTAGATATTAACGGTTTTCGATGTCTTGACGAGCTTGTTCGCTCAAGTTGTAGAAGGAGTGAATCCCCTTGTATTGAGCAACGTCGCCCAGGTTGTCTTCGATCCGCATCAGCTGGTTGTACTTAGCAAGACGGTCAGTCCGGCTCATGGAACCAGTCTTGATTTGGCCGGCGTTGGTAGCAACAACCAGGTCAGCAATCGTCGTGTCTTCAGTTTCACCAGAACGGTGAGAAACGATTGCCGTGTAGCCAGCTTCCTTAGCCATTTCGATCGCTTCAACCGTTTCCGTCAAGGTACCGATTTGGTTCAGCTTGATCAGGATCGAGTTGGCAGCACCCATCTTGATACCCTTGCGCAGGTAGTCAGTGTTCGTAACGAAGAAGTCGTCACCAACAAGTTGAACCTTCTTGCCCAGCTTGTTGGTAATCGTTACCCAGTCATCCCAGTTGTTTTCGTCGATTGGGTCTTCTACGGATACGATTGGGTACTTTTCAATGATGCCCGTCAGGTATTCGATCCATTCTTCAGTAGTGTATTCTTCACCAGTGGACCAACGCAGCTTGTACTTCTTGTCTTCGTCGTTCCAAAGTTCAGAAGCAGCAACGTCGCAGGCAATAGCAATGTCCTTACCTGGCTTGTAGCCGGCATCCTCAATTGCCTTGATCAAGTATTGGAATGGTTCTTCATTGTTGGCAAAGTCAGGAGCAAAACCACCTTCGTCACCAACTGAGGTAACCTTACCAGCAGCTTCCAGTTCCTTCTTCAGGGCGTGGAAAGTTTCGGCACCCCAACGAATTGCTTCACGAACAGTTGGTGCACCAACTGGCATGATCATGAATTCTTGGAAGTCAACCTTGTTGTCGGAGTGGGCACCACCATTGATGACGTTCATCATTGGCGTTGGCAGCAGATGAGCATTGAAACCGCCAAGGTAGTTGTACAGTGGCACTTGCAGCTCATCAGCAGCAGCCCGTGCAGCAGCCAAGGAAACGGCCAGGATAGCGTTGGCACCCAGCTTGCCCTTGTTAGGCGTACCGTCAAGCTTGATCATAGCCTTGTCGATGGCAACTTGGTCAGTAACTTCCATGCCAACGATTTCCTTAGCGATTACGTTGTTAACGTTGGCAACGGCCTTCAAAACACCCTTGCCGCCGAAACGGTTCTTGTCGCCATCGCGAAGTTCAACTGCTTCGTGTTCACCAGTAGAAGCACCAGATGGCACGATGCCGCGGCCAACGCCACCGGCTTCAGTGTAGACTTCTGCTTCAACAGTTGGGTTACCACGTGAGTCCAAGACTTCACGAGCATAAATATCAGTAATGAGTGACATTGATGAATCTCTCCTCTGTCATTTTAAAATTGGAAAGTTCTTCCGCTTTCCATTGTATTATTCAGAACAATTTAAAACAAGCTTTATCTTAAGAGTTTACAAGCTTTAAGAAACGATCAGGATCCAGGCTGGCACCGCCAACCAAAACACCATCGATATCATCATAGGCCATCAAGGCTTTGATATTGGTTTCATTGACGCTGCCGCCGTAAAGAATTCGGACGGCGTTGCCAATGTCTTCACCATACATATCACGAATCGTCTGGCGAATCAGATAGCAGCCTTCAGCAGCCTGTTCAGGATCAGCACTTTGGCCAGTACCGATTGCCCAGCTTGGCTCAAAGGCCATCGTAACCTTGGTAACATCAGCTGGTGACAGTCCCTTAAGATCTGCCAGAATGCGGCTGACTACCCAACGAACCTTTTTACCGGCAATTCGTCGTCCCATCGTATCATCACAGCAGACGATCGGACACAAGCCATTGCGCAAGGCAACCTGGACTTTTTGATTGATCAGCTCATCAGTTTCATTAAATAAACGACGCCGTTCAGAATGTCCCAGAATGACATGATGAATGCCAGCCAAAGACAATGAGCGTGGACTGGTTTCGCCGGTGTACGCACCTGCAATCCGGCAATAGCAGTTTTCAGCAGCGATTTTTAACGGCGTATCTTTCGCGGCTTGTACCATCGACGTCAATGAAAGCGTCGGTGCAGCCAGGACGATTTCTCGTTCACTGGGGTCTGGCAATTCATTTTTAATATAGTTGACAAACTCAACTGCTTCAGAAACCGTTTTGTTCATCTTCCAATTGCCGGCGATGATTGGTACTCGCATGCAAAAGCCCCCCTTTTTAATTTTTCCGCTGCTTTAATTTTAGCAAAAAAAGCGACTGAATCGCTACTATGCTAATCAATCGCTTATCTAGCTTTACTTTTCAGAAATTGCTGCGATCCCTGGCAGTTCTTTACCTTCCAAGTAAGTCAATGAGGCACCGCCACCAGTTGAGATGTGGCTCAAACGGTCAGCAATTCCCAATTGCTTGGCTGCAGCCGTGGAGTCCCCGCCACCAACAATCGTCGTAGCACCAGTCAACGTGCCCAGGAACTTGCCGATTTCCAGCGTACCCTTGGCAAAGTTGCTCATTTCAAAGACCCCTATTGGGCCGTTCCATACAACCGTCTTGGCATCAGCCAAAACGCTCTTGTACAGTTCAATCGTCTTAGGACCAATGTCCAAAGCCATCCAGCCATCATCAATGTCGCCTTCAACTACTTTAGTGTTGGCGTCATTCTTAAAGGCATCAGCAACTACATTGTCAATTGGCAGAACCAGCTTGTCGCCGGCTTTGTCCATAATTTGCTTGGCAACATCGATCTTGTCTTTTTCAACCAGTGAGTTACCAGTCTTAATGCCCTTGGCAGCGTAGAACGTGTAGGCCATCCCACCACCGATGATGATCTTGTCGGCCTTGTCCAGCAGGTGGTCGATAACGCCAATCTTGTCAGATACCTTGGCACCACCCAAGATGGCAACAAAAGGACGAACTGGATTGTCAACAGCGTCACCCAAGAACTTGATTTCTTTTTCCATCAAGAAGCCAACGCCTGACTTGCCAGCGCCGATTGCTTGGGCAATACCAACGTTGGAAGCATGGGCACGGTGTGCAGTACCAAAGGCGTCGTTTACAAAAACATCGCCCAATGATGCCCAGTACTTGCCCAATTCAGGGTCATTGCCTGATTCACGCTTAACGTATTCACCGTCTTTAACGTCTTCGTAACGCGTGTTTTGAACCAGCAGCACGTCACCATTGTTCATTTGGCTGATGGCGTCTTCCAACTGCTTGCCTTCAGTTACCGGAACAAAAGTAACTGGCTTGTTCAGCAGGTTGGAGAGACGTTCAGCAACTGGACGCAGCGACAGACCTGGCTTGTCTTCTTCTTTCTTGATCCGACCCAGGTGAGAGAACAGGATTGCCCGACCACCATGATCGATAACGTAGTTGATCGTTGGCAGAGCAGCCACGATTCGGTTGTCGTCGCCAACGACGCCATCCTTGATTGGCACGTTAAAGTCAACGCGCATCAAAACTTTTTTGCCTTCCAATGGAAGATCTTCAACAGTCATTTTAGCCATAATTGACCAATTCCTCCTTAATCTGCAAAGAAGGCGGGCGGAGTTTCCTCCTCCCGCCTTTCAATTGATACTATTCAGTTCGCCTTACAGGGTAGCGAAGTGAAGCAGCGTACGGATCATGTTGCAAGTGAAGCCGTATTCGTTGTCGTACCAAGCAACCGTCTTAACCAGTTGTGCGCCATCTTCGCCTTCCATGATTTCAGTTTGGGATGGGTCAAAGACGGAACCAAAAGTAGAGCCGATAATGTCGGAAGATACGATTGGGTCTTCAGTGTAACCAAAGGCTTCGTTGCCTTCAGTTGCCTTCTTCATAGCATTGTTTACGTCGTCAACCGTAACCTTCTTGTCCAGAATGGAAACAAGTTCAGTCAGGGAGCCATCAACAACACCAACACGTTGTGCGTGACCGGACAGCTTACCGTTCAGTTCTGGAATAACCAGGCCGATAGCCTTGGCAGCACCAGAAGAGTGAGGAATCGTGTTCGTGCTTGCAGTACGGTTGTTACGCATCTTCTTGCCACGAGGGCCATCCAGGATGGCTTGCGTAGAAGTAAATGCGTGGATCGTAGTCATGGTACCAACCTTAACGCCGAATTCCTTGTTCAGGAAGTAAGCCATTGGAGCCAGGCAGCTGGTCGTGCAGGAACCAGCAGAAACGATCTTGTCGTCAGCCTTCAGCGTGTCCAGGTTAACGCCTGGAACAACAGTTGGGATGTTACCAGCAGGTGCAGAAATCAGCACACGCTTTGCGCCAGCGTCCAGGTGTGCTTGTGACTTTTCTGCAGAAGTGTAGAAACCAGTACATTCCAGAACGAAGTCAACACCATCGTTCTTAACCCAAGGAATGTCCCGTGCATCGCGTTCAGCGTATACAGGGTATTCCTTACCGTCTACAACGATGCCCTTGTCAGTAGAAGAAACTTCGCCAGGGAACTTGCCGTGAGTAGAGTCGTACTTCAGCAGGTAAGCCAGCATTGAAGGAGTAGTCAAGTCGTTGATTGCTACCACTTCGATGTCCTTGGAGCCCAGTTCGTGGATCCGACGGAATGCCAAACGACCAATACGGCCAAAGCCATTAATACCAATTTTTACAGTCATACTGCAATTTCCTCCTTTAGGAAAATAATTCAATGTTCTTGTTTAGTTTAACATACATTTTTATCCAAAATTGACATTTTTAAGGAAAAAATTCGGAATTTTGGCTGTTAGCTAAACAATCGCACTAACCTACGTTTTTTATAATACTCAAAACCGACTAACTTGTCCATGGAAATGTGTTCAGTTTTAGATAAACCAGCTTCATCCAATTTTTTTGTAAAAATATTCATTTTTTGCTTGCATTTTATCGTCACTGGGGATATTATAATAAACGTTCGTGTTAATTCAGCGAGCTTAAAATTATTTCGCGCCCTTAGTGTAATGGATCGCACGTGAGATTCCGGTTCTCGAGATCCGGGTTCGACTCCCGGGGGGCGCACTTAAATATAAAAAAGCACTGATCAATCTGATCAGTGCTTTTTTATTACCACGAAGTCAAAACTACATCACAACATATTAAAAGACCTCATCCATAATCCTGGATGAGGTCTTCTTAAACGGAAAAGCAAATTACTTTTCTTCAGCTGGCTTTTGCTTAGCCCACTTGCGAATTGCTTCGATTTTCTTTTCCTTCTTAGCCCGCGTGTAACGGTCTGCGACTGGGCGACGGCCTTGTACGCCGTATGGATGTGCTTTACGCATTGCAATATGCCTCCTTTATATCTAACGTAAATAATCAACATTCCAATTATAAAGGTCAGGTTATTAAAAATCAACAACTATTATTGCAACCAACTGATCAGCAATAAATTTAAAAAAATTTTTGGACGGTCGAATTGAATTTTGGACATCTTGCTCACTTTTTATCTTTTTCAACACAAAGGCTATTCAGCATCAAATTTGGAAACGGTAGCACTATTTTCACAAATGAAAATTGATAAACGTTTTCCGTCAATTTGAACTATACCAATTTGATTATTAAAACACTAAATCGCCTTAAACTGGCACTTGTCAATAATACCAATTTGGTGTATAGTCTTAGACATCACAGAGGTTAACAATTAATTCATTCACAATTTCAACTAAACGGGGAGATGAGACTTATGTTTAAAAAGAACATGCACGAACTAAACGAACTTAAAAAAATGATCGAAAACGATGATCGCGCAATGCTGGATGCCGAAATCGCCAACCAAGAACTGAGCATGATCTCAGCTGATTTGAAATAACTATACTTATATTATCTACCAGCATTAAGGCACTGCTGCTAACGATATCAGCATCGTTAGCAGCAGTGTTTTTTTCTGACAAAACATTTGACCTTTTCTGACCTATCGAGTATAGTATTCACATAAGTTAGCAATCGATGCTGACTACTGCTAATTAAGAGGGAGGCCAAAGCATGAACCTAGTTCCAACGGTCATTGAACAGTCATCGCGTGGCGAACGCGCCTATGACATCTACTCACGTCTGTTGAAGGACCGCATCATTATGCTATCCGGTCCAATTGAAGACGACATGGCAAACTCAATCGTTGCGCAACTGTTATTCTTGGATGCGCAAGATTCTACCAAAGATATTTACCTTTACATTAACTCACCTGGTGGCGTCGTAACCTCAGGGATGGCCATCTACGATACGATGAACTTCATCAAGGCTGATGTCCAGACGATCGTAATCGGCATGGCCGCATCAATGGCCAGCGTGCTGGTATCATCCGGTGCCAAAGGCAAACGTTTCGGTTTGCCACACTCAACGGTTATGATTCACCAGCCTTCTGGCGGCGCACAAGGTCAGCAAACTGAAATTCAGATTGCGGCCGAAGAAATCTTGAAGACGCGCAAGATGATCAATGGTATTCTGGCTGAAAATTCTGGCCAGCCAATTGAGCAAATCGAACGTGATACGGAACGCGATCACTACTTAACGGCCCAAGAAGCCGTTGATTATGGTCTACTTGACGGAATCATGGAAAACAGCGCCAAACTAAAGTAATTGTTTGACCTAAATAGCTAAAAAAGCCACGACTGCATCCAGTCGTGGTTTTTTAGTTGCTCTTAGCCTGTCGCAGTTCTTCGGCATAAGCATTTAGCTTGCGCAGCCGATGATTAACCCCTGATTTTGAGATCGGGCCACCTGGTACCAAAACGCCAAGCTCCTTTAAGCTGACCTCTTGATGTGCGAGCCTGGTTTCAGCAATTGCCCGCAGTTTTTCTGGCAAGCTGTCCAAACCGACCATTGAATCGATCAAACGAATATTTTCAATCTGACGATTAGAGGCATTGGCTACCTTATCCATATTGGCATTTTCACAGTTAACCAAGCGATTGACGGAATTACGCATATCACGAACGATTCGGATATTTTCAAACTTGAGCATGCCGTTAGTGGCACCGATCAGCTGAAGAAACTCCGCAATTTTTTCCGCTTCCTTTAAGTAGACGATATAGCCGCTGCGACGAGCCGTAGTTCTGGCATTCAGGTGGTAGCGATTGATCATCTGGGCAATCATCTCATTATGTTCTTCATATAGTGAATAGATTTCCAGATGATAGCGCGAGGTTTCTGGGTTATTGACCGAGCCGCCCGCCAAAAAAGCCCCGCGCAGGTATGAACGAATCATTAAATCATCTTTATGCAGCGCCATCGGGACTTATTCTTTGATCTGAAACCCTTCTAAAATCCCCAGATCGCTGAGAATCTCTTGCACATGGTAGCGAAGCCTTACAACGTATTGATTGTTCTTTTTCAGCTTCATTTTTCGCCGGACGACGATCTCACTTTCGACTTGATAAAACTGCTTTAAAAGCGAATAGATTCTTCTGGCAATGGCGGGACTTTCTGTTTGGACGTTAAGAATCATGTTGCGATTAGCAATTCCTAAAGATCCATTCATCCGAATCAGCGCCATCAGTTCGGCCTTGGCATTATCCAAGTGCACCTGCAGCCCCGTCAGCTCTTTTTTTACCTCGCTGGCATATGACATGCGCGATCCTCCTCTTATTTAATAGTGTACGCCATGCAGACGATTCAGCAGTTCGGCTACCACCTTGTCGCGATCATGAAAGGCACCGTTATCTCTTAAGCGCAGGAAATTACTGGAGATTACCCGACACCCCATATCCCGCAATCCTTGAAAATCATGCTTGACTGGCTGGGAAATCTCATTCCATTCCTTAAAATCAATGTAGTCTTTAGGTACCGGCTGGATATTTACCAAAACGGTATCAATAAAGTTCTGTTTCAAATGCGAATTAAGCACGCGTACATGATCGGCATCAGAGAAATTGTCGGTTTCACCCTTTTGAGTCATGATGTTGCAGATATAGACGACCTCTGCTTTGGTTTCACAAACGGCCTTGCCGACGTTTTCAATCATCAGGTTGGGCAAGATACTGGTAAACAGACTCCCAGGTCCCAAGACAATCTGATCGGCGTCCATAATGGCATCAATAACCTGCTTAACAGCCGCCGCTTGATGATGGTCATTATTATTGGACGGCGTAATCCAGACACGCTGAATTCGTTTATGAGCAGCCGTAATCTCTGACTCGCCGCTTAGAGTCGAGCCATCTGTAAATTCAGCGTTTAAGGTTAATGGCTCGTCGGTAACGGGGTAGATATGTCCTCTGATTTTCATCAGCGATGACAGTTCCTGGACCGCCGCAAAAATGTCGCCGCCTTTCATCTCAGCCAGCGCCGAAATGATCAGGTTGCCAATTGCATGGCCAGCTAAAAACTGGTCGGTACTGTTAAAACGATACTGAAAAATCTCTAGTTCCAGTTCAGAAAGCTCTGATAAGGCAACCAATGCATTACGGATATCACCAGGTGGCACCACGTTGACATAGTTGCGCAAAATTCCCGAGGAGCCGCCATCATCAGCTACCGTCACGATTGCCGTTACATCAACGTCTTTATCCCTAAGGCCATGCAGAATCTCAGGAAGGCCCGTCCCGCCGCCAATCATTACGATTTTAGGTTTATGGATCATTCAAATACCTCCTTATTTTGCCTTATCAACATCGCGATGATGCAGATTAACCGTATAGCCGTCTTTGCGTAGATCTTGATTTAATCGGTTGGCAATCGTCACCGAACGATGCTGCCCACCCGTACAGCCAATCGCGATCGTTAAGCTGCTCTTACCCTCTTGGATATAGCCTGGCAAAGCAACCTTCAGCAAAGCCTTTAAGTGTGAGTAGAAATCTTTAGCCAGCTGACTTTGCATGACATAATCCTGTACTGGCTGATCATTGCCGGTTAGATGCTTAAGCTCGGGCAAGTAGAACGGGTTGGGCAGAAAGCGGGCATCCATAACGATATCAGCATCCAATGGCAAGCCATACTTAAAGCCAAATGACATCACCTCAACAAAAAAACTGCTGGTCTGGCCATCGCCAAAGTAATCATCAATTCTTAAGCGTAGATTGCGCGGCGTCAGCTCGGTCGTATCAATCACGACATCGGCCTGACTCTTTAAATCACTCAATAGCGCTCGTTCTTTTTGGATCCCTTCTAAGACACCGCCTTGCCGCGATAATGGATGTAAGCGGCGCGTCTCTTTGTAGCGCGAAACCAGCTCAACATCGCTGGCATCCAAAAATAAAATCTCAACCTGCAGATCAGTACGACTCTTTAAGCGCTGAATGCAGGGCAGAATCTGATCATAAAATTCCTGTGAGCGCGAATCCATTACCATTGCCATTTTGTCAAATTCAGCAGCGTTTTGGATCACGTCGGCAAATTTTTCCGCCAGATTCGGCAGCATGTTATCAATTACAAAGTAGCCAAGATCCTCAAAGCTTTGAACGGCAACCGTCTTACCGGCACCGCTCATCCCAGTAATGATCACGACTTTCAGTGGTTTTGCCTCGTAGCTGTCACCTCTATTCAAAATACGCTTTCCATTGTATCATACCCGGGCGTGTCTTTTAATTTTGAAGTCTTTTTCATCTAAATAAAAGGCACTCTTGAAGCGACCAATGGCTTCCAGAATGCCTAATGAATTAAATTCTTAGATTGGCTAAGGCCTGCCTTAAATCAGCAATGCTCAGCTGACCAGGCGCTGAAGCCGTACCAACCGTGCCAAATGTCAACGCCGATCCAAAAACCGCACCGGCAATCCGCGTTACCTTGCCCAAATCTCCCATTGCCATGGTAATTAAAGGCAGGTCCAGTTTTTCATTGGCCTGGTGAGTGGCCGACAGCAGCGTCAAAACATCAGCAGGATTTTGAGGCATCACAGCAATCTTGGCGACATCAGCTCCCAGATCAGCCATTTTATGAAGTCGATAGTAGATTTCACAGTCAGTTGGCGTCTGCTTAAAGTCATGACTGCTCATGATTACCTTGATGCCATGATCATGAGCCAACTTAATGATTCGCATAACGCCTTCTTTTGGATGAAATAACTCAACATCAATGGCCGTCGTCAGTTCATTTTCAACTACCAGGCGTACAATTTGAAAATACGTCTCATCATCAACGGCTAGATTGCCGCCTTCCTTAGCCGTGCGAAACGTAGTCAAAAGCGGCGTCTCACCCAACGTTTGTCTTAGGTCGAGAGCAGCCGTCTTTAGTTTTTCTGGATCTAAAACACCAGCCAAAAAATCAATCCGCCATTCGATGACATCCGGCTGAGCGGCTAAAACCGTTTTTGCCTGCTCAATGAATGTCGCTTGTTACATGGCAAAAATCGGAACGGCAATCTTGGGACTTCCATCGCCCAAAACAACGTTATTCAGCTTTACTTTTTTCATCTAGTCTTCCTCTTTAAAAAGCAGATTGCGAATGTATTCAACCGGCATATCTTGGCCAGTCCAAAGCTTAAAGGCTGCTGCCCCCTGTTCCAGCATCATTCCCAGCCCATTAAAGACGTGATCGACGCCGGCCTGCTTGGCAACCTGCATTAATTTGGTCTCACGCGGCGCATAGACCGTATCATAAACGATCATATCTTGGTGGAACCACGTTGGATCCTCAACCAAAGTCATGTCTTCCAGCGGCTTCATCCCTACGCCGGTTGCATCGACATAGATATCACAGCTGGCCAGTTCTTTTTTAAAGTCGGCCTGGTCTTCGAGATGATGCAGCGTGGCATGCGCACCTGTTTTTTCGTTGATGATCTTAACATTGCGAACGGCATTTTCCCATTTGTCGTCATCAATGTTGAATAAGGCGATTTCTTTAACTCCCTCAATAGCTGCCTGCATGGCAATCGGCGTTCCGGCCCCGCCAGCACCCGTCAGCACCATCTTTTGACCGGTAATGTCCAATCCTTCATCCTTTAATGACTGCATAAAGCCGATCCCATCCGTCGTGTACCCGGTTAAAATGCCGTGATCATTGACAATGGTATTAACGGCTTGGCAGAGTTCAGCTGACTCATCCAAGCGATCAAGGTAAGGGATTACTTTTTGTTTATTGGGCATTGAGATGTTTGAGCCGCGCATATCCAGCGTTCTGATAGCATCAATGGCTTTAGGCAGCTTTTGATTGTCGATTTCAAAACAGAGGTAGGCATAATTAAGCCCCAGCTTGGCAAAAGCATTATTGTGCATGGTTGGTGACATTGAATGACGAATCGGGTCCGCCATTAAGCCAATCAAAATCGTATGACCATTCAGTGAGATATTTTTTCCTGTATGAATGTTGTTCAGATCCATCTGCAAGACCTCCGCTTTAACTTCCCTTTAATGAAATTATAATGTTTTAATCTTAATATAATGGCATTGCAATTTCAATCATAAACATAGAAAAAGCTTAGCGCACCTTTATGCAGCTAAGCTTAATCCCTTTATATTTTAAAGTTCATTTATTTTTCCTGCTGAGCCTTTCTTTGTCGATCCCGCTCGAGCATTGGCTTCAAGTACTGTCCTGTGTAGCTTTCAGGTACTGCAGCAATCGTTTCTGGCGTTCCGGCTGCTACGACAAAACCGCCAGCCTCGCCACCCTCTGGACCCAGATCAATCAGCCAATCCGCTGATTTCACTACGTCTAGATCATGCTCAATCACCAAAACCGTATTCCCGGCATCAACCAAGCGCTGCAAGACGCCCAACAGCCGCTTGATATCTGCCATATGCAGACCAGTTGTCGGCTCATCAAGGATATAGAAACTCTTGCCATTCGATTGGCGATGCAGCTCACTGGCCAGTTTCATCCGCTGGGCTTCCCCACCAGAAAGCGTTGTTGCCGGCTGCCCCAGCTGTACGTAGCCCAGACCAACGTCCTCAATCGTCTGCAGCTTGCGCCGAATCTTAGGAATTGCACTGAAAAATTCCAAAGCTTCTGAAACCGTCATTTTCAAAACTTCAGCAATGTTTTTGCCCTTATACTCAACTTCCAGCGTTTCAGAATTATAGCGCGTACCGTGACAGACCTCGCATGGTACATAAACATCCGGCAAGAAGTTCATTTCAATCTTTAAAATCCCGTCGCCTCGGCAGGCCTCACAGCGACCGCCCTTAACGTTAAAGCTAAAGCGTCCCTTGGTGTAGCCGCGCAGTTTAGCCTCATTGGTCTGAGCAAACAGGTCACGAATATCATCAAAAACACCGGTATAGGTTGCCGGATTGCTGCGTGGCGTTCTGCCAATTGGCGATTGATCAATATCGATTACCTTTTCAACGTTTTCCAGACCGCTGATTGACTGATAGCTTCCCGGCTTTGCCGATGCACCATTGAGTTTTTGTGCCAGGATTCGTTTTAAGATCAGGTTGACCAGTGTCGACTTGCCGGAGCCAGAAACCCCGGTAACGCATATAAATTCGCCCAACGGAAACTTAACATCGATGTTTTTGAGATTATTGGCGCGCGCGCCCTTAAGCTCAATAAAATTGCCATTACCCGTTCGCCGCTTTTCTGGTACCGAAATCTGCTGTTTGCCAGAAAGATACTGTCCAGTCAGTGATTTACGTGAGCGCATAATCTGCTTGGGCGTTCCCGCTGCCATGACCTGACCGCCATTTTCACCCGCGCCAGGACCAATATCAATAATATAGTCGGCAGCCCGCATCGTGTCCTCATCATGCTCAACGACAATCAGCGTATTACCAAGATCTCGCATTTTTTTGAGTGAGGCAATCAATCGATCATTATCGCGCTGATGAAGTCCGATTGACGGCTCGTCCAAGACATACATCACCCCAGAAAGGTTCGAGCCAATCTGGGTAGCAAGCCGAATCCGCTGCGCCTCGCCACCGGAAAGCGTCCGTGCGGCTCGACTCAGGGTCAGATATTCAACGCCAACATTGGCCATAAAAGTCAGCCGATCCAGAATTTCTTTTAAGATCGGCTGAGCAATCTTGGCCTTGGCTGGTGAAAGCTCAACCGATTCAAAAAACGGAATTGCCTTGCTGATTGGCAGCTCTGAGACCTCACCAATGTTTTGGCCCATGATCTTAACCGCCAGTGCTTTTTGATTTAAGCGATAGCCATGGCAAGCCGGACAAGGAAGCTCAGTCATGTATTTGCGCATCTGTTCGCGCGTAAAGTCAGAATTGGTTCCCTGATAGCGACGTTTAACGTTATTGATCACGCCTTCAAATGGAACGTCAACATCCCGCACGCCGCCAAAGTCGTTTTCATAATGGAAATGGAAAGTGGTTTCGCCATTGCCATAAAGCACTTGTCTTTGCTGTTTGGCAGACAGTTTCTCAAATGGAACATCCATGTCAATCCCTGCTGAGTCACAAAACTGTTCCAGCATTTTGGGATAATACTGTGAAGAGATGGGATTCCAAGGCAGCATT
>OGHW01001311.1_pt1 | contig 20684 bp, 20 predicted proteins | sample 1571641 | NCBI WGS metagenome assembly OGHW01 (sample SAMEA2582066, study PRJEB24529) | metagenome | biome: Human gut stool | place: China | collected 2011 | reverse complement strand
CGCGTAACACCGGGCGATTCCGCGAGTGCTTCCGCAAATACAAGCATCGCTGGAAATGCGCGCAAATCGACAGCCGCACCGTCGAAGGCACCAACAAACAGCAGTTGCAGAAATGGGTCGATGACTACGGCGAGGACAGTGACTTTGTGAAGGTCCGTGTGCGCGGGATATTCCCTGATGCGTCAGAGCTGCAGTTTATCCCTACCGGGCTGACCGATGAGGCGATGAAGCGCGTGGTTACCGCTGCGCAGGTGGCGCACGCCCCGCGGATAATCGGCGTCGACCCGGCATATTCTGGCGTGGATGATGCAGTGATTTATCTCCGCCAGGGGCTGCACAGCAAAGTGCTGTGGACCGGCAACAAGACCACGGACGATCTGATTATGGCGAAGCGTATCGCTGATTTTGAGGACCAGTACCAGGCTGACGCGGTGTTTATCGACTTCGGTTACGGTACCGGGCTGAAGTCCATCGGTGACGGCTGGGGTCGCACCTGGCAGCTTGTGCCGTTCGGCGGCGCATCGGCAGATCCTCAGATGCTGAATAAGCGCGGAGAGATGTTCAACGCCTGCAAGACGTGGCTCAAGCTCGGCGGCGCGCTGGACGACCAGGAGACGGCGGACGACCTGTCAGCGGCAGAGTACAAGGTGAGGGTAGACGGCAAGATCGTCATGGAGCCGAAAGAGGATATCAAAGAGCGTTTGGGCCGGTCTCCTGGCAAGGGCGATGCGCTACTTCTGACATTCGCATACCCGGTGACGAAGCGTTCAGATTTCCCTGCTGCCGGCGGTAAGCAGCCCAACGTGATCAGCGAGTACGACCCGTGGGAATAACAAAGCCCGCATTAGCGGGCTTGTTCGATTCTACGTGCAATGATTTGCCTCAGCTCATCGCGGATAAATTCTTTAAATTCTTTCAGTTGAAGATCGCTTCTGAGGTAGATGCTTTCCTGGTGGAAGTGCCAGTCAATGCCATCAGGAAGGATGAAATCCCACTGCACGTATCCCGCACCAGTAAGGTGAACACGTTGCTTTTTGAAAAGCTGGTTATCACCATCAGCGTTAAGCGGCGCCATTGCTAACAACTCGTTTTCGTGTGAGAAGTGTTGTTCTTGCATATTCGGTCCTTATTTATCCCATTCAGGAAGTATACACAAAGTCCGCGCATCGGCGGGCTATTGTGACATGTCACGGAATCACATTAGCTCTTTCCATTCTACCCATTTCCCCGTTCTGCGTTTAACTTCCTCTCGCTTAAGGAACAACAGTTCTCGACAACGCTCGCAGCCATCAAACTCATCTGAATTTTTCTTAAATGGTGCGCCGCGTCGATAGGTGTACGTTCCGCAAACACAGCGAACGACGTATCTTGCCCCAGATTTTCCACCACCCTGCTGCTCAGCAAGGCCAATGATTTTTAGCCTGCCGCGAACCCTTCCGATCATCGACTCAACTTCACGACGATGTTGTGGGTTTTTGATGTTGCAGGTCGGAAAAATAGGAAGTGGTAGATCGCTGTCACCAGTTTGAATAACTTTATTTGGCGTCCAATCAACGCCCTTACCAACAACTCTCGCAGCAACCCGGTCAACAGGAAGACGCTTCATGTCGAAAAGATCTTTACTCATTCCAATCACCTTAAAAAAATGCCCGGCGAACCGGGCGAAATGGAAGCAATGAAGGGTGCCTTCCTTGGCTGGGTGTCACAGGGTTTACAGCATGAAGTCATCGCAATGGCGTCCTGCTGTAAAAAGGGCGGTGGTCAGAAAGGGAATAACTGCCACCGCCAAACTTGCACTGGAACTACGGGTATCACGGTCCTGAGGCGTGATTGGGTTGTGGTGCCGGATTCGAACCGGCGCGGCGATCCTTTCGGAACCCATTACCCGCCCATGCAGCAATGGCAAGCATGGATGGAGCTCTAACCAATTCCTGAGCTAACCACAACGAAGAGAGCACTGATTACCACAGTGGACCACCCGGCGAGGGAGGCGTTGCTTCCGCCAATGCTCTCATCGTTGCATCCTCGTCTCTTCCGAGGTGTCACACCGTACCGCCACGATGGTGAGTCGCTGTCGTGCATGCAGGGCATGGCTTGCACATTCCGGCTACCCGCTGGGCCATGTACCAAGGAGCCCCCGGACCGCTATCGACGCATGTGCCATACGCCGGATGCTTTCACACCTGGAAGCGCACTCCGCCATCTGAGTAACGACAAAGCCACCAATGGAAGGGAATGGGGTGCGCTTTCATGTTGTGTTTACCAAAAAGGTAATAATTTATCGTCAAAAGGTCAATACACTACGACAAATAAATCATATGTGGTTAAATTGGTAATAATTTAAACGCGTATGGAGTATCGATATGTGCATTGGCAGCAAGCCTTCAGTACCTGCAGCACCAGAGGTTCAGGCGGCTCCGCAGGAACAGGATCAGGCTGTAGTCGATTCCCGCGATGAAGAAACCAGGCGTCGCCGTGCGGCCGCCGGGCGTAGTTCTACGCTGCTGACCGGGGCGCAGGGTGATACCTCCGCCGCAAATACCAGCGGCAAAACGCTGCTCGGTCAGTAACTGGAGCGCGGCAGATGGCAGCGGAAAACCTGAAAGAGCAACTGCAAAAACAGCAGGCACAGCTCACTAATGATCGCTCATCGTTCGATCCGCACTGGCGCGAACTGAGCGACTTCATCAATCCGCGTGGCTCCCGCTTCCTGGTCACCGATGTAAACCGGGATGACCGCCGAAATACGAAAATTGTTGACCCTACCGCCACCCTGGCAGCGCGCACGCTATCGAGCGGCATGATGTCGGGGATCACTTCTCCTGCTCGCCCGTGGTTCAAGCTGGCAACGCCTGACCCTGACATGATGGACTACGGCCCAGTGAAGCTGTGGCTTGAAGTCGTTCAGCGCCGCATGAACGAAGTGTTCAACAAATCCAATATCTACCAGTCACTGCCTCTGCTTTACGCCAGCCTGGGGAATTACAGCACCGGCGCTATGGCTGTGCTGGAAGATGACAGCGACGTTATCCGCACGATGATGTTTCCGATCGGCAGTTACTACATGGCTAACTCTGCGCGCGGCAGCGTTGACACCTGTTTCCGCAAATTCTCCATGACGGTGCGCCAGCTGGTTATGGAGTTTGGCCTCAATAACGTCAGCGATTCAGTGAAGGGCATGTGGGATTCCGGCAACTACGAAAGCTGGATCGAAGTTATTCATGCCGTTTATCCGAACATCGACCGCGATACCGCCAAGCTCAACAGCAAAAATAAGCCGGTAAAATCGGTTTATTACGAGGTCGGAGGCGACAGCGATAAGTTGCTGCGTGAGTCTGGTTTCGATGAATTCCCGATTATGGCGCCGCGCTGGGAAGTGAACGGCGAGGACGTATACGGCTCATCCTGCCCGGGTATGATTGCCCTCGGCCAGGTTAAAGCTCTGCAACTGGAGCAGAAGCGCAAAAGCCAACTGATCGACAAGGCCACCAACCCGCCGATGGTTGGTCCGTCATCACTCCGCAACCAGCGCGTTTCCCTTTTGCCTGGCGATATCACCTATATCGATCAGGTCACCGGGCAGGATGGTTTCAAGCCTGCCTATCTGGTTAACCCGAATACCGCCGACCTGCTGGCAGACATTCAGGACACGCGGCAGATCATCAACAGCGCCTACTTTGTCGACCTCTTCATGATGTTGCAGAACATCAATACCCGCTCGATGCCGGTTGAAGCAGTGATCGAGATGAAAGAAGAGAAGCTGTTGATGCTGGGTCCGGTGCTGGAACGTCTGAACGATGAATGCCTGAACCCGCTTATCGATCGCACCTTCTCCATCATGGCGAGAAAAAACCTTCTCCCGCCGCCTCCGGACGTCCTGCAGGGGATGCCGCTGCGCATTGAGTACATCTCTGTGATGGCGCAGGCGCAGAAATCTATTGGGCTATCCAGCCTGTCATCCACCGTCGGCTTCATTGGTCAGCTGGCACAGGCCAAGCCTGAAGCGCTGGACAAACTCAACGTGGATCAGGCCATCGATGCATTTGCGGAGATGTCCGGCGTCTCGCCGACAGTCATCGTTCCACAGGAACAGGTTGAGCAGGTTCGCGAGCAGCGCGCTCAGCAGCAGCAACAGCAGCAAATGGTGGCTATGGGCATGGCTGCCGCTCAGGGTGCCAAGACCCTCAGCGAAGCGCAGACGGCGGATCCCAGCGTACTGACAGCGCTTTCTAACGCAGCAGGTGCTCCTGCAGGTGGTCAGCAATGACAGATTTTGATGATGACCAGTTGGCTGCTGAATCGGCACGCGAGAAGGAAATCCTTCAACAGCGTGACATTGAAGATATCCGTTTCGTCATGGGGAGCGAGCAGGGCCGCCGGGTGATCTGGGGGGTACTGGAGCAGGGCAAGGTGTTTTCTGCCTGCTTTGCTGGTGATCCGCAAGTGACTGCTTTCAACGAGGGGCAGCGCAACCTGGCGCTGGCATTGTTCCAGCGCGTCATGGCGCACTGCCCTGAACAGTATCTGAAGATGGCCGCAGAGGCTAATGGGGTAATCAAATGACTCAGATCCAAAAACAGCGCGTAGTCCGATTCGATGGCAATAAGCAGATCGTTGAAGTTCCCGATCCGGCGCCGGCAGTAATTGGCGCTCCGACCACGACAGATTACGGCGGTGTGAAGCTTGGCGCGGCGATTGCGGCTCCGGCTGCAATGACGGCAACCGCTGACACCAGCTCTTCAGCATCAGACGTTGCTGGTCTTGTCACTGACCACAATGACCTGGTCGCCAAGTACAACGCGCTGCTGACAGATACCACTGCACTGCGCACCACTCTTGCCGCAGTTCTGGCGCAACTCAAAGCCAAAACGATCCCGGTTTAAGGAGATAACCAATGAACTTATTTGATCGTCTGCTGTATCGCCGCCTTTGCAATGAGCAGCCTGCCGACGGTGGCGCTGCACCGGCGCCGTCTGAGCCAACTGCACCTGTTGCCGATGCTCCAATACCAGCAGTTGACCAGGCAAAACCAGAAGGCGATAAGCAACAGCCTGGTGCTGAAGGTGACAAACCTCAGCACGACAAACCAGCTGATGGTGAAAAGCCAAAGGATAAGCCTGCTGAAGAAAAAGAGCAGAAGCAGGAAGGCGCGCCGGAGAAATACGAATTCCAAGCAGGTGAAGGCGTCGAGCTGGACGTTGAAGCACTGAAGGACTTCGAGCCGGTAGCGCGCGAGCTGAACCTGACCAATGAGCAGGCGCAGAAGCTGGTGGATGCATACCCGAAAATTCTGGCCGGTGTGCAGCAGCGTCAGGCAGAAGCATGGCAGGCGCAAACTGAAGAGTGGGCAGCAACTGTGAAGGCCGATAAAGAAATCGGCGGCGATAAGTTGACAGCCAACCTCGGCGTTGCTCAGCGCGCTTTGGATACCTTCGGTACGCCGGAGTTGAAGGTATATCTGAACGGCACAGGTCTGGGTAATCACCCGGAGCTGGTGAAAGCGTTCATCAAAGTAGGTAAGGCCATGTCGGAAGACGGCATGGTGACAGGTAAAGAAAGCGGTCAGCGTAGTGCGGCCGAAGTGCTTTATGGCAAATAAGAGAGGATATAACCATGGCTGTTAAAGGCATTACTGCGCTGACGCTGGCAGACTGGGGTAAGCGCATCGACCCGAACGGGAAAGTCGATAAAATTATCGAGCTCCTTTCCCAAACCAACCCGATCCTGCAGGACATGCTGATCGTTGAAGGCAACCTGCCGACCGGTCATCGTACGACCATTCGTTCTGGCCTGCCATCGGCGACCTGGCGTCTGCTCAACTACGGTGTTCAGCCGAGCAAATCGACCACTGTGCAGGTTACCGATGGCATTGGCATGCTGGAAACCTATGCGGAGATTGATAAATCTCTGGCAGATCTGAACGGAAATACCGCTGAATTTCGACTGTCAGAAGATCGCGCTTTCCTCGAGGCGATGAATCAGCAGATGGCTCAAACGCTTTTTTATGGCGACTCCAGCGTTAACCCGCAGCAGTTCATGGGCCTGTCTTCTCGCTACTCCGACCTGACGGCTACCAACGCGCAAAACATTATCGACGCCGGCGGTACTGGCACCGATAACACTTCAATCTGGCTCATTGTATGGGGCGAAAACACTGTTCACGGTATCTTCCCGAAAGGCCAGAAAGCAGGTCTGCAGATGGAAGATAAAGGCCAGCAGACTCTGAAAGATGCCAACGGCGGCCAGTATGAAGGCTACCGCACCCACTATAAGTGGGATAACGGCCTGTGCCTGCGCGACTGGCGCTACGTTGTACGCATCGCGAACATCGATATCAGCGACCTGTCCGATCCTGCTGCGGCGGCGAACATCGCCAAGCTCATGGTGAAAGCACTGCATCGCATCCCTAACCGTGGCATGGGGCGCCCGGTGTTCTACATGAACCGCACCGTTGCCCAGGCTCTTGATCTGCAATCTCTGGAGAAATCCTCTCTGGCAATCAGCGTAAAAGAGACTGAAGGCGAATGGTGGACCAGCTTCCGTGGCGTTCCGATTCGCGAAACCGATGCGCTTCTGGAAACTGAAGCTCGCGTGGTTTAACCCCTGACTATAACCAGCGGCCCGGTAACGGGCTGCTCAATGGAGAAATGAAGATGATCCTCGACAAACTGTTGATGTTCTCCGAAGCGCAGGCGGTTACGGCTACTGCTGCTTCTACTGATGTGATTGACCTGGCGCCTGTCGACGGCACCCGCCGTGATATCGGCGTTGGTTATCCGCTGGAGTTCTGGGCTCTCGTTAACACCACGGCTACCGCTGCTGGTGCCGCTACCGTCAACGTGCAGTTGCAGACCAGCCCGGACAACAGCACCTGGACGACCATTTATGACAGCGGAGCCCTGGCTCTGGCAGCGCTTAAAGCTGGTAAGCGCGTTGTGTCGGCGAAGGTACCTGCGGGCGTTCAGCGCTATCTGCGTGTGAACTACTCCGTAGCCACCGGCCCGCTGACTGCTGGCGCGTTCACCTCCGGTATCAACCTGGACGTTGATGCGAATACCCCGTACCCGACCCGCTCTAAAGTGACCGGCTAAGGAGGTATCGATGTCAGCTGAAAAAGCAAAATACCGCGTGCTGCGTCTGTCCCATATCCATAACAACCTCTGGCCGGAGGGTTCAGAGATTGAGTATGACGGGGTGCCTGGCTCAGCGCTGGAGCCGCTGAACGAAGCGGCAAAGGAAGCAAAGGCGAAGGCAACGCAAAAGGTTGTGGTTCCCGCCGTCGTTAAACCTGAGCCGCTGAACGAAGGCGGTGGTGGCGATGACGAGCTGGATAAGCTCCGCGAAGAGTACGAGCTGCTCTTTAACGAGAAGCCTCATCACAACACCAAAGCCGAAACGCTGCGCGAGAAGATCGCCGAAAAGCGAAAAGATTTAGGCGTCTGAGCCTCAGAATAAACCAGGGGGCTTCGGCCCCTTTCTTGTAGGAGCGTTCTATGGAAATGGTCAATCTCAAAACCGGCACCGACAGCTACCAGGATGAAAGCGGCGAGACCAAAACCCGTGACGAATATCCGTGGGGGCTGTGCATCACGCTGAACAATGACACCCTGAATAAGCTGAAAGCGCAGCCGCAGAATGTAGGCACTGAGGTGATGATCACCGCAAAAGCAGTGATTAAGGGTATCTCGGCGCGTGAAGGCGACGATGGCACTTTCCGCAGCGCGGATCTGCAGATCACCGATATGGCGCTGGCGCCTGTTTCAGGTGAGGCGCCGAAGACGGCGGCGCAGGCGCTTTACGGTGAAGGGGGCGAGTAATGGCCTCTGTCATTGAGATCTGCAACCGGGCGCTGAGCAATATCGGTAATAACCGGAGCATCAACAGTCTGGAAGAAGCCAGCAAAGAAGCCGGGCAATGCTCCCTGTATTACGAGTCGATTCGCGATGCTGTGCTGGCCGACTTTGACTGGAATTTTGCGACCAAGAATATCGCGCTGGCTGACACCAATAACCCGCCGCAGGACTGGGCATTCGCATACACCTATCCGACTGACTGCCTGAAGATTATTGAAATTCCGGTTCCCGGTGTTCGGTATCCAACGGCTGCTATGCGCGTGCAGTACGTGGTCGGCGCGGACAGCGCCGGCACGGGGCGACTGATTTACACCGATCTGCCGCAGGCCTGGCTTCGGTATGTTGCCCGCATCACCGACGTGAACATGTTCGATCCCATCTTTCAGGAGGCTCTATCCTGGCGCCTGGCCGCGGCTATTAACATGGTTCTCACGGGTAATGCCGACCTCGGCAATAACGCCCTGAGCATGTATAGCCGGATCATCCTAAGCGCTGGCTCTCACAGCATGAACGAATCGCAGGAACCGCAAATGCCTGACGATCCGTTTACCGTAGCGAGGATGTGCTGATGGCTGTTAGCTGGATACAACCGAGCTTCTCAGGTGGCGAAATTGCCCCATCGCTCTATGGCCGCATCGATATGGCGAAGTACCAGGTGGCGCTGCGCAAGTGCGATAACTTTATCGTGCGGCAGTATGGCGGGGTAGAGAACCGCCCGGGGACGCAATTCATCGCCGCGGCGAAATACCCGGATCGCAAATGCCGCCTTATCCCTTTCCAGTTTTCGACTGTGCAGACCTATGCGCTGGAGTTTGGCCACAATTACATGCGCGTCATCAAAGACGGCGGCCTGGTGCTAACCACCGGCGATGTGATTTATGAGCTGGCGACGCCTTATACAGAAAATGATGTTTTCGGCCTGAAATTCACCCAAAGCGCCGACGTAATGACGATCGTACATCCTTCCTATCCGCCTAAAGAATTGCGCAGGTACGCGCATGACAACTGGCAGATCGTCGATGTGCAGACAACTAACGGCCCGTTTGAGGATATCAACGTCGACGAGTCAAAAACTGTCTGGGCCAGCGCCCCCACCGGCACAATCACGCTTACCTCGAGCTCTGCAATATTCGGTGCCGAGCAGGTCGGAAAACTGTTCTACCTCGAGCAGCCAGCCGTTGACTCTGTACCAGTATGGGAAACCAGCAAGAGTACCTCGATCGAGGATATCCGGCGCGCCGACAGCAACTACTATCGGGCGAACACAGCAGGTAAAACCGGTACGCTGCGGCCGTCACATACTGAAGGTATGGCCTGGGATGGCTGGGGCGGAACTGGTTCCGATGATACAGGCGTGCAGTGGGAGTATTTGCATAGTGGTTTTGGCATTGTGCGGATCACTGCCGTCGCCGGTGACGGGCTTACTGCAACCGCTGATGTTGTTTCTCGAATCCCTGAGAACGTTGTCGGTGCTGATAAGGCCAGCTACAAATGGGCGCGCTACGCGTGGAACAGCGTCAATGGTTATCCGGCGACGGTCGTCTACTACCAGCAGAGGCTGTACTTCGCTGCATCCCCTGCGTATCCACAAACCATCTGGGCCAGCCGTACCGGTGACTATAAAGACTTCGGCAAGAGCAACCCGACGCAGGACGATGACAGGATCGTTTATACCTACGCTGGCCGGCAGGTTAACGAAATTCGTCACCTTATCGATGTCGGATCGCTGGTTGTTCTGACCTCCGGCGGTGAGTTTGTTGTGACCGGTGACCAGAATAAAGTGCTTACGCCTTCTGCATTCTCCCTGAGTTCTCAGGGCTCAAACGGCTGCAGCGATGTACCTCCTATCGCGGTTTCGAATATCGCGCTCTTTATCCAGGAGAAGGGCAGCATCGTGCGGGATCTGGCCTACTCGTTTGATGTGGACGGTTTTCAGGGCAACGACCTGACAATTCTCGCTAATCACCTTTTCCAGAAGCGCAGCATTGTCGACTGGGCGTTTTGTATTGTCCCGTTCTCCAGCGCGTTCTGCGTGCGTGACGATGGAAAATTGCTGGTGCTGACCTATCTGCGTGATCAACAGGTATTCGCCTGGTCTCCGCAATCCAGTGCCGGGAAATATGAGAGCACTTGCGGTATCAGTGAAGGCAGCGAAGACGCGATCTATTTCGTAGTTAACCGCACCATCAACGGCCAGACGAAACGCTATATCGAAAGGCTGGCAAGCCGACAGTTCACCGATGACCTTGACGCTTTCTTTGTCGACAGCGGACTGACCTATGACGGACGAAACACCGGCAGCCGGGCGGCCACTATCAGCGGTGGAAGCGGGGACTGGAGTTATCAGGTGCCGTATACCCTGACGATGAGCGGGGCCAGCTATTTTACCGCGGGAGACGTCGGCGCACAGATCCAGTTCCCCTACACAGGAACCGATCCTGAAGATGGTAGCGCCGTCGCCATGCAACTGCGTTGCGACATTATTTCGGTGGAAAGCGGTAACTCGGTAACCGTGACGGCAAACCGGAATATTCCTCCTGTCCTGCGCAATACAGCCACCACTAACTGGTACATGGCCCGCCAGACATTCGCCGGCCTCGATCATCTCGAGGGGCAGACCGTCAATATCCTTTCTGACGCCAGCGTAGAGCCGCAGAAAGTCGTCACCGGAGGCGCCGTTACGCTGGAGAAGCCCGGCGCCGTGGTCCACATTGGCCTGCCGATTAACGCCCAGTTTGAAACCCTGGACATCAATATTAACGGTCAGGAAACGCTGCTCGATAAGAAACAGCTGATCAATACCGTGACACTAGTGGTCAACGCCAGCCGCGGCCTCTGGGCATCAACTCCAGGCGGCCAGTGGTACGAATACCCTCAGCGCGAGTTTGAGTTTTACGACGATCCTGTTGATGACGCCACAGGCAAAGTAGAGGTCAAGCTCGACAGCAACTGGGATAAAAATGGGCGGGTAAAAATCCGTCAGACTGACCCGCTGCCGCTTTCTGTGCTGGCGGTGATCCCCCGCATCACCGTGGGAGGTTTTTAATGATTATCGCTCAGATAGTCCCGGCCACCGCAGAGCACATCGCTGAAATTATCCCCCGCGTGCGCCTGGCAGACATCGAAGAGTTTGCCGCCACGAATGGCTGGAGTGCTGCCCGTGTTCTGGAATGTGGCCTTCGCACCTCAACCTTCTGCTGTGCCGGCTTGATAAACGGCCGCGTTGTCACCGTCTTTGGTGTGGCGCCCGCTTCAATGATTGGCGGCAGCGGGATCCCCTGGCTTGTCGGCACGGATGATCTGGAGCGCTATCAGCGCACATTTCTGCGCCGTTGCCGGAAGGTGGTTGCTGCAATGCTATCCGTCTATCCGTATCTCGAAAATTATGTCGATGCCCGTAACCACGTCGCAAAAGCGTGGCTGCACTGGCTCGGTTTTACCCTGGAAGACCCGGCGCCGTATGGTGTGCTCGGCCTGCCGTTCCACCGCTTTTACATGGAGAAAAACTGATGTGTGATCCGACTATCGCCGCGGGCGCGACTTTAGCGCTCAGCGGCCTGTCTGCATATAACCAGTATCAGCAGGGTAAATATACTGCCGCGGTAGCTCAGCAGAATGCTGATGTTGCAACTGCCCAGGCTAATGACGCCATAAATCGCGGTAACGCGGAGGCTGATCAGCGCCGTCGTGAGACCCGGCAGCGGCAGGGCACGCAGGCGGCAATAATGGGCGCAACTGGTGCTGATATGAGCTCAGGATCTGCGCTGGATATTTTCGGGGATACGGCGCAGTTTGGAGCACTGGATGCTCTGACTACCGTCAATAATGCTCAGCGAGAAGCATACGGATATCAGACGCAGGCGGCTAACTATGAAGCGCAGGCCAGCGCGGCTAAAAGCTCAGGAACTATCGGCGCGGCGACAACGCTACTTACTGCACCGCTGAAAGCCTATGGCGCTTATCAGTCATTCGGCGGAACCTGGAACCCGTTCACGCAGAGCAAGGCCGCACCAATTTCTGCTGCCGTCGGCACACCTACCGGTCGATAAGGAGAAAACTATGCCAGTTGTACCAACAGTCGCCGGGCGTCAGGTTGAAAGCCGCGGCGTTTCCACTCAGGGATTTCAGGCATTCGATCAACCAAACGCCGGCGATGCGCTACTGAGCGCAGGAAGCCAGGCGCTTGACGTATTCGGCCAGGCTAAACAGCGCGCAGATGTCGCTATGGCTCAGGATGCATCGCTGCAACTGACACAGACCGCAAGCGATCTGATGACCAACCCGCAGAATGGCCTGCTTAACCTGCAGGGTAAAAATGCCCTCGGCAAGGGGCAGGAATACACCCAGCTTTTTGACGCAAAGGCTCAGGAGCTGGCGATGCAGTTGCCGGAGTCGGCGCGCCAGGGATTCCTGCAGCAGGCTCAGCAGCAGCGCATCCAGTTTACGTCTCAGGCTGGCCGGCATGAGATAGGGCAGCTCAATGCGTATGAAGAGGGGCAGTTCCAGGCGACGCTTACCACCGGCGCCAAAACCGCTTCGGCGATGTACGGCGATAACGCCAACTATGTGCTGGCTAATCAGCAGGCGTTTCAGCAAATAGAAAGCTTCGGCGCCGCACATGGGTGGAGCCCTGAGCAGATCCAGGCCAAAAAGGTGGAATTCAAAGAGAAGGTCGCAGATGGCGCGCTTTCTCAGTGGTCAGCAAATAACGCGATCGGATTCATTCAGAGCAACGGTGAGCTGAGCGATACGGCCGCCGGTTCACGCCGTGCTGTCGCCGGCGGTGGTGAAGCATCAGCAGATGGACCGCGCGGGGTACGCAACAACAACCCGGGGAACCTCGAAGCCAGCTCATCAAACCCATGGGTAGGGCAGACTGGTAGTGATGGCCGGTTTGCAAAATTCGAGACCCCTGAGCATGGGATCCGCGCGCTGGGCCGCAACCTCATATCCTACCAGCGGCAGGGGATTGATACCGTTGGCGAGATCATTAACCGCTGGGCGCCGCCGTCTGACAATAACGACACGGCTGCATACATCAAAGCGGTTTGCGCGCAGTTAGGCGTAACGGAAAACCAGCCGCTTGATGCATCAAACCCTGATACGCTGCAGGCGCTCTGTGCCGCCATCATTAAACATGAAAATGGCACGCAACCATACAGTCCTGACCAGCTATCAACCGGCGTCAGCGCCGCGCTGGGACTCTCTCAGTTGCCAACCAGCAATAAACGCTACACCGGCAATGCAGCATTCGACGCCGCCACGCCGGAAGCGCAGGCCACTTTTCTGCGCCAGGCTGACCAGATCCGCCGGCAGCAGCAGGCCGAATACAGAACGGCTATCGATAGCCAGGTTCGTGATGCTACTGCCGCCTATATGCGCGGTGTAGAGTTTCCGGATCCTCCAGGAGAGAAGGAGTTTCTGGCTGCCTACGGCGTGCGGGAGGGCAACCAGCGATACACCGAATTCAGGAATACGCAGATCGCCGGGCAGTACATTGGTTCATTCCGCAATATGCCAACTAACAGCATCACGGCATACGTCAATCAGTTGAAGCCAACACCTGAGCAGACCGGGGAAGGGTACGCCTCGCGCGCCGCGCTTTATGATCAGGTTGCCGCCGCTGCAACAAAAGTTATTTCAGAAAGGCAAAATAATCCATTTGGCGCCGCCGTGGACATTGGTGCATACAGACCAATGCAAAATAATACCCCTCAGGCCATTACTGAGGAAATTTCACGCCGTTTCTCTGCACAATCTGACCTGCAGAAGATCGGGATATCCGCGCCAATTCTCTCAAGTGAGGAAGCGTCTACACTAGCGCAGCAGGTGCGAGGGACGCAAAACGTCGATCAGACCATTAACCTACTTCAAACAATGGGCCAGACATTACCGCCGGCGGCCATGCGCCAGGTTGCCTCTGCAATCGCTCCGAACAATGCCGCGACAGCGTATTCCGCGCTGCTTCTCGGCACGCCAGACAACCAATATGACAACCGAAACCCGGTCATTTCCTACGACCAGTTCATTGGCTACAAGCCGACCATGAATAAATATGATGTCTCTAAAGTTATCCTGGCCGGTGATCAACTGCTTAACCCCACGAAGGGCATGAAAGATGCTGGGATCACACCGGTGCAACTCCCCAGCGAGGACAAGCTGAAGCGTGCGTTTGATGTTCAGGTAGGTAATGCATTTGCCAATAACCCGCAGGCCAGACAGCTGAGTTATAGCCTGTTCAAATCCGCTTATGCCGGGATCGCTTACCAGTCTGGAGATTCCGCGATGACCCGCACCGATGCGGCTAATTCTGATGTGGTCGAGAAGGCCGCGCAATACGCCACCGGCGGGGTTTACAAAGGCTTCAATGGTGGTGACGTGGTAATGCCATTCGGCATGGATAAATCCACTTTCAAGGATCGCTACACAGTGGCGGCACAGCAGGCGCTGAAAGACGCCGGGCTGAATGAAAATGCCGCTTCAAACTTTACGCCGGTGAACATTGGCAATAACCAGTATCGCCTGGTGAGCGGCAGCGGGCGCTGGGCGACAGACCCAAAAACAAATCAGGCAATAGTCGTGAGGGTTGAATAATGGCCGATGTATTTTCTCTGGCTCCTGAAGGCCAGGCATGGACGGACGATAAAACGACGGCCAACCCGGCGCGGCCAGAAGACTATGATCCGACGTTTTTTCAGGGATCTATTTCCGCACCTGTGCGCGGTGTAGCGGAGGGAACAATCGGGCTGGCGCAGTCTGCCGTTGGATTCAGCAAGCGACTTATCAGCGATCCAGCATTCACGGCAGATGTGGCGCCGACGGTGAACATTTTCCGCATTATGTTCCCTGACGCTGATAAAGCCCTGAACGACACATATGACACGATCGGTAAGCAACTGCAGGGCGCGCGCGGTTATGTGAAACCAGACGCCGGCAGTCAGGGTACGGCCGCAGAGGTGCTTTATGGGCTCGGCCAGTTTGCGCCAGCGATTGGTGCCTCAATCATCGGCGGCCCTACGGTCGGCGCCGCCACGGCTTTTGGATCTACCTATGAGCAGTCATATCAGGACTTCAGAGCCAAAGGTGTAGACGAGTCCACGGCGCGTAATCTGGCTGCGCAACAGAGTTCCTTCAATGCCGCAGGCATGGCGCTTCCCGCTGCTATCGGTACGACGCTGGCCACGCGCATCGCGTCAGGCGTCGCAATCAACACAGGATTTGGTGGCCTTAACCGTTATTCAGTTGGTGAAACACTGGAGGAGAAAGGCTATTCCGATATGGCGAAGCAGTACCGGGTATTTGACGGGCAGGCGATGCTGGTTGACGCTGTGCTTGGCGGTGCCTTTGGTGGTGCTCATCACCTGGCCTCGCGAAATGCTGATGCTCCACCTCCAGCAGATACTGAAGCGCCAATACCGGCGGCAGAAGTGCAGAGCGTTCCTGATAACGTTTCCTCGGCAGCCCAAGGTGAGGGAGCTCCAACGCCAGTTTCTCTGGGAGATGTTCCGGCAGCACCAGAGGCAACATATGAATCAAGAATGGCTGAACTTGAGGCTGACGCCGGGAAGTTGCTTTCCCGTGGCGATCGCAAGGTGTGGCAGTCAGAAGTGGCAAACAGCCAGCGAATCCTGCAAAACCTCAACGAGCAGCGAGCCTCTATCCTTAACGAACAACCATCAGGTAGTGGAAAAGCATTGTCGACAGCCCGGCAGGATAAGCAGGCCAGACTGCGTGCAGTTGACCAGCAGATCGAACAGGTGCAGAAGCGCCTGCAGGATGCGAATAACACTCTGGCGCCAAACATGCCTGGCGGTCAGTTTTATGAGGCCCGCGCTGACCTGTCACGTATTCAGCAGGGGATCATCCCTGAAAGTATGCGTGGCCTGGTGCGTGAGACAGAAATTAAACCCAGCGACATCGATGCGGCCCACACCCTGAACGAGGGGCTTTATTACGACATTGAGTCGGCTCCGGTTTTGCATGCCAGCAACGAGAGCATCAACAGCCATGTGGCCGCTATGGATGAAGCATACCGGCAGCTAAATGACGGTCAGCCAGTGAACATCGGCATGATGGCCCGTGGGCTGGATGGCCCGGCGCGGCCAGGCATGCTGGAATCTGCAAGCGAGCAGTACCATGCAATGCAGCAGGTTTTCGAAGAGAATGGTGTCAGGTATGAAACGCCGTCAGAACTGGCAGGAGAAGCACCGGCTCCGCGCGCAGAAAGTGCATTTACGGCAGCCGACGAAACTGGCGGGCAGGTCAGTGTTGATCCTGACACCGGCCAGGCGATTTCATCAAACAGTTACGACCTGATGGCGGCGCGTGATATGGCGACTACCAATCCGGATCTGACAATTACGCACCCCGACACAGGGCAGCCAGCAAAACTTTCTGACGTTCTGGCTGAATTTGACGACCAGATCCAGACCGTACAGGCAGAGTCGAAAGTTTATTCCGTTGCAGCAGCGTGCTTCCTGAGGAACCCATAATGAAACAGGCATGTGTTGAAGCCATTGCCCAGACTCTGGGCCGCCAACCCAAGGCTGATGAGCTGAAAAATATCGAAGACCGGATCAAAGAGGCCGTGCGCGACGTTCACCGGAAAAACGCCCGGGATGGCAAGACTGGTATCCCTGATGCACAGACGTACATGGAGGCCGCTGAGCTTGTGCGTCAGCGCGTTGTGCACGATGTCTATAAGAAGCGCCAGCGCGTCGCACAGAACGCGCTGGCCATCAGCAGGGTAACAGACACCCTCGATGCGAATATCCCGCCAGAACAGCAGACACCCGCCAATTTGCAGCAGTTTATCTTTGCTGGTCGGCGTGCCTCTGATGGTAAAGATATTGCCGTGACATCTGCAGAGGAACTGGCGACAGGCGCCTATCAGGACTGGTCGCGCCAGCTCAGCGCTGAACTGCTGAAAGCCGGTGATGACGTTAGAAAATTCTTTGAGCAGAGTAAAGCGCTTGGTGAACAGCGTTTCCGCAGTCTCTTCGACCAGCAGGCTGCTAAATCAGCACAGTTCCAGATCCTGAAGGAGCTTTACGGTGAAGACACCGGCAATCCTCAGGCGAAGAAAATCGCACAGGTTTGGAATGACGTAACCAGCCGGGCACGGCAGGAGATGAACGACAACGGTTTTGATATCGGGTTGCGCGACGACTGGCATTTGCCGTATGTAGACGACGCCGATTTTATCCGCAACGCCGGGCGCGATGAGTGGCTGGCATCTTTGCCGCTGACAGAACAGGCTAAAGCGCGACTGTCAGGCCGTCAGCCGCCGATTGAGTTTGCCCGCCAGGCGTGGGTGGACGACGTTTACAACACACAGGATCGCAGCAACTACGTTAATCCGGACGGCAGCCTGATGAATGACATCGAGTACCGTCAGGCGCTGGAGGTCATTTTTGAAACCAAAGCTACCGATGGAGCCAACAAAATAGAGCCAGGCGCTTTTATGGGTACCGGCGGCATTAAGAACCGCGGATCGCAAAGCAGGGTAATGGCATTCAAAGACGCACAGTCCCACTTCGCGTATATGGAGCGCTACACACAGCAGCCGGTGGTTGGCGTAATGATGTCTCACCTGCAGTCGTCATCACGTGACCTTGGCGTTGTTAAAGCGTTTGGCCCCGATGCTGCCCGCAACTTTTCACTGGTGCTTGACCGCATTTATAAGCGAGCAGTAACGGGAGGTAAACGCAAAAAAGAGATGGAAGATGAAGCCGAATTAGTTGCTCGTATGTTCAATTCTATGGCCGGGCTTAACGGTGCTGCTTCATCAAGCGTATTCACTTCGGCAGTAGGCGGTCTGCGCAACCTGATGACCAGCGCCATGCTCGGTACCAGCGTTCTGACCGCAACCAGCGACCAGGCTATCATGCGCGCGAATGCGCAGGCATTAGGCTTTGACCGTAATGGCATGCGGCTCTCTGCAAATACGCTGAGGAACCTGTTTAACGGCGATGCGAAGCGCGCGAATGCGGAACTTGGCCTGCTTGTAGATTCGCATGCTGCTGTCGTCTCGAAGATGGGCGGTTTTGACCTGTCTCGCGGCATTACCGGCTGGTTTGCTGAGAAAACCCTGAAGTGGTCAGGGCTGATTGCAATGGACCGGGCAAACAAGGCGTCATTCGGCCTGCTGATGTATAAAAACATTGGCGAGCTAACCCGCAAATTTAAGACCCTTGATGAAGTTAAGGGCTCAGATAAAACCATCCTGGCAAATAAGGGATGGAGTAATGAGGACTGGGCTATCATGGCAGCGGCAGAGCTGCGGCCAATGACTACAGCCGGACATATGGGCATGACGCCGGACGCTATTTACGCCGTTCCGGATGAGGTGATCACCAATATTATGGCTGACCGTATCGCCCAGGTGCGCGCCGGTAGTGATACGGCACTGGCAGCGCTTGGCGATATGTCACCTGAACGCCTGAAGCGGATGAAGGAAGCATTCGACGCAGAGGCCGAGCAGACGATTACGCGCATGGTGCGTAACGCCCGGGCTGAAGCTGCTCAGAAATTGCTGGGGATCACTCACGGTGAGATGACCAGCGCAGTGACAACTGCCACCGGGCTGGATACCTACGCCCGCGATGATGCTGGCCAGCTGCTTAAAAGCTTCATGCTTTTCAAAACCACCCCGTTTGCCGGTTTCCGTCAGTTGGTTAACCGCACACGAGATCTCGATACCGTCCCTGCGATAAAATTCCTGGCCTCCTATATTGCTGGTACAACCCTGGCAGGGATGTTCGCAAACCAGATGAATAGCCTACTAACAGGCAATGACCCGCTGGATATGACAAAGCCAACGACATGGATACAGGCGCTCCTGAAAGGTGGTTCATTCGGTATCTACGGCGACTTCCTGTTCCAGGACCATACTCAGTATGGATCAAGCATTGGGGCAACATTGGGTGGGCCTGTGTTGAGTTTTGCTGAGCAACTAATGAAGCTTGTAGTAACAAACCCACAGAAGGCGTTAAAAGGTGAGGAAACATCATTCGGTGCAGATGCATTAAAAACAGCACGCATGATCACCCCGTTTGCCAACCTCTGGTATGCTAAAGCAATAACCAATCACCTGATCCTGCAACAACTTCAGGAGATGGCTAACCCAGGGTACAACGACAGGGTAAGGGACCGCGCGCAGCGGGAATTCAACACAACAAGCTGGTGGGAGCCTGGTGCTACAGCGCCACGTAGAGCGCCAGATTTAGGGAAGGCTGTAGGAGAATGAGAAAGCTAGATACTCCCACTAAAAGGGCTGGGGTTGTTATTTCTGTCATTGGTTTTATATTAATTTTGTCATCTTCAATTATGACAACTTATAAATCAACATTGTTTGGAAACCCATACTACGATTCACCAAATACATTTCAAACCATATTGACATGGTTGGAAAAGTTAACAAATTCATTGGTTTCAACTGTTACATTCAAAACATGGAGTAGTGATTTTAGTGTGCTAATGTTATTTGGTATTGCCTTCTTGATCGTGGGTATAGTGATGTCATATTTATATGATTTCACTATCGGTAAGATTTTTAACTGGATAAAAACTGGCGGAAGATAATCTTATGCAAGCTATTGGCTTTATCGTTTACATCGTGGTGGGGCTCTTCCAACTTGCAGCAATCATGGCTGGACTAGAATCGTGGTGGGGGTTGCACTGGATAATAGCTGCGCCAATAGCATTCATCATTAGCTATATACCACTAGTTGGGTCTATCGTGGGAATGGTAGGAGCTATGGATGTTTGGCGATGGGAGTGGTGGCAGGCTGGGCTTCTTTTCTTTGGTGGCCTGGTTTTTGCTATTGCCTGCGGAGGAATGTCTTCGTTCTTCGAATGGCTATCTTTCAGGAAAAGAGCGTGACATGTCACAGCGCCACCCATTAAAAAGCCCGCCTAGCGGGCTTTTTGCTAATGGAGTTTATCTTTGCTGATTACAAGTAGGCGATGGGTATGAATATCTTGATCATTACCCCAGCAGAAGTCAGCCCACACGCTGTAGAAATCATCCCATGATGTCATAAACGTTAACGGACGGTCTTCTTCAGTACCATCAGAAACGTATACATGATAACCATTAGTAGTAATGGCCCATGAGATCATTCGCTCCCAGAATCTTCTGCCATCTAACGTTTGCTGCTCGTCAGATACCACAATCGCATAGTTTTCAAGGAAGAATGCGAAGAATATCTGAGGAAGACCATGTACAGCTCGGTCATGGATCACATTAGGTGTACGCCAGACTAAAATCTGAGTACAGCTTTTTCTGGTTTCAACAATGTCTTCGCGAAAAACGAGTTTAACTGCATAGACTGTCTCAGGATTTTCGCTGTCTGTGATAAGCCTGTAATGGTCATCTCTGAGCGACTTAACAAGGCGATAACCATAAGGCGTAGTAAACCCCGGCAGAGTAAAGTCCTGCACACCTTTGGCAATGTAGCCTTCAGTGTGAGTAACATTTTTCTCTGACATGTTCAGTTTTCTGTCGAAATCTGCTTCAGGGATTATGTATGGCATCGCTTTTCTTATCGAGTTCAGGTTCATTTCGTCCTCCATGTCATGGTGTCGGACGTATCAGGCATCTAAAAGATACTCAACAAAAGGTTGAATGACCTTTGAGGTAATCTTAATCATTTTTGAGCAATGATGCAAAATGAATTGAGATGAAAAGCGATGAATAGGACGAATGTACAAACGCATTCAAAGGCGCTTCCCTGCGCCAGCAGCCTCAGTAACCCTTGGCCTTAGCCATCACGTACTGAGCATGCGTCTCTATGTCGCGCAGTACGGCGCCGATACCAACAATGTAGC
>OGHW01001302.1_pt1 | contig 20871 bp, 21 predicted proteins | sample 1571641 | NCBI WGS metagenome assembly OGHW01 (sample SAMEA2582066, study PRJEB24529) | metagenome | biome: Human gut stool | place: China | collected 2011 | reverse complement strand
ATAACTTAACAGACGTTCTTTCTTCGGTGTTGACAATTGCCGGTACAAAACTGGCCGCAAAAGGAGCCGATAAGGAACATCCATTTGGACATGGCCGTATAGAATATATGACCACCATGGCCATTGCTTTCATCATTCTCGGTGCAGGCATTGGTTCCCTTAAGGAATCGATAGATAAAATTCTTCATCCAGAGGTATCCACATTTGATATTCCAAGCCTTGCTATCATCGCTGTTGCTATCGTTGTAAAGGTTGTGATGGGGCGATACATTAAGTCTCAAGGTGAGAAATATAAATCTGATGCCCTCGTAGCGTCTGGTATTGATGCTCTTTTTGATGCGGTGATTACCTTTGCCACATTAGTATCTGCAGGCCTTGTATATTTCTTCAATGTAGATATTCAAGGCTATGTAGGGGCTTTAATTTCGCTATTAATTTTGAAAGCAGCCTATGAGATCTTGCGGGATATGTATAATCATTTGCTTGGTGTTCGGGCCGATGATGATCTTATCCGAAACATCAAAGAAACTATCGCGCAACATCCAAATGTAGGCGGTGTATATGACCTAGTGCTAAATAGCTATGGACCAGGTGAAGTGATTGGTTCTGTTCATATTTCGTTGCCAGATACGATGACAGTGGGCGAGGTTCATCCTTTAACTAAAGGAATCGCAGTTCATCTTTATAAAAAGTTTGGCATTAATATGACTGTCGGCGTATATGCAGAAAATCAACCAAGCGTAGAAGTTCTTGAAATCAAAAAAGCGCTTGATCAAGTTATCAGTTTGTATACTAATGTAGTCCAAATCCATGCCTTCTACGTACGAGAAGATAAAAAGATTATCTATTATGATATTATCTTTAACTTTGACGAAGAAGATCCACATGGTACATTAGAAAAGATTAAGGCGGAACTTCATAACCGTTATCCAGATTATACACAATTTGCTATTGTGGATACGGATTTTAGTAATTAGTTTTATATAAAGAATAACCGATATGTATCCTTGTATGAGGAACATATCGGTTATTTTTATCGGGCTGGATCGTCACTTGATAAATACATTATTTATGCCTATAATGAATTGTATAAAATATAGTTAGTCATATATTATATATAGTATGGAGAGAACTATGAATAAATTGGTATTATCCACATTAGCAGTTATGACTGCAGTTAGCATCTGTGGCGTGCAACCTGTAGATGCTAAATCAGTTAAACCAGATCCAACCATGACTATGTTGCAAATGCCGAAGAATGATGAAATCTCGGTAGGTAATGGTACTACAAAAGAAATCAATAAACAAACACAATCATTAGTGAATAATGTGGCCGTGTCCACTAGATCAATGATTAAGAAGAATTGGAAAACCATCTATATTAAGGCTGTACCATCTGATAATACAGTTCGTTTCTACTATACGGATACGATGGGCCAAGTTTATAGTGGTCAAACTATTAAAAATACTGGTTTATCTACGGGAAAATATAGAGCAGGAGCATTACGTCAGGCTCAGGCGTTGCAGGATTTGTATATGTATCTACAACAAACGAATCAGGAAATTCCTTCTTCTATAGATATTATCGTTACCAGTCAAGGTCGTCGGATTCGAACCATCATGAATTACGATGAAAATATAGGAGATAGTTCAATCTATCAACAAAATTATGAACAAATTAATTTCCCAAATTTGAAATAGTTTCGATATAGTGAAAGCCCCTACCTCGGTGAGGTAGGGGCTTTGTGTTAAATTACATAATCATCGTGATCATCTGTTGTTTGTTTTTTAGCTTGCTTTTTAGCACCTGCTAGGTCTAATAGTTCTTCTTCAAGTGTATCTTCGTCCCCTGTATTGAGCATGGAGTAGAAGGCCCACAAGATAATGAACCAAACTGGTGTAAAGAATAAGGCAACTCTTGTGTCATCATTCAAGGCCAAGATAATGAGGATGAACACAAAGAACGCAAGAATTAAATAGTTCATCACTGGATATAGAGGCATTTTAAATTTAGATTTTGCCGCTAATTCAGAATTTTTTTTGCGATATTTTAAATGGCAAATAACCATGATAGCCCAGATGAAAATGAAGCAGAAGGTAGAGATAGATGTAATCATAACGAAGACTGCTTCTGGCATGACATAGTTAAGTACAACTGTAATAAGTAGTACGGCAGCAGAGAAAATAGTCGCTTGATATGGCACGCTACTATGTGTTAAGCGACGCATTGATTTAGGTGCGTGACCACGTTTTGCAAGGGCATAGATCATACGACCTGTACTAAAAATACCAGAGTTTGTAGCTGATGCGGCAGAGGTAAGCACAACAAAGTTGACGATACCTGCTGCTGCGGTAATACCAACCGCTGTAAATACGGCCACAAATGGGCTGGCTGCAGGGTTAACGGCTGTCCATGGGTAAATACTCATGATAATGGCCAAGGAACCAATATAGAACAAAATAATACGCAAAGGAATATTATTGATGGCCATTGGAATAACCTTTTCAGGGTTTTCAGTCTCACCTGCTGTCAAACCTACAAGTTCAATGCCGGTGAATGCAAATACAACCATTTGGAAGGATAAGATAAAGCCCATCGTTCCATTCGGGAACCATCCGCCGTAATTCCATAAATTACTAAAGGCGGCAGCAACACCAGCATCGGTGCTAAATCCAGAGAAAATCATGATTAAGCCGATGATGATAAGGGACACAATGGCAATAACCTTAATCATGGCAAACCAGAATTCCATTTCACCAAAGTGCTTTACAGCTGTTAAGTTCATGAGTAATAGAGCTATTAAGACGACGAGGGCTGGTACCCATTGAGGAAGCCATGGTATCCAGTATTGCATATACAGTCCGACGGCCGTTAAATCGGCCATGGCTAGTGATAGCCAACAGAACCAATATGTCCACCCTGTGATGAACGCAGCGCGATCACCTAGATAATCCTCTACAAAATCGATAAAGGAATGATGATTAAGATTAGATAATAATAATTCCCCTAACGCTCTCATTACAAAGAAACATATAAGACCAGTAATGAGATAAGCAAAAAGAATGGATGGACCTGCCAAATGGATGGCCCGACCGGAACCTAAGAATAAGCCTGTACCAATGGCACCGCCGATGGCGAGCAATTGTACGTGGCGATTCTTAAGGCCCCGCTCTAACTGATTCGTATCAGACATAGTAAAGACCTCTTTTCTACAAACTACCTATAAATACAAAAAGCCATGGATGACCATAACTTTCATAATCTATAGAATATATAAAACTATTTTCTTATAATACAGTATCTATTATAAAAAGTCAAATGTATTTTTACAGTAGACATATCCTGTAAATAGTATTATTAACATACGAATAAAAGAAAGCGTATTCATACTTTTAAAAGCATACTATGCGTTAAAAGGTTTTCATAATTTGCTATAATAATTGATAGATTATCTTTTACGTAAAGTCGTGGAGGTTATTATGAGACGACAAGACCGAAGAGTTACAGATATAGAAGAAATTAAGGGCATTTTAAATAGCACTCGCATCATTCACCTAGGCATGATGGATGGTGACTACCCTTACGTAGTACCCTTACATTTTGGTTTTGAATTTATAGATGAGGTGCTTTATATCTATGTGCATGGCCATCATGAGGGAAAGAAGTTTGACTTGATTAAAGCAAATCCTCATGTATTTATCGAAATTGATGGCAGTGATGAAGCTCTTGTTTCAGGTGGTGATATTCCTTGTGCATATAGTTCAGTTTATTCCAGTGTAATGGGACAAGGTGAGGCTACTTATTTAGAGGCTATTGATGAAAAGGCTCATGGCTTACAAGTATTGATGAAACATCAGACAGGTCGTGAGTTTACTTTTACGGAAGCCATGGTAAACTCTGTGGGCGTAGTTCAAATTAAAATTGTCGACTATACGGCCAAAAGGCGAAGACAACTTGAACAAGATACTATTATGCCGCCATTAACTAAATAATGACACAACAATCCTATTGAACTCTATTATGATATAGCGTTCAGTAGGATTTTTTATATCGAACCTAAGCATTAGATGCATTATTTGATTGTGACCATGCTTTCACAAAGGGAAAGATAAAAGTTTTATGAAGTAGCTAGAGCTACAGAAACGGTAGCTTGATTTTGATATAAATAAGAAAATATATCATTATATGTGTGGAGTATATTATAAATTTTTGTAATAGGAGAGAATATGAGGAAAACAATATATAAGAGCATTTTAGCTGTTATCGCTGTTGGGGTACTATCTGTAGGAATGGCAATAGCAGAAACTATAGATACTCCTGCTGATACAGATAATTCTGTATCTACAAAAACGCTTAAGCTAGGACATAATTTTAAAAATGTAGAGCCTAGAACTGACGGTTTACAATGGCACTTTCATGATTGGCCTATAGAGAATACACAAAAGGCGCATACTTTTAAGAGGCATCTAAGAGAGGCAGCACAGAATCTTCCATATGAGGTTAAGGCACCTAGCTATATCCCTTATGGTTATGAGGTCTATACAGTGCGTCAAGACAAAAATGATGTATTAGAGGTTGTATACTTTATAAAAAATGCTCAAACATATAGAGATGGTAAGAAAAATCTCGGTAGTATTTTTGTTTATAGAATGGGCTATTCCGTGAACGATGTAAAAGATGTACCGTATGTTCCTGCTGAGTATAAGGACTTTGAATGGTCTGAACCAGGTGAATCCGGTGAAGTCTTTTATACCGGTGATCCAGCAGCACAACTAATCCGTAGCATTACGTGGACAAAGGACGGTATGGCATACTCCTTATTGTTCTTAGAACCAGTGAAAGCAGTTGATGCTGAATTCTATAAGGAACATGTGGAGCCTATAAAAATATAGATAGATCATGTAGTGATTTACTTGGAATAAAGCGGAAATGTGTGTAACCGCTCAAAGAGGAGAGAATATGAAGAAAATAATAAGAGCTGCCATTTTATGTGCCACGATGGCTACAGCTGTAAGCACCTTTGGGGTACAGCCAGTTAGTGCTACATACCCATTAATAGATAAAAATGGTAATACCGTTCCTGTTGAACGAGATGTAGATAATCAGAAAACTATCGATGATAATCAAAAACTAATCGATCGTTATCGCTGGTATGATCAAGTTGATGATTATGATTTAGTTGAAACTAATATTGAGAGTGCTGTGCAGGAATTTGGCTATCCTATACAAGTTCCGTCTTATATGCCTAAAGACTATGCAGTACGTGATGTAAAGGCTAAGGACCATGACGTATTAGAAATTGTATATACGGAAACGGGCCGTGATGGAGAATATGGTCCGAAGTTAACCTTCTCTAATACAGATATTGTATATCGTATGGGGTGGGCTATCGATACAGTAGTAAATCCTATATTGGAAAAGACAAAGTACAACGCTAAGGATGCAGTTAGCTTTACTACCCCTAATGGAATTTCTGTACATACGTTAGGTTATAGTAAAGATGCTATTCAAATCGCTTATTGGGAAAAAGATAACAAAGTGTATATGCTTTACTTTGCTTCTTCAAGAAACCAAAGCTTTGTAAGCAAAATTGTAGACTCTGTAGGTCCTTTGAGTAACGTAGCCGCTGATGATGCTCGACTACGTGGTGACCGAAATGATAAGCAACATATTGACGAACATGTTAAACAAAATATTGACGAACATGTTAAACAAAATGTTGACCCTGATTGGCCTCCTTATGAAACGATTGGCTTGCCATTGCGTACACATACGAATTCTGTATGGCCTATACTTACGAGCAAATCCAAGGGCTTACCTAGCGGTGTAATTAATGCATCTCATAAGGTGTCCTATGACGTATCTGTACCAAGTTATTTACCGTTTGGCTATACATACTATGCTACACATTTTTATGACAATGATGTATTAGAAACTGTATATTGGAAGCAAGGTGAAGAGTATCAAGAGCGCAGTGGCCGTTGGGTAACTCATACTATGGTCTTCCGCATGAGTTACTCTATGGATACGGTTTGGCCTGAAGAATATATCCCAATGGAGTATCATGACGTACAGTGGAGTGACTCTACTCCAATAGGGGAGGTTCACTATACAGGTGATGTAGATAAGGACTTAGTGCGCAGTGTTACGTGGTACAAGGATAATATGGCGTATTTCTTGTTCTTCCAAGTGCCTGTGAAAGCATCTGAAGCAGAGTTTTATAGAAATCATGTAGTGCCGTTAAAAAATATCGATCCAAGTCGTACAGACTTAATTGGTGTGAAAACAATTCGTTAATACTAAATAGCACTAAAAAAAGAACCTATCCATTAGATATTAAAGTGAACCGACCTCCTTAACGTTAAGATTTTTGGTCTAACATTAAGGGGTCGGTTCAATTACTAATATCTTTGGAGATAGGTTCTTTTAGCTATTAATTAGAAGAATACGTAACGGATGATAACGAGTACCGCTAATACGTACATAATCCAGTTAACTTCTTTTGCACGACCTGCAATGATTTTGAGTAGAGGGTATGCAATAAGACCTGCAGAGATACCGTTAGCGATGCTGTATGTGAACGGCATCAAAACGATAACGAGGAATGCAGGAAATCCTTCTGTCCAATCATCGAAGTCGATATTGCGGATAGCACCTAACATGAGGGCACCAACGATGATAAGAACAGGAGATGTGGCTGCATTTGGTACCAAGGATACCAATGGAGCCAAGAATAAGCAGATTAGGAATAATACGCCTGTTGTGACAGCTGTTAAGCCTGTACGGCCACCAGCACCTACACCTGCTGCACTTTCAACGAAAGCAGTAATCGTAGATGTACCGAGTAATGCGCCAGCACTAACGCCGATAGCGTCAACAGTCATCGCTTTACCAAGACCTGGGAATTTACCAGATTTTGGATCCGCAATTTTCGCCTCTGTAGCAGTACCGATTAAAGTACCCATAGAGTCGAACAATTCTACGAAGGTGAAGGAGAAGATAATCGTAATCAAGCCCATGTGGAGCGCACTAGGAATATCTAATTGAAGAAATGCGGCTTTTGAGAAGTCAGGCACTGCCAATACAGTGAAGTTCTCCGGCATTGTAGATAGTCCCGTTACATAGGACACAATTGTTGTTACCAACACACCAATCAAGAGTGAACCTTGAATTTTACGAGCCATCAATAGAGCGGTAAAGATGAGGCTGAATAGGGCTAACAATGTTTCGCCACTGTGCAAGTTACCTAGTGTTAACAATGCCTCAGATGCTGGAGGTACTAGATTGCCATGTGTTTGTACAACTTGGCCTAAGGTGTTAGGAGACAAACTGATGGAAATCGCCATCAAACCGGATAGTTTTAAACCTATAATGGAGATAAATAGCCCAATACCAACGGTAATAGCGACTTTCATAGAAGCCGGTATACCTACAACAATCATTTGTCGTATTGATGTTAGCGTTAGGACGAGGAATACGAGACCGGAAATGAACACCGCACCTAGTGCCGTTTGCCATGATACACCCATACCGAGAACTACGGTAAAGGAATAAAAGGCTAAGAGGCCAACCCCTGGAGCCAGTGCGATTGGATAGTTAACAAATAAACCCATAGCAATCGTTACGAGGCCACCACCTAAAGCTGTAGCGATGAGGACGGCATCCTTGTCCATGCCAGCAAGACTCAAGATGTTTGGCGCTAAAAATAGAATGTACGCCATCGTGATAAACGTGGTAATACCCGCTAAAATCTCGGTTTTAACGGAGGTACCTCGTTCATTGAGTTTAAATAGTTTATCTAACATTAGATAAATCCTCCCTGTATGAAATTATAAATCATATCAAATAAAAATATTTCGATATACCTATAGTGTATCATATTTCCCACCATTTTTTGTATGAATTTATGTTATACTATACATATATTGTGAATGACTTAGAGGTTAACTTATGAAAATATCTACAAAAGGGCGGTATGCCTTGCGAATCCTAGCGGATATTGCAGAACACGGGACGGAAAAAAATGTGCCTATCCGTGAAATTGCAGAACGCCAAGGGTTTTCAGATAAATACTTAGAAGGAATTGTATCTCGCTTGTCCTCTGCGGGCCTCGTTAAAAGTGGCCGTGGTAAATACGGTGGATATCGCTTGGTTAAAGATCCTGCTGAATATAATGTATATGAAATTTTATATGCTGCAGAGGACTCCATTGCTCTCGTATCTTGCTTAGAAGACGATGTAGAGCCATGTCCTATGTTTAATGATTGTTTGACTGCTCCGTTGTGGCAGTACTTGCAAGATGAATTCCGTCATGTTATGGAACGCGTATCCTTACAAGATGTAATGGATCACAAGTTTCCAGTGGAATAATTGAGAGAGTCGCGTTTTATATGCGACTCTTCTTTATATAATTTTGTAAAAGCATATTTTTATACACTTTTATATGTGGAAAGAAGGCGAAAGATGAGTACAATCGCAGATGATACTCGTGGTGGCATGCGAAATGTATGGATTATTACGGCGGCCATGACTGTATTAGCTATATGTTACACCATGATTATTCCTTTTTTGCCTATATATCTCTTGGAATTAGGTGTCCCAAAAGCCGATGTAGCCCTTTGGTCAGGTCTTGTTTTTGGGATTACATTCCTCATTGCGGGCATTATGGCTCCGATTTGGGGGAAAATCGCCGATAATAAAGGAAAAAAACGGATGGCCTTGCGCGCTGGCTTTGGCATTGCTGTCTGTTATGTATTAATTGGTTTAGTTACAGACCAATATCAACTACTCATGGGGCGGGCCCTCGTTGGATTTGCCAATGGGTTCTATCCCGCGGCAATGACTATGGTATCCCTCAGTGTCGATGAGAAACAGGTTGGTCGAGCTTTAGGTATCTTCCAGACGGGGCTTATCTTGGGGAATGTCATCGGTCCATTTTTAGGTGGTGCTGTTGAAAGTGTAGTAGGGATGCGTCCTGTATTCTATGTATCTGGTGTTGCTGTACTTATTGCGACATTAGCTGTATTGTTCTTTGTAAAAGAACCCAAATTACATGCTTCAGGTACTGATGGAAAAGAACAGCCGGATCAACCTACTAAATCTACATCTTTACGTGAAGACTTTAAGGCCGTTCAACAACAACCTGTACTAGTACGGTTGCTTGGGATTTTCTTCTTCATGCAATGTGTTATCATGATGCTACAGCCTATCTTGGCCCTTTATGTGGGTGATATGCAAGGCACCATGGAAGGGGCCGCTATTATTTCAGGTACTATCCTAAGTATCGGCGGTTTAGCAGGCTCCTTAACGACTAATCTATGGGTTCGCCTTGGTGAACGTCGTGGTTATTTTAAGACCATTTCCTACTGTATGATGGGTAGTGGTATCGTTCTATTGTTGCAAAGCTTACCAGTGGGTATATGGTGGTTTGGTGTTTTACAGGTTCTAATTGGTTCATGCATTGTAGGGATTAACCCATCCTTGAGTGCAGCAGTAACTCTTAATACAGATCCAAGCTTTAGAGGTCGTATGTTCGGTATGACGACGACAGCTCAACAATTTGGTTCTATGGTAGGTCCCGTATTTGCTAGTATTGTATCGACCTATGTGGGCATATCCTACGTATTCAGTATTACTGGATTGTTATTGTTATATATGGGCTTTCAGTCTAGAAAATTATCTAAAAAACATGAATAGCACTATGATGAGTCATAGATAGTATTAATGGAATCATTTGTTTCGTATGAGATGCAAAGGAGTTGTTATGATCCGTATCGGTCAAACTGTACTTGGAGAAAAGGGTACAAAGATATGCGTGCCTATTGTAGGTACAACGGTAAAAGAAATTCTAGATGCTACTGCGGTGGCATGCAATACACCTTGTGATGTGGTGGAGCTACGCATTGATTATTACGAACGAGCTCATTCCATTGATGCTATTATTGAACTATTGATGCTCATGAAACCTCAATTAAAAGGTCGTGGGCTGCTGTTTACGTGGCGCACGAAGGGTGAAGGGGGCGAGAAATCTATCTCCTCACAAGATTACTTTACAATGTTAGAACGCCTTATCCCCACGGGCTTGATAGATGCTATTGATATTGAGTTATTCTTTGATCAAGATAGAATGATCAAAACCATAGAATTCGCCAAGGTTCATGGTGTAACAATCGTCATGAGTAATCATGATTTTAATGGTACACCAAGTAGAGATGTTATTGTAAATCGACTCATTCAAATGAAAGGATTTTTAGCGGATGTGCCAAAGATAGCTGTTATGCCTCATACAACAGGTGATGTATTAACACTTCTTGAAGCAACGGCTGAAGTTAAAGCCTTGTATCCATCTGACCCAATCATTACGATGGCTATGGGGCCATTGGGGGCTATTACACGTGCTTCAGGAGCTTTATTTGGCAATGCTATGACCTTTGCTTCAGCGGGCAAAGCATCGGCACCAGGTCAAATCGATGTGCATGAACTAAAACGTATCTTAGATACTCTTGATGTAGATGGTGTATTCGACGAACAACAACATAAACGCGTAAAAGTACATTAAAAAAGTCGGCGAAAGCCGACTTTTTTATTTGTCTTGTAGTTCTTGTAATATATTCATACGAGATGGTCGAATATAGAAAATATAAATATAATTATTGATGAGTTTATATAGAATTAGATATTTTTTATATGATAATTTTCTGAATTTTGTCTTACTGTTTACAATGGGATATCGTTCAGGAAATACAGTTAATGAAGATATTTTCTCATAGATTAACTCTAATTCTTTTCTGATAACAGCTTGATCTATAAGTTGTTGAACTAATGAAATTTTAAGACTTACTATGTCAGATTTAGCTGTAGGGGTCAAAATTATTGTATATCTCATTTTAACCTCCACACTTATAAATCTTTAAGAAGTTCATTAAAGACTTTTTCTGCAGATTCACCTATTTCATTTTCAGCCTGATTAAGACCTATTTCTATTCTTTTGTTGAACTCTTCTTTTGTCCATAAATCATCATTTATAGCATCAATCCATTCAGGGCGATGAATAGTCGGAGGAATATCTTTAGCAAATCGTATTTGTTTAGAAACTAGTGTAACAGTTTGTGATATAGTTAATCCCATTTCTTTTAAGATTGCTGTTGTTAGTGTCTTAACTTTAGGATTTATACGGATATTGAGTATGCCTGTTTTATCAATTTTATCAAAGGATAGTTCTATTTCGTTTTCTGTTGATGTTCCGTATGTATTTATAGTATCTGAGGCCTTTAATGTTGTTCGGGGTTGTTCGTAGGTGCCGTCATTGTTGAGTGTACTAGGCATTGGTGTTTTGTCTGTAGGTGTTGTTGGTAAAGCAATGGCAAACGGAATGCGACGTTCTTTTATAATTTGACGAAATAGTGCGTCTAGCATGGAGGTGTAGGATAGGCCTTGTGCTTTCAATATGCTAGAAACTTCTTGCTTTAGATCTTCGTTAATGCGAACTTGTAGGTTTACAGTTTTCATAATATCTCTCCTATGATTCTTTAAGTTGTGACTGTAATACTTTGGTTATTTTATTGCTTTTATAGAAAAAGGTGTTTAAGCTTCTTGAATCCTAGTTGTAATTACATTGTAATTGCAAATGTAGATTTTTACAAATACATATAAAACATAGAGAATATAAAAAAGCAGTATTTATCTTAGGGATAAATACTGCTTTTAGTACTATATCTATGAAGTTAAGATATGAGTTTTAGTTTTATCTAGAAATACAGATGTAAATCTTCTTATAATAAGTTTGCTTCAAAATCTTCTAGGATAGCAGACACTGTTTCTGGTGCATTACGGTTATGTTCTACGATGCATTGGGCAAAGCTTTCATACATTGGTGTACGCGTTGCTTCTAGTTCGCGTAAGCGTTCGATGCCACCACTAGAGAGAACACGACCAGAGGTAGATAGGTTTTCTACTGGTTGTGTTAATTGGTAGATACGACCGTTTTGGCGTAAGTGTGCGAAGTTTTTAGGAACTGTTACACAGCCGCCGCCAGTGGAAATAATAAGACCTGTTTGGGTACCGAATTTTGCAATCATTTCCGCTTCTTTTTCACGGAAGGCTGGTTCCCCTTGTTCTGTAATGTATGTGGAAATGTCTCCAATTTCTTTTTCTAACTCATGATCCACATCAACGCAGGTACGGCCCATTTCTTCACCGAGCGCTTTACCGACTGTAGTTTTTCCTACGCCAGGCATGCCGATGAGGATGATATTTTCCTTTTCACGGCGCATATCTCGTAAGATTTGCTCAATTTCCTTTGTGCCAAAGCTTTCACCTTGGAAATGGTTAGCCGCCTCAACGCCTTGAGCCACGAGGAATGGCAAGCCATCACAATGAGGAATTTCCATCATTTCTGCTTGTAACAACAAAATCGTACGGCGTGGATTATAGATGAGGTCTACAACGCCTTCCAATTTGGAGAATTGTGTAATATCGATGAGGTTAGCTGGATTATGAGGATACATACCGATAGGTGTGCAGTTAATAATAATCTGTGCTGTTTCGTAGTAATTAGGCGCATCACCATAGAATGGTGCCGTCTTACGAGAGAGATGAACTATGTTCTTAGCTCCTAAGTCTTCAAGAGCTACGTGAACGGTAGCGGAGGAAGCACCATCGCCAAGGATAATACATTCCTTGCCAGATACATCAATGCCAGCATGTTGTAGAGTAAACACGAAACCATCGTAGTCTGTATTATAGCCGTACCATTTACCATCTTTGCGAACCATCGTATTTACACAACCGATGCGTTCAGCACGAGGGTCTACTACATCACAAGCTTCAAGGGCATTTACCTTGTAAGGGATAGTGATATTGATACCTTGCAATTCTGGATCCGCGAAGAACTCTTGCAATTGGCTCGGTTCCCGTTCAAATAATTCGTAATTTGTATTCCCTAATGCACTGTGAATGCGAGGAGAAAAGCTATGGCCTAACGTACGGCCAAGTAAACCAAATTTCATAGGACCTCCTAGGTCAATATACATAGAATGGCTAATAGGCTGGTACCTATTAGCCATTGAAGTTTTATAACTATATGTATTGTACTATATATGTTCTTATAGGGACTAGTACATATAAGTATATTAGTTTTCAGGGTAATTGCCTAGTAAGCGGAATTTATCTTGTGATGTGTGTAGCTCTGCTAGAACAGACAATACCTTAGGATCTGCTAGGGATGCTTCTAAGTCGAGGTAGAATAAGAACTCAAAGTTATGGCCTACAATCGGGCGAGACTCGAGTTTGGTAAGATTTACGCCGATATTTGCAAACTTGGTAAGTAATGTACCAAGGCCACCTGGAGCGTGGCTTGCTGTAGTTACCACGGAGATTTTATTAGCCCCTGGGTATACATGGAAGTCCTTGCTGATGCAGATAAAGCGTGTATAGTTGTTATCGCTATTTTGGATATTGCGCATCAATGGAGTCAAATTGTACAAGTCCGCACATTGAGGAGCTGCAATAGCTGCCACACCTGGATCGTCACTAGCTGCTACGAGCTGTGCCGCACGAGCCGTGTTATCGAAGGACCGCAATTCTACGCCTTCTAATTTCTCTAGGAAGTGGCTGCATTGGCCCAATGCTTGAGGATGGGAGATAATCGTATGAATATCTTCTAGCTTTGTGCCCTTTTTCACGAGTAAATCGTGAGAAATCCAAAGGCGCGTACCGCGTACGATATAGCATTTACGATCTTCTAGAAGGTCATACACTTCTTTTACAGAACCATTGGAGCTGTTTTCGATAGGTAATACGCCGAATTGACATTCTCCAGACTCAACAGCGTCGAATACGGCACGGAATCCTGTTACATAGTGAATTTGGCTGAGTGGTAATAATTTATCGCATGCCACTTGCGCATTGCTACCGAAGACGCCAGCACAAGCTACGCTGCCACGTTGTGGAGGTAAGGTAGGGGACTGCTCAATAGCCTTTTTCATTTTTACGGTAAATTCGTTGTCTTGGAATAATTGCTCAGACTGATACGTACGGCTCAAGCTGAATAATGCTTCGAAGAAACGGCGTGCGTATAGGTCGAGGTCTGGGCCTGCATCTCGAGTTACTTTGTCGAGGATATCTCGTTCCCGTTTGGCATCGTAAATAGCCTTGTTCATTTCTTTTTTCGCTGCCGCTACATCTTTGGAGAGTTCCATGCGCTCTTTAAATAGGGCGAGCATTTGGTCGTTTATGTCGTTAATTTTAACGCGTACTTCATCTAAGTTCATGGTCAATATCTCCTAAGAAATCAAGAATAACGAGGGCCGTAACAGCTTCGATAACAGGTACTGCACGAAGCGCTACACATGGATCGTGACGACCTTGGATTGTGAGCAATGTGTCCTCTTTTTGTGAAAGTGACACAGAATGTTGTTCTTTATAAATAGATGGTGTTGGCTTGATGCCCACTTGCATAACGAGTGGTAAACCATTGGTAATACCACCTTGGATACCACCGCTATTATTCGTTGTCGTTGTAATCTTGTCGCCGTCCATGGTGAAAGCATCATTCACTTCGGAACCAAGTTTTGCACACATGTCAAAACCGTCGCCGAAGGATACGCCTTTAATGGCAGGTACACCAAAGATAACGCGAGCTAGTCGGTTTTCGATTCCGTCGAAGTTAGGATTACCAAGACCAATAGGTAGACCTGTAGCAACGACCTCCACAATACCGCCTGTAGAGTCGCCATCCTTTTTGAGCTGCATTACAAGGTTTTCAACTTCACTGCGTTTTTCTGGAGCAACCATAGCAATTGGCTCTGTAGCGATGCTAGCTAATGCTTTCATATCTGGGTGAACCATGTTGATAGGAGCATCTTGGATGGTTCCTACTTGTTTTAAATGGCCGTGGATTTCAATGCCTTTTTCACGTAATAGTTGTAGAGCGATGCCACCAGCTACGCAAAGTGGAGCTGTAAGGCGCGCTGAAAAATGGCCACCACCGCGCATATCTACCTTATCACCGTAGCGTATACGAGCTGTAAAATCTGCATGAGATGGGCGAGGGATATCGCGTAAGTTGTTATAATCGCTAGAGTGTTGAGATGTGTTGCGGATCATAAATGCCAATGGGGAACCACTGAGCATGCCGTCCACCAAACCTGCTAAAAATTCAGGTGTATCGGCTTCCTTACGCTGTGTTGTTAATTGATTTTGCCCTGGCGCACGGCGCTTTAAAAAGGCTTTTAACTCATCGATATCGATGGTATGTCCACAAGGTAGACCCTCTACAATACCGCCAATGGCGTACCCATGAGAGGCGCCAAAGGTAGATACTTGTATAGTTTTACCGAAATTAGATGCCATGAGCATCACCTCCTAATAAGTTCCAGTCCTCGAAGAAATCTGGATAGGATTTTGTGATAGCTTCGCTATCTTTTAGTGTTACAGGGTTTTTACTGATGAGGGCCATTAATGTACCTGCCATAACGAGGCGATGGTCATTTACGCAATCACCTTGTCCACCTTTAAGTATACCACTACCGATGATATATAGGTCATCGCCGTCTTCACGTACCGTACCGCCTAAGTCTCTTACGAGATTAGCAACAGCTATGAGACGATCGGATTCTTTTAAGCGTAGGCGAGCACCCTTAATAAAGGAGCTTTCACCAGAAATAGAGCAAGCTAGGGCTGCCATAACAGGCAACATATCTGGCATTTGCTCCAGATCTACATGAATTGGTTTCGACGCTCGGCCTGTGACCGTTATATTCATACTATCCCATACAACATCACAACCAGCATCAATCATAACTTGCATGATGCGGCGGTCAGCTTGTACAGAGTTTTTGTTCATGCCTGTAATGGTAATCGGCTTGCCCGTCATGCCAGCTGCTACCATCCAAATCGCTGTATTCGACCAATCTCCTTCGATTTGGTAATTATCACGGCCTATGAAGGAGGCTCCAAATGGAACTGTAAAAGCCTCGTTGATGTTTGTATCAGGTAACGTATGCTCTACCTCCACGCCAAAATCACGCATGGTTTCCGTCGTTAATGTTACATAATCACTAGATTGTAGTGGGGTAGTAGCCGTGATAGTAGATAGGCCGATTTGAGGGGCTGCCAGCAATAATCCAGAGAAGAATTGGCTGCTTACATCACCTACCATGGAGAAATTACCGCCTTGGAGACGACCTGTCATAGTAAATGGCGGTTTATCTTGAGAGAATGTTACACCGTGTGCTTTCATTTCGCTGAGCATAGGTTCTAGCGGGCGATCTGGTAAACGACCTTTGGCATCTACGTCTACATCGTTACAGATGGATGCAGCTACAGGTAATAAGAGACGTAATGTAGTGCCTGATTCGTGAGGTACTACATTGCCCTTTGCTGGGACAGGACCTGGTGTAACAGTGACAACTTTATTTTCATATACTACGTGAGCACCTAAGCCTCGCAAGGAGTCCATAGTAGCATCGATGTCTTTAGAGGTACGGCTTAGTAGTATAGTAGATGGAGAGTTAGCAAGGGCTGCACAAATTAATGCGCGGTGTGCATGTGCCTTTGCTGGGATGGACGCAATCGTTCCAGTAGGAATGGCGTTCGTTACGGAATGCATAGAAATCTCCTTTTACGTCTTAGTCTAAATAGGTGGCAAGCTCTTCGTGGGTAACAACCTTAAGTTCGCTGTGACCATAGCTTGTTGGTACTACAATTTTAATAGTAGCGCCTTCGCTTTTCTTATCGTGCTTAGCAGCTGCTAGGATTTCTTCCTTTGTTACAGTCGTTGTAGTTGGTAAATGATGGGCTTCGATGAGGGATTTTAACTTATCTAGTGCCTCAATATCTAGGTCTCCATGTTTTACCGCACCCTGTGCCATGAGTACCATGCCAATAGCAACCGCATAGCCATGATGAACCTCAAAGTGACTCGCTTTTTCAATGCCGTGACCAAAGGTATGACCTAGGTTTAAGAGGGCGCGAACACCAGATTCGCGTTCGTCTTGCTCTACGATATCCGCCTTTGCTTGTACGCATCGCGCAATGACAGCACTAACGCTATCGCGGTGTGTTATCAAGGGCTTATTTTCTAGCTGAGTTAATAAACCGGGTACATCGAGGAAACCATATTTGATGATTTCGCCGCACCCATTTTTCCATTCCATGTCTGGTAATGTATTAAGCGTTTCCGGATCACAGAGGACAAGAATGGGTTGTTTGAAAGCACCCCACAGGTTTTTACCTGCTTCAAGATTGACAGCTGTTTTACCGCCTACAGAGGAGTCTACTGCCGCTAATAGGGAGGTAGGTACCTGTACATAGTCAATGCCACGCAAATAGGTAGCCGCTGCAAAGCCTGCCATATCACCTACAACACCACCGCCAAGGGCGATGAGAAGGTCCTTGCGTGTTAACGATTGAGCTGCCATATATTCCACTAAATCGATGAGTTGGTGGGCATTTTTAGAGCTTTCACCAGCAGGAAATACATAATCACAAACAGTATAACCCGCATGCTCCATATTAGCTTTCACAGAACTCAAATAGTGTGGTGCTACATTGTTGTCGCTGACGATGATAACACGACAATTTGGTTTTAATGGTTTTATATAATCGCTGATGCGTTGTAAAGCACCGTTTTCGATGACGACGTCATACGGCGTGGATGCGTTAATATGGATGCGAGTCATAATAATTCCTTTCTTAAAAGAATAAGCTAGTATCTATTATAACGGATACTAGCTTATTTGTGTGATATTTAAGATTATTTAGTGCATTCTACTAATGCTTTACGCAATGCGAATACTTCTTTCATAAGGCTAGTGAATTGGTCTGGACGTAATGCTTGAGGGCCATCGCATAATGCTTTGGATGGATCATTGTGAACTTCGATCATAAGGCCATCTGCACCGCCGCCTACGGATGCAAGGGAAAGTGGGCGAACCATACGGCTCATGCCTGCAGCATGGCTAGGATCCATGATGATTGGCAAGTGAGATAGTTCGTGCATCATAGGGATTGCGGTTACATCTAATGTATTACGTGTTTTAGGTTCGAATGTACGAATACCACGTTCGCATAATACGATTTGATCATTGCCTTCGGACATGATGTATTCAGCAGCCATTAACCATTCTTCGTATGTAGCGGATAGACCACGTTTCAACAATACAGGTTTTTTCAATTTGCCCACTTCTTTTAAAAGTGTGAAGTTTTGCATGTTACGAGCACCAATTTGAAGCATATCTACATTGTCGAAGTATTGCAATTGAGAAATATCCATAACTTCGGATACGATAGGAAGACCAGTTTCTTTTTTTGCTAATTCTAAAAGTTTTAAACCTTCAGGGCCCATGCCTTGGAAGGAGTATGGGGATGTACGAGGTTTGAAAGCGCCACCACGAAGGATTGTAGCACCTGCATCTTTACATGCTTGGCAAGATGCGAGAACTTGTTCTGGTGTTTCCACAGAGCAAGGACCAGCCATTACAGCGAAGTGACCACCACCGATAAGTGCACCGCCTACATTGATAACGGAATCTTCTGGATGGAATTTACGGTTTGCTTTTTTGAAAGGTTCTTGAATACGTGTTACTTTATCTACGAAATCAAGGGATTCAATTTGACGGGAATCAAGGGATGCTGTATCGCCGATAAGACCTAAGATATTATAGTGGGCCCCTTCTACTGGATGGATAACAAGACCTTTCGCTTCTAATTCATTGCGTAATTTTGTTACCTCTGCTTCTGTAGCTGTTGTTTTTAATGTGATAATCATAATAAGTCCTCCTCAAATAACAATGCGAATAGTGGGGCCAACCATACGGGATAGCAAATAAAAAAGGGCTACCCGTATTTTAATACGGGTAACCCTTTTACTATTCTAAGCAACGATTGATGATTTCTAAATTAGCGTAGCTCAAATAGTTCCTTACCCGTACGTTGGATAAAGAACCAATAAAAGTATTGTTTTGCTACTGTGCTAATTTGGTTAGTCATTTTATTGTTGCTCCTTTCTAAATTTGATGTGTACAGTATAAACCCATTTGAGAATTTTATGCAAGTACTTTTTTCAAAAAGCTACAAAATTCTATAGAAAAAAGTTATTTTAATATTCCTTTGCCTTTATACCCATGGTAAAATTAAAGATAGAAAATACTAGCAATATAACGCTATAGAACATAATTGGTAAGGAGATTTATGATTATTCAAATTTTAAATACAATTAACGATGATATTAAACAAATTCGTACAGATGTGTTCATGAAAGAACAAGGTTTCGAGAATGAATTTGATGAAATTGATGAAATCGCAAAATTCGTGCTTTTATCTATAGATGGAAAACCTGTTGGTACTTGTAGATTTTTCCCTAGCGATATAGAAGGGGATGCTCATATTGGTCGTATGGCAGTACGCAAATTATATCGAGGTCTAAACTTAGGCTCAAAAATTATGCTCGCTGCTGAAAATGGAATCCGTCGCGATGGGTATAATACATGTTCCTTATCAGCTCAAGTGCAGGCAAAACCATTTTACGAATCCCTTGGCTATAAAGCAGAAGGGGAAGAATACCTTGATGAAGGTTGTCCACATGTGATGATGCGGAAAGTATTATAAGAAACTAGATACTAAATATAATAGTTTGTATTAGTTCAGTCAGTATATTAATATCCATATATTTTAAAATATGAGGTGAGAGTTTATGAAACTAGCAGAAGCATTACAAGAACGTGCTGATTTGAATAAGAGAATTAGTGATTTGCAAGGTCGTTTAAATCAAAATGATAGCAACTGTAAATGTTAGTGAATTACAAAAAACGGCAGATACAATATCTAAGGAGATTCGTACATTAGATAATTTACTACAGTCAACCAATTGGACAGTTGATTTAATAGAGTATTAAGTGTAAGTTGGTAATCAAGATAGGGTGGACATAAAGCCGCGATTGCTTAATTCGCATGAAAATATTCCACATTACATTTATGGGGCAGTGAGGAACTTATTGCGTAGGCCCTTATGGCGTATAAATGTATTGTTACTTTTTATAATGTATTACCATGTGTCAACTGTTTTGATGAGGGTGGCTTGGGGATATAAAAAGGAAGCATTTCACTAAAGAATGTGAAATGCTTCCTTTTTTATATTATTAAAATGTTATAAGAAAGCTAATTATCCTTATTCTAAATTATCAAAATCAGATGCTGCTGCTCTTGATTATAGTTACATATGTACAACAATATATTTAATTTATAAATAAGGATATAAATTTTACTGTTTACTTAGAGAATTATGATATAATATAGGTGTATAAATAATAATCGTTATTTGATTGCATAGAATTTCTTAAGTAAGGAGATTTCATTATGACAGCAGAACAAAAAGCAGCTACGGCAGCAACAAGTTCTACCGCAGCTAAACCAACACCTGAACAAGGTACGGAATGGATAATTTGCCGTGTATGCGGATATATTGAGGAAGCTAAGTACAGGGATCAACCTTGTCCAGCATGTGGTTTCCCTCCAACAGTTTGGATGGATTACAAGCCACGTCGCATTGATACAAAACGTGAAAAATTGCTAGATCTTCATTTACATCCAATTGCGGTACATTTCCCAATCGTAGCAACAGTAGCTTCTTTCTTAGTACCTGTTATTGCTTTGTTGATTCCATCTATTTCCAATGTATTATTCTCTGCAATTTCATTAGCAGCTATGATTTTACCACTTCTCGTTATCATTTGTGGTATTTCTGGTTATTTTGGTAGTAAATTACGTTACAAAACAGGAACATCTAAAATCCCTAAAGCAAAGATTTACTTAACCATTATCTACTTTATTCTTTCCTGTGCACAAGCCTACATCGCTATTGCTAACGGTGT
>OGHW01001296.1_pt1 | contig 20895 bp, 27 predicted proteins | sample 1571641 | NCBI WGS metagenome assembly OGHW01 (sample SAMEA2582066, study PRJEB24529) | metagenome | biome: Human gut stool | place: China | collected 2011 | reverse complement strand
GCGCGGCTTCCTGTTCCAGGCCCGCTCCCTCGACGGTCAGCCGGCCGTCGGCGTGCATGGTGATGGCCGCCGGCCGGCCCGCGAATACGAGGTCGAGGTTTTCGGAACCGTGCCGGTGACGCTCGTAGTAGAGCGGCAGGTCGGGATGGGTGGCGGCCAGTGAGTGCAGGATGGTGGACAGGTCGGGATGGGAGTCCGCCTCGTAGGGTGCGGGCGTGGGCGCGTTGGTCTTGAGCCATGTCACGGCCTCGTCCGACAGGGGCGGGCAGCCGAGCGTCGTGAGCCGCCGGTTGATCTCGTCCACGCGTTGCGCCGCGCTGCCGGTCCAGTGCAGGCCCGTCAGGCTCGCGTCCGTCGAGACGGGTCCCTGCCGTGTGGTGCGGCCCGCCCTGACCAGTTGCGCGTTCGCGTACAGATCGAGCAGATACGTGCCATCGGGGTTTTGGGTGATGGTGCCGCCGGTGGTGGCGTTGCCTGTGAAGATGGTGAGCGCGGTCGGGTCCGGCCCCTCGGTCGGGTCGGGCCGGTGCGCGAGATGGAAACCGTCCCAGGTGAGCGTGTCGGACACCCCGTCCCAGGATTCCGTGGCGTTCAGGTCCCGCCACAGGGGGCGGCGGGAGAGTTGGATCAGCACCTTCATGCCGGCCAGGCGCGTGCTGTTGCCGGCCAGCATGCCGGTGCGGTCGAGCAGTCGGAAGTGCAGCACGTTCACCGAGGGCTGTTCCTTCGGCGAGTCCGTGCCCCATTCGACGCTGAAGGAGGAGAGCGCGGCGGGCGAGCCCGCATGGCCGGTCAGGTTCTCCCAACCCTGCCCGCGGTCCGCGTAGAACATCGGCTGTCGCATCAGCGTCTCCGATCCGCGTAGTCGTCCAGTAGTCTTCTGATCGTCTTGGCGGTGCCTTCCCTGTCGAGCACCTCGCCCTGGATGGTCACGTTGAATATGGTGGTGTTGCCCGCGGCCGTGCAGTCCGTGCCCATGTGCAGGTCGAGTTTGCCGAGCCTGGTGTTGGCGCGTCGGATGGCGGCCGCCACGGACGTGTCGAATCCCTGGTTCAGTCCTTTGGCGAAGCCCTGCATGATCAGCCGGCCGTTGTCGGTCAGCAGGATCGCGTCGTAGGCGGGCGGGCCCTTGTGTTCCTTGATCCAGTCGCCGATGCCGCCTATCCAGCCGGTCACGTTGTTCCACGCGCCCTTGAGCCCGTTGAGGAAACCGTTGATGATGGCCGCGCCCGCGTCCTTGAGGATCGAGCCGGCGTTCGAGAAGAAGCCCTTGATCTTGCTTGGTATGGAACCGAACCAGTTGACCACGCCGTTCCATACGTTCCTGGCGCCGTTGGCCGCGTTGGTGAGCGCGGTGCCGATGGACGACCCCAGCGAGGTGAAGAAGCCGATGATGCTGGTCACGCATTGCGAGATGAACGCCGTGAAGTCGGACCAGATCTGCCGGCCCGTCTGGGTCTGGGTGAAGAAATAGACCAGTCCTGCCACCAGTGCGGCGATCGCCGTGACCAGGAGCATGATGGGGTTCGCGGCCATGACCGCGTTGAGCAGCGCCTGCGCCGTCGCGGCGAGCCGCATGGCCGTGGTCACGGCCGTGACGGCCGCCACCGCGCCGCCCACGGCCGCCACCAGCGGGGTCACGAGGTCGGTGTTCCTGCTGATCCAGTCGCCCATGGTCTTGAGCCAGCCGCCGACGGTCTGCGCGGCCGCGGCGACGGTGTTGAGCACGTTGCCGAACGAGGTGCCGGCGGGCTGTCCGCCGGTCATGGCGTTGACCACCGTCGTGATGCCGTTCCACAGTGATCGCAGGCCGTCGCCCACCGTGGCCGCGGCCGCGGCCATCGTGGTGAACGCGCCGGTGTCCCTGACCTGGTCGAGGAATTTCGTCAGATTCGCCACGCCCGATGTGGCCAGGCCGGTCACGGCCGTGCTGGCCGTGTTGATCGCGCCGGTCACGGTCGGCTTGAACAGGTTGAACGCGTCGGTCAGGCCGCCGGTCACGGCGGCTTCGAGGTTGCCCATCGCGCCTTCGATGGTCTGGGTGCTGGTCGCGGCCTGTTTGGCCACGTCCGTCATACCGAGGTCCAGCAATGCCTGGTTGAACTCGTCGGCGGTGATCTCGCCCTTGGCCATCGCGTCGCGGAAGTTGCCGGTGTAGGCGCCGTTCTTGAGCAGCGCCTCCTGCAGTTTGCCGGACGCGCCCGGGATCGCGTCAGCCAGCTGGTTCCAGTTCTCGGTGGTGAGCTTGCCCGCGCCCGCGGTCTGGGTGAGCATCATCGCCACGGATTTGAACGTGTCGGCGTTGCCGCCGGCCACGGCGTTGAGGTTGCCGGCCGCCTCGGTCAGCTCGGTGTAGTTGCCGATGCCGTTCGCGGCCAGCTGCGCGGTGGTGTTCTGGATGGTGGACAGGTCGTACACCGTGTCGTCGGCGTACTTTCGGGCCGCCTTGGCGGCCGCGGTCACGGCCGACGAGTCGATGCCCGCGAAGCTCATGGTGTTCATGAACTTGTCGGTGCCGTCCGACATGGAGATCACGTCTGAGGTGAAGCCCTTGACCGTGTCCCACAGAGCGGTCACGCCCTTGACCGCGAGACCGCCCAAGGCGCTGCCGAACGCGGCCGCCCTGGTCGTGGTCCTCTCGAACGCCTTGACCGCATCGTCGGCGTTGCCGGTGATGCGCACGCTCATGATCGCGCTATGGGCCATCATCGCCTCCTTCAGCGTTGGCTTCGTTCCTCCGTTCGAGCAGCATCAGGCCGGTGGCCCAGTCCTGGTCGCCGGCCTCCTGCCTCCATTGCCATGGCGTTCCCCCGAAATGGTGTGCGAGAATGAAGCTCGCCATGCCGAGGGAGTCCTGCGGCCATGGCTTTATTCCGTAGGGTTTTCCTCCGTGGCCTCCGGCGGCGCGGCTGCGGAGAGTGCGGAGACGGTGTCCATCCACTGCTCGAACGGCGGCAGGGTCTTGCCGGCCATGCGCATGGCCGCATAGACCGAATAGGCCGAATAGCGGATGGATGATTCGTTGACGCTGCCCCAATCGTTGGCGAGCCCGTGCTCCTCGGCCTTGCAGGTGGCGCGGAGGGTGACCAGCACGTTCTCGGAACGGCCGTCGGTGTAGTCGACTTGCATGAATGCCATTTCAGGCTCCTTTGATTTCGTTGAGCGTCTCATCGATGAACGAGACGTATACCTTCTGCCATTGCGGTTCGGTCGCCGCGACGGCCTGATTGATGAAGAAGCGGCCTTTGATACGCCGTTTCGGCCATCCGTAGTTGATCACGCCCGCGTAGGGCACGCTTTTGCGGCCGGCGCGGATGACGCCCGCCCGCTGCGTGGCGCCGGTCCTGACGGTGCCGGCGAGCCGTCCCGGATGCCGGTCGTGGCCGATCGGCGCGGCGGCCCTGGCCGCGGGCAGTGCGATCCGCGCGGCCTTGGCGTTGACCTCCTTGAGGCGTTTCATGTCGGCCCCGGCCTTGCGCATCGTCCGTACGAAACGTTTCTGACCGACCACGTACAGGGCTTTGTCCGTCATCAGCCCGCCGTGTATTCCTCGTGGCTGATGCCGGTGGCCGGCAGACTGATGTCATTGGTGTTCTTCGAGGAGACGTCACCGCCGACACCGGCCGGGGTGATGGTGACGTTCATCTTCCATTTGATGCCGCCCTTCGTGGATGGCACGTATTCGGCCGGAAGGGTCTCGCCCTGATGGTCGAACAGCCATACGGCCAGCCCGTCCTTGCTGTAGTCGTCGCCCACGGTCGCGTCGAACGTCCAAGTGGTGGACGTGTTGGTCTCCTGCGAGCCGTCGAGATACGTGATGGGATCATCGCTGCTGGTCGACGGGTTGAGCTGGGCCTTCGTCAGATCGGCCGAGAAGTCACGGCCGTTGGACGTGTCGGTGATCTTGAACGAACCCGGGCCGAGCTTGCGGATCTTGTTTGCCATGGTGTCTCCTTTGCTAGATGGCGTTGAGGGTGATTTCGTACGCGGCGAGGGTGCCGGAGTCCGCGAGGTTGAAGCCGGCCGGCACCGCCGAACGCATTGGCAGATTGACCTTGTAAAGGGCCTCCATCGCCTGATGGATGAGCCTCATGCCCTGATATTGCGTATCCTTCGTGCCGGCGACGAGCATGAGCTTGCAGGTGATGTCCGGCTCGTGTGGCCACCATCCCGGCCATTCGTAGTCGGGTGGTTCAATCCAGACGGAGACTTTGCCCAGGGCCGGCTTGACCTTGGATGAGTCGTCGCTCACCTGGCAGATGAGCCCGTCGGTCTTGCCGTCGAGCAGTTCGGTGAGCTCCTGCACGATGTCCTGGAAGTCGGTCATGCTATCCCCATCCCGGCCGGTATGCCGGCCGCCCTGAGTTTCGGCCAGGCGCTGCGTAGCGGGTCGGTGCTGATGCGGTATGGTTCGACACCGTCCGCGGTCAGGCTGACGATGCCGTTGCGCGCGTCCTTGCTGCCCCATAGGTCCAGGGCGACGGACAGTACGCAATCATCCATCACGGCCGTTGGGATCTGGTAGCCGTCGATGGCCGCCTTGAGGTACGCGCGGGCTTCGACGAGCTTGGCGTCGAGTTCGGCCCGGTCGTCATCGTCAAGGGAGCCGGAGAGCCTGACCAGGCGTTCGATCAGCGGGTCGGACATCAGGCGCTTCCGAGCTTGACGGGCAGGATGCCCTTGGCGAACGTGGTGCCGTAGGCCGCATATCCGTAGATGCTGATTTCGCGCGACAGGTTGATGACGTTGTCATCCTGGAGCTGGAACGGACTGGACCCGGATTCCCACATGGTTACGGCCTCCCTGTCGAGGAATCCGACGGTTCCCGCTTCGGCGTTCGGAAGCTCGTGGACGCTGACGCCGAGCAGGTTGCCGGTGATTCCGGTGAGGTTTATGTCGCCGAGCGTGGTGGAGCCCGCTCCGCTGAGGTTCATGAAACGGTCGCCGTTGTCGCTGAGCTTGGCGATGGCCTTGAACACGTCCTTCGAGACGCCGAGGAAGTCGATGTTGGCGTTGCGCGCGTCCATCTCCTCGCTGGCGTCGATGATCAGGTCGATCCAGTCGTTCGGTGTCAGCGTGGCCACGGTCTTGCTGGTGGTGAGCTTGTCGGCGTCCTCGACGGTCTTGATCGCGCCGTAGACCGCGTCCCTCGTGGCCTGTTCGGTGTTCGCGGCGTAGGCGTTGACGAGCGCCTTGTGCGCGGTGTCCACGATGGGCGTGTTGGCGCGTTCGATCTGCTGGCGGCTGAACCGGGCGTAGCCGCCATAGGTGTCGATGGTTGCGGACGCCTCGGCGAGACTGACCTCGCCGTAGGCCAGCACGTCACCTTCCTTCGCCTGCTTGGAGACCTTCATGGTGTCGGTCTTGAGTGTCAGGTAGCTGATGCTCATGCCGTCGGCCGGGAGGGTCTCACGGCTGATGAGGTTGGTGACCTTGCGTTTGGTTTCAAGGATGCGGATGCGGTCTTTGACCCACTGCGGCTGGTTGTGCGCGTTCTCGCTGGTCATGCCGGTGTAGTCGCGGGCGATGAGCGTCTGGTAGTCGGCGCGGGCCTGTTCCGCGACGGAATCGTCCTTGCTGTACAGGTGCTTGATGAGGTCGCCCATGGAACGGTATCGGGTGAGTTCGTCCTCGCGGGTGGCGAGCCGGCGCTGTTCGCTGATGGACAGCTCCATCTTGCGCATGAGCTCGGCCTGTTCGTCCTGACGTGCGCCGAGTTTGTCGAGCAGGTCCTCGATCTTGGTGGTATCGGTCATGGTGTTTGTCCTTTCCTGGTTGCGGTGTGCCTTGACCTTGGCGTTCTGGTATGCGGGCCAGCTCACAAGGCTGGTCTCGAGCAGACGGACCTTGCGCCGGTGGGTGACGCCGTCATCGTCCTTGTGGTCGTCGATCGGGACGAATCCGACCGAAAGCGAGTCGATGGCCCCCTCCTCGAGAAGTGCGACGGCGTCGCGGCCGAGCTGGGTGTCGGCGATGCGGGCCTGCACCCACAGGCCGTCGTCACGGTTCTCGCCCCTGACGATCGAACCGATGAGCGCGTCATGCTGATAGTAGAGCTTCGCGTCCTCAAGGCCCTGGAACTCGCAGTCTCGGTCGAAGGTCTCGGAGGTGCCGTTCCACAGGCGGATGACATCGCCGAACGGTACGGCGATGCCTTCGACGGTGCGGCCGTCGCCGTCCTGCTGTCTGCGCAGGCACATGCCCTTGAACCCGATTTCAATCGTCATTGCCTTGTCCTTCCATTGGCGGGTAGCCTTCCATGCGACGCACCTCGTCGACGGTCAGGATGTGCGCCTCGATAGCGATCTTGTGCGTCTCGAATCTGGTCTTGGTATCGGAGCGGCGGAAGCTATCCCAGGTGAAGTCGACGCTTTGGCCGCGGGCGATGCAGGCGCTCAACGCCTCCTCCATCGGCCGGGTGTACGCGGCGAGGGTGAAGTCGGCGAACTGCATCCATTCCTGCTCCACGTTGCTATAGGTGAGGTTCGAGCCTTCCTGCGCGGCGAGCATCAGCGAGCTCGGGATGCCGAACAGGCGGGCCATCTGCGTGGTGTCGAACCGTTGCGTCTCCAAGTACTGCATCTCGGCGGGGCTCAGGATCAGCGGCGTGTATGTCATGCCGCCGCCGACGACCTTCACGCCGCGCTTGTTCTTCTCGAACCTGTCCTTGGTGGTCTGTGCGATCTCGTCGTTGATCATCTTGTCGGTCGAGAGGATGCCGGACGGCTGGGACGGTTCGGTGAACCACATGGCCTTGGCGTCGCGCGCGTCCATCGCACCGTCGATCTCGGTGCGTGCGGCCTCGATCGGGCCGATGCCGTGCATGCGGCCGGCGACGGTAACGAATTTCAGATGGAACATGTCCTCGTCACGGATGGTCGAACCGAGATACCCGTACTGTTTGACCGGATTGCTGATGTCGCCGGTCAGGTTGGTGATGCTGACCAGGCTGGCGGGCAGGCAGCGCAGTCCCTTGACGGTGCCGTCGACGCCACGGAGCTTGAGCCAGAACGCCTCGCCCCTGACGGCGAGGTCGCTGACGGTCAGCATGACGAACTCGCTGCGGAACATGTTCGGATCGGGCCTGGCGATGATGGCGTCCTGCTCCATCTCCACGCCGCGTCTGAGCTGACGGACCGGCAGACCGGCGATGCTGGTCTCCAGAATCTGCACGGCACGGAACACCGGGGAGAAGTGCATGGCGTCACGGCCGGCCGGCAGGCGCGGCGGCGGCGTGACGGACGAACCCGCGGCATCGTCGGTCGCAGCCCTGTAGGCCGGCGTCAGCATGTCGATGATTCGTGTGATTGGATTCATGCAGGCCAGCATGGGCCAGAAACACGGGGAATGTCCACCACCATACGGGATAGGGCGGGATGGGACGGGACGGGGCGGGATGGGAGTCAGAACGCCTGCACGCTGTCGGGGGTGATGAGCGGCAGATGCGTGTATCCCCAGTAAGCCATGGTCGCCGCTTCCACGAGACTCGTGTCGCCGTTCTTGCGGTTCCATAGCCATGCGTCACCGGAAACACGCCTGCCGGCCGTGCCGACCTGCCCGTCGAATTGGGCGTCCGGCGCGTGCATGACGGCGTCCTGTTCCAACGCGCTCACCAGACTCTGCGGAGCTGTGATGGCGTCACCGGACCTCATGTCGGTGAGCCGGTAGGTCGGGTTGCCCAACGCGTCCGTCGCGTTGGCCAGCACATCGGCCAACGCGGCTCCCGGGCCACGCCGGTCGATGCAGATCGGCGCATCGTACGCCTGCTGCAATTCGAGCAGCCGGCGGGGAGCGTCACCGGTGCCGGCCAGCACGTCCACGACCTGGATGAGGGGCTTGCCGCCGGTATCGATGCAGGCGCGGATCGAGGTGCGCAGCGCGCCCATGGTCACGCCGACGCCGAAGCATAGGCGCATGCCGCGTGACGGCTGGACGGCCGGTCCGATGGTGTCGGTCCAGGTCTTTTCCTCGATGACGCGTTCCACGATGCCGCCGTCGCGCAGATTGCCATAGGCGCGGGCCCAGCCGGCCGCGCCGCCGTTCCGTTCGTCATCGTCCCATTTCTCACGCAGGTCGACGAGCTGGTCGAAGTCGAACAGGTGTCCTGCTCCCGGATGGTACCGCCAGATGGTCTCCAGATCGTCCGGGTCGGCGTCGAACGGGATCCCGAAATCGAAGAACGCGGTGCGTCTCGGGCGTTGCCCGTCGCGTAGCTTGTCGAGCGTGTGGTTGAAGTATTCGCTTTTCGCGTTGCCTTCCGTGCTGGTCCACCAGATCTGGGGCCGGACGCCGGTGAGTTTCATGCGCGTGGTCGTGGTCGGGATGAACGCGGCCTTGAGTGTTTTGGCCTGTTCCATGCTCAGGCTCCAAACCTCGTCCACGTTGATGAGATCGCCCTGCACGCCATGGCCGGCGGTCTCGGTCGCGCCTCCCGGCCTCATGGAACTGCCGTTACGGAAGTTGAGCGCCATGCTGCCGTTGCTCATGCGGGGCGGGTAGGCGAGTTTCTGCAATCGGCTGCGGCGCCATGTCTTGATGAACTCGCGGAACTGGTCCGACGCGTCGGAGCCGGTCTGCGCGAGATACCAGGTCTTGCGGTTCGGTCCCCACTGCGAGTTGCGCACGTCATACGCCTTGGTGATGGTGGTCTTGCCAGCCTGCCGTTGCACGGTCAGGACTAGTTCGTCATACCAATAGGTGCCGGTGGCGGGATCGATCTCGCTGATGACGTCCAGGACCATGCGCTGCCATGGCAGCAGCGGGGTGGCGAGCAGGCGCGCGTATTTCGCCACGATGGCCCCGTCAGTCGGCCGATCGGTGTTCCGTGGCGTGGCGTAACGGGGATGGAGGGCCGGTGGCTGGCTGTGGTCCGTCATCTGCGCACGCTTTCCGCGATGAGATTCTCGAGCTCCTCGTCGCCGGTGTCCTCCGCATACAGGAGCTGGAGCTGTTGGATGTATCCGAGCAGCGATGTCATGTTCCTGGAGATCTCACGGCCACGCATGTTCTGCACGTCGATGTTCTTCGCTATCGACAGCATCGAACTGTAGATGAAGTCGGCCATGGCATTGGCCTCCTTGCCCTGCCGATACTCCTCGATGAATCTCCGTGTGGCTTGCTCCTGCGGTCCGATCACCTGGCCGGCGGCCTCGAAGCCCTCGAATGCTGGCATGATTTGACTCCAAACGATTATGAGAGTATTTTCCCTAATTGAAGCCTTGAACGCCTGAAAACATTGGGTTGCCGCCCTGTTTTCGGGCTTTTTTATTTACGTTGCGGGGAACCGAAAACGGTAAGGCGCTGGGTGTCCCTTCCCGCGGATTCTTAAAAAACGGACGTCACCAGCGGAGACGGGCAGCGGCGGGCGGCGGCATGAACGCGAGACCGAGCTCGGCGAGCCGGCGGCGGCGTGACGCGAGCCGCGCGTCCACCGCCTGCTGCGTGAGCCCGGACCGGTACCATTGCCTGATACCGGCCAGTTCCATGTCATGGCCGGCGCGTTCCGAAGCGTGCCGGTCCATCACCTCCTGCTTGCCCGGGTCGCAGACGGTGACCTGGTAGTCCAGGCTGACCCACTCGTCCAACAGCATCGGACTGCGTGGCGTGGACGGGAGGGTCCTGACGATCCATACCGTGACGGGCTGGGTGATGCGGGCCGCCTTGGCGTAGGCGCTGTACCACGCGCTCATGGCCATGTCCCTCACCCAGGACGGCTGGCCGTGCCGGTCGGGCAGGCCCGGAACGAGCGCGGCGGCGATGGCATCCATGTCGAGCACGACATCGCCCGGCTGCCGATGCAGGTCCACGTAGGTGCTCTTGCCTCCGCATGGTGGGCCGATGACCGCGTGGAAGCGCGCGCCGTAGCCGCTGACCGTCCGATCCTTGCGCAACGAGTTGCAGTGCCTGCACGCGCGGCGCAGGTTCTGCGGGATGGTCGGCCCGCCCGCCGACGCGGCGATGATATGGTCGGTGGTGTCCGAAACGATGGTGCATCCCGGCATGGCCAGCCAGCAGTCGTTGCCCCACCGGCTGATGACCAGGGCGGCGAGTTCGGGCGGGACGCGCCGCCTGCGGCTCCTACTCGTTCGCATCGGCCTGCTCCCTGCGCCATCGGATCAGGGCGGATGTTTCATAGAACACGCGGTTGCGGATCTTGAAGCTCTGCGGGCCGACGCCCTGCTGACGCCACTTGCGCAGCGTCTCGGCCGAAAAACCAAGCTCGGCGGCCGCTTCGGCCGTGGTCAGCCATCTCGACATCAGAACGCCTCCGGGTCAGGGGCGCTGTCCTCGAGCATGGCCTCCAACTGCTCGCGCATGACCGGGAACAGCCTCTCGATGAGTCTGAGCTGACGGTTCGATGGCCGGCCGGCAGGCACCGCCACAAGACTCCCGTCACGCATCCACTGCGCGGTCAGGACCGGGATGATGGTGGATCTCGTGCCGGTCGCGTCGATCTCCTCGATGCTGATATGTACTCGTGCGTGCATCAGAACAATGCTCCATTCCGTCTGCCCGGCCGTTGCGCCGGGGTCGTGATGTTGAAATTGAGATGGTTGGTCGCCCACTTGCGGAAGGCCCGCGAATCGATGTACCAGACGCCATCACGCCGGTAGATCGGCAGGCCCTCGGCCTTGAGGCACCTCAGGCCGATAAGGGTCTCGTTCAACGGTTTCATGACCTGCCATGCCTGCAATTCGGTGGAACCGCTGAACGAGGCCACAAGGTCCACGAGATCCGCGAACCGGCGCATCATGTCGCTCCTGTCCAGACCGTTCGGCCGGGCAAGGACCTCGCTTAGACTGGGTTTGGCCTTAACACTCATCGACACACCTCCGATACGCCCATGATCCGGTCCATCTCGCGAAACGTTCCAACAGGTCGGCCGAATCATACAGCTTGTCACCCGCCTGGCCGCGATACAACGGTTTCGGAGCCTTGCCGCCGTAGGCCATCCTGAGCGCGTACTGAAGCTGGTTATCCGTCAGGCCGCTTTCCGACACCAACCGACGCCGGCTGGTACCTGTCTGTGCCAGGACGTTCGAGCGGATCAGCGGGAGTGTCCTGCGAATCTGCCGTTTGACCAAGACGGGGTAATCAATCCTGCTCATCATTCCTTCTTTCATGGAGACTTCGGGTGGAAAAGGCTTGAGAGGTCAAGACCCGTTCAGGCTCGGCCGAGACGCACGCGAGGCGCGTCGGGCCAAAGTCTGAACATGGTTCGGGTCTTGCACGGTGCTTCGTAACGGAGCCGGCCGTCGATACGCAAGAGCGGCCGAAGCCGCCGGGAATGGTCCCAGATCAGACCACGCGCATGAAGCGCGTCTATGGTCGCCCGATTCCGCCTTTACCGACGGTCTGAAATGGTCGGGAGCTGAACTTCGTCTCTCAAATAGCGCGACAGCCACGCGCCTGGCGTCACCGGTCGCTAACCCGGCTCAGCGGTGGCTAGGACTACGCCGTACGGTCCATCACAGCCATTCGATTATGGTCAGTCGTCACCCGTGAGGAAATCACCAAGACGGACAACGGCGAGGGCCAGTCCCAACGCGAGGAACACGAAGGGACTCAACAGAAGCAGGGAAACCGTCCGAAAGACGCGTCTCACACTTCGTTGAAGCATCGCTCTATCCGCCTTTCCAGCTCCTCGAGCTCGACGCCGGTAAGCGGCAGGCGTATCGTCACGCCCCGATCCGTCTCGACGATCATCTCGAAGAAACACGCCCTCCCATCGACACGCTTCACCGTCACGCTCATCTGTCTTCGATCTTTCCCGCGGCCATGGCCGCGATACCGAACGCCACGGCCAGCCAGTACAGGCCGGTGAACGCGCTCAGGCACGCACCCGCGACCGAAATCTCCATAAGCAGTTGCCTCATCGCATGCTCCTTCGCTTGAAAGTGGCATCCTTCCTCCGCCGCGATAGGCTTGTAATCGCACAAACCAAACCTTTCAGACAACGAAGGAAGGAAGAATGACAATGGGAATCGATTTGGGAAGCGTGGCGGAATGGGTGGCCGCCATCGCGGCCGTGGCAGCCGTCGTGGTGGCGGGCATAGCCCTCTGGCACTCCAGTAGGATCGATGAACTCAACAGCAGGCTGCTCCATCGCCAGATAGGCGCGGAATACGTGTACTGGCACGTGCACGCGGATTCCGGGAACAAACGTTTCGTGTTTCGGAACATCGGAACCAGCACGGCGCATGACGTGACGGCCCATGTCTTCATCGAGGGGACCGAGCACATCGAAAGCCAGCAGCTCGGGAACTGCGGAAACGGCGAGACACTCGTGATGCCCTCCACGACGTTCCTCACGGAGCGAACCGGCGTCGTCAGCCAGTATTACGCCATGCACGCGTACAACAGGGCGATCAAGGCCGACACCAACCCCATGACGGTGCAGGTGCTTGTGGAATGGCGTGACAGCCTCGGGTTCAACGACCACCAGCAGATAAGCATTCGCTACCATTGATCACACCGCCCTGCGCGACACGTCGAGGTGATCGGCCGCGAGGCGCAGGACATGAGCAAGCCAATCGGCCCTATCCGTCGTCAGGCTCCCAGAGACGGACACGGAGACATCGACGCTCTCACCCTCGTCCACATCCATGCTCAGCACCTCGACCATGCCGGACGACGCGGACACTGGCGCGGAAACACTGAAAACAGTCGTCATCACTTCACCTCCAACGGCGCGCGGCCAATAAGAGCATCAACGGAAACATCGAAGAAATCAGCGATGCGAGACAAATCATGAAGTGTGTAATTACTTCGACCACGAAGCTTCGCATTAAGCAATTGATAAGAAGTCCCAATGCCATCAGCAAGCATTCTTTGAGTCATGTGATTCTTCCGTAGCAAGGCACGCACTCTGTATGAAGCTACTTCAGACGTACAAACTAAAACCATGTGTTACTTTGTACGCGAAAAAACATCAAGAATCAAATTCAACACGCCGTGTTAAGTAAAATCTGGTTGTATTATTGTCCTATGACTACAGTAATCAACACACCGACCAGAAGAGCACAAGACATTGTGGCAATGAATGTAAATCTCATGATTACAGCTAGAAGATTGCCGAAAAAAGACTTCGCCAAAGCATTGGGCCTAGCACCACAAACGATAGCTCGCAAACTTCGCAGCGAGATCACGTGGACCATCGACGAAACACAGGCCGCAGCCGACTACTTGAAGACGGATGTAGCGACTTTGCTTAATCCGTCGTTGACATCAGATGACTTGCTAGGCATAAACACTACTGACGACCCTAATGATGGCGGCCAGCGAGCATCAAAAAATGAGACTGTACCGTGGACCGGCGGATTATGAGTCCGATGCTCTAACCGACTGAGCTAACGCCCCACGTTGCAACATGCGAACATGCCAACTTGCCTAGTCTAGCAAACGGGTGGACTACTCCCGTTCGAGAAACTCCAGGGGATTGTCCACAAAGTTGCGCAGACCCACTTCGGCGGCCCCGATCAGGGCCGGCCGCGCCACGACATCGGCCATCATCACCCGGGCCTGCACCTCAGGGTACGACAGCGCCTGCGGTCGCACCATGCGTCCGATCCGACGGATCAGGTCGGGTTCAAAATGCGCCCATAGACCACCGAGCATCACGGTATCGATATCGCATACGTTGATGATCGACGCAATCACCGAGGCCATGGCCTCCAGGGCCTTCTCGACCACGGCCACGGCTTTGGAGTCGCGCTGGCGCCAATGGTCGATCAGCTCGTTGATCGATTCGCACGTGGCCGCGGCATCGCTGCTGGCAATGCCGGCCGCACTGACCATCGACCGACGGCCTGCGTACACCTCCAGGCATCCGCGGCGACCGCAACGGCAGATCGGTCCGCGCATATCCACCGACACATGGCCGAGTTCGCCGCCGAACCCATGATCGCCCCGCACCACATGGCCGTCACGCACCACGGCGCCGCCGATGCCGACATCGGTGGACAGGTAGATGAAGGAGTCAGTCGGTTCGACCAGTCCGATTCCCCTGCGTTGCGTGGCATAACCGGGAATCTGCGCCAATGCGGCCGCATTCGCCTCGTTGTCGACTTTCGGATTGAGCCGGCGCACCACGTCGAAGGTCTTCAGGTCAAGATGCTCCCAACCAAGGTTGCGCGCTCCCAGCAGACGAAGGTCATCGGTGACCAGGCCCGGCAATGCGAGCCCCGAGCCGACCAGCGTATACCCCATACGGTCAAGTGACGCCTCCTGTGATTTTGCGAGTTCATCAAGGTTGCGGAACACTTCGTCGGCATTGGCGTTCGTCATATCGGCATCCACCCACTGCTCGTCCACGGTGGTGCCGTTGATGTCGAGCACGGCGATGCCGTAGCCGTCGGTATTGACCTGCAGGCCGATGCCGCACAGCTGACCGCCTCGGATCAGCAACGGGATGCTTGGGCGGCCATATAGCGATTGTCCGGTGGGCACGCCCTCCTCCAGTACGCCGTTGTCCATCAGCAACGACACCAGCACCGACATGGTGGCTTTGGTCAGCCCCGTCTCCTTGGCGAGGTCGGCACGGCTGAGCTGATCCGTGGCCCGCAATAGCGAGTCGAGCACCACGGAGAGATTGTGATTGCGCAGATCATCTTGGTTGATTCTTCTCAGCGATGTCATCGACACTCCTTCCCGACGCGACTTTGCAAGGAAAGTACACCAAATCAGTTAGTCAAACCAATTTATGATGGTACACTGGACATTATAGTTCATTCATCTAACTAATGGAGCGTGGCCGACGTCCGTGTCCAATGACGCACGGCTCACGGCAAGGAGGCATAATGACCAGAAAACTCGTGGCCGGCGTCGATACCTCGACCCAATCCTGCAAGGTGCGCGTGACCGACGCCGAAACCGGAGAGCTGGTACGTTTCGGTCAGGCGAAGCACCCAAACGGCACATCCATCGACCCTTCGTATTGGTGGGATGCGTTCCTTCAGGCCGCGGAACAGGCCGGCGGACTGGATGACGTCGAAGCCCTGGCCGTCGGCGGACAGCAGCATGGCATGGTGATTCTGGACAGGCAGGGCAACGTGATTCGTGACGCCATGCTGTGGAATGACGTAAGCTCCGCTCCGCAGGCCGCCGCCCTGATCGAAAAGATGGGCGCCGCCCCGGCCGTCGACGGCGAACCGGAAGATCCAATCGCCCGAGGCAAGCAACGCTGGGTCAAGGCCGTCGGCTCCTCCCCCGTCGTCTCCTACACGCTGACCAAGGTGGCCTGGGTTGCGGAAAACGAACCTGAGAACGCCAAGAAGATCGCGGCCGTCTGTCTGCCTCACGACTGGCTGAGCTGGCGCATCGCCGGCTACGGCCCGGTCGCCGAGGGTGAGGACGCCCATCTCGACGCCCTGTTCACCGACCGTTCCGACGCTTCCGGCACCATCTATTACGATGCCGCCTCCGGCGAATACCGCCGCGACCTGATCGCCATGGTGCTCGAGCCGGCCGAAGGCAATCAGTCCGCCAAGGCGCATGCCGACGCCATCGTCCTGCCGACCGTATTGGGACCGCGCGACGCGGCGGCAGTCAAGGCCTCCCCCGCAATCGCAGGCGGAGACGTCGACGGCGGATGCCTGATCGCACCGGGCGGCGGCGACAACGCCATGGCTTCGCTGGGACTGGGCATGGCGGTCGGTGACGTATCCGTATCCCTCGGCACCTCCGGCGTGGCCGCAGCCATCTCCGAAAACCCGACCTACGATCTGACGGGTGCCGTCTCGGGCTTTGCCGACTGCACCGGCCATTACCTGCCGCTCGCCTGCACCATCAACGGCTCCCGCATTCTCGATGCCGGCCGCGCAGCCCTCGGCGTGGACTACGACGAGCTGGCCAAGCTGGCCTTCGCCTCCGAACCGGGGGCCGGCGGCATCACCCTGGTACCGTATTTCGACGGCGAACGCACCCCGAACCGTCCGGACGCGACCGCCACCCTTTCCGGTCTGACATTGGCCAACACCACCAAGGAGAACATGGCGCGCGCCTTCGTCGAAGGCCTGCTGTGCTCCCAGCGTGACTGCCTGGAGCTCATCCGTTCCCTCGGCGCCGAGATCAAGCGCATCCTGCTTATCGGCGGCGGCGCGAAATCCGAGGCCATCCGCACGCTCGCCCCAAGTATCTTCGGCATGGACGTGACCCGCCCGGCCACCGACGAGTACGTGGCCATCGGCGCCGCACGCCAGGCCGCCTGGGTGCTGTCCGGCGAAACCGAGCCACCGGCATGGAAGCTCACCATCGACGGCGTCGAAACCGGCGAGCCGACCCCAGCCGTCTATGATGCCTACGCCAAGGCCCGCGGCTGATCCTCCGAAACGTACACGACGCACATTCGAAACGGGGCGGTACCTGACGTACCGTCCCGTTTCGACTATCATCGGCACATATACTCGAAAGACGGGTGGAATATGAACGACGGCTTCCGTATGAGGCTTTACGCACTGACCTGCATCGCATGCATCGCCTGGCTGGCGCAGTCCGTCACCTCCGCGCTGGAGGACGGCACGCTGACGACCGCCCCCAGCATCATCCTGATCATCTGCATCGCCGTGGCGGTGCTGTATACCGGCTTCAACGCGGCGCAACTGTGGATTGCGCAAGGCCGTCAGCATGATGAGGGCAAGTCCGAGGAATCCGACGAATCCTCCGACGATGCCGAGTGATGTCAGGTAACGAAAGGAATGTTGATGACTTCTCCGCTATCCATCGCCATGGCCGTGGTGCTTGGCATAATCTGCCTGGCCTCAGGCCTGCTGTTGGGCGCAATGCCGATGCAAAACAGCAAGATGACCGAACGGCAACGCCGCGTCTCTTCACTGCTGTGCTTCATCATCGCCATCGTGTACATCGTGCTGCTGTTCTCCGGACAGGATCTGGCCACATGGACGATGCTTGGCGGCATTTTCGCAGGCTTCGGCATCGGCAAGATCCCACCGGTACATAATTTCCTTGTTTCCAAATGGGATTTTCTCAAGCCTTATGAGCCGAAGAAATCCAAACAACGCAGGCGCAAGTAAAAAAAACGGCAAACCGCAATCCATACGGGTTGCGGTTGTTCATTTGCCTATGGACGCAACGAAAGAGGCGCCGCCCCTCCAAGAGGAGAGACGACGCCTTGCGGAGGAGGAGGAATCAGCCCTTCTTGCGCTTGCTGACCAGATCGTAGGCCACAGCCGCGATCACGACCAGGCCCTTGATGGTCTTGACCCAGGCTGCGTCAACGCCCATGATGGACAGGCCCTGGTTCAGCACGCCCATGATCAGAGCGCCGACCATGGCGCCCGGGATGGTGCCGATGCCGCCGGTGACCGCGGTGCCGCCGATGAAGCAGGCCGCAATGGCGTCCATCTCGAACTCCATACCGGTCTGCGCGGTTGCGGATGCCAGTCGGGACAGGGTGATGACGGCTGCGATGGAGGTCAGGAAGCCCATGTTCAAGAAGATCTTGAAATCGGTCGCCTTGGTGTCGATGCCGGAAAGGATGGCCGCCTTGCGGTTGCCGCCGACGGCGTAGACGTTACGGCCGTAGACGGTGCGGTTCAGTGCGAACCAGTACACGCCGATGAGCACGCCGATGATGAGCATCACGATCGGGATGCCGCCTTGGGTGGCGTTGCCGGAGCAGGCCAGCAGGTAGGTCACGTAGGCGATTGCCGCGACGGCGATGACCAGCTTGAGAACCACGAAGCTCATCGGCTGGACCGGAAGGCCGTTCTTGATGGCATTGTTGCGCTTGTGCAACTGCATCCAGATGACGAGCACGATGGCGACGACTCCCACGATGATTGCGTTGCTGGAGAAGTCTCCCCAGAATCCGAGGACGTTCGGCAGGTAATCCTTGGAGATGGCGCGGAAGGTCGGATCGGAGACCGGAATGGATTCGCCGGCGACGACGGTGGCGAGGCCACGGAAGATCAGCATGCCGCCCAAGGTGGTGACAAAGCCCGGAACGCCGACGTAGGCGACCCAGAAGCCATGCCATGCGCCGATGGCCAGACCGATGACGATCATCAGCACGATGGCGAGGAACCAGTTCAGGCCCCAATTCTTCATGGCCAGTGCGCCGACGCCGCCGATGAAGGCGACCACCGAGCCGACGGACAGATCGATGTGGGTGGCGATGATGACCATCAGCATACCTATCGCGGCGATGAGCACGTAGGCGTTCTGCTGGAACAGCGCGACCACGTTGTTCGGGTTGAGCAGGCGGCCGCCGGTGAGGATCTGGAATACGATGATCACCACAACCAGCGCGAAGAAGATGCCGTAGGAGCGGGCGTTACCGAGCAGCAGCTCCTTGAGGGACTGGGTTTCTACCTTGTCGTCGCCCTTCTTGACGGCGGCGGAATTTGCAGCTGACATTTGAATGCGTTTCCTTTCACGGTTCAAGTCACGGTTCAAGCCCGTCATTGGACTTGAGGATTTCAGGCTTTCAGGCGTATACCTTGCTCGGATCGATCGGAACCTCGGCGGTCATGTAGCGCATCAGCTCCTCCTGATTGGTGCTCTTGGCATCCACATTGGCGGTGATCGTACCGTTGCACATCGTGTAGATGCGGTCGCAGATGCCGAGCAGTTCCGGCAGTTCCGAACTGACCACGATCACGGCCGAACCCGCGTCGGCAAGCTGGTCGATGATCTCGTAGATGTCGTATTTCGCGCCGACGTCGATGCCTCGCGTCGGTTCGTCGAGAATCAGCACCTTGGGATTGGTGGCCACCCACTTCGCAAGCACGACCTTCTGCTGGTTGCCTCCGGAGAGGTTGCCCGAGGGCATTTCTATGGTCGGCGCCTTGGTGCGGAATTCGGTGCGGTACTTTTCGGCGACCTTCTTTTCCTGGGTCTCATCGATCACCCCGAACCTGCTCAGTGCCTTGAGGCTGGCCAGCGAAGTGTTGCCGCGGATGGTATCCATAAGGTTCAGGCCGTAGACCTTGCGGTCCTCGGTGGCGTACGCCACACCGTTGTCGATGGCGCTGCGCACGGACGGGAAGTGCACTTCCTTGCCTTCCAGATACAGTGTGCCGGTGGCGTGGGTTCCGTACTGGTGGCCGAACATGCTCATCATGGTTTCGGTGCGCCCGGCACCGACAAGGCCCGCGACGCCCACGATCTCGCCCTTGCGTACGTTCATGCACACGTCCTTGGACACGAGACGGTTCTCGTCGAGCGGATGGTGGCACTTCCAGTTCTCGATGCGGAACATCTCGGCGCCGATATGCGACTGGTGGTCCGGGTAGCGGTTGGTCAGCGGACGGCCGACCATGTCGCGGATCAACGCATCCTGGTCGAGCGGATGTTCGGCGTCGATGTCGATATGGCTGATGGTCTGGCCGTCTCGAATGACCTGCACCGCATCGGCGGAGGCCGCGATCTCATTGAGCTTGTGCGAGATGATGATGGCGGTGATGCTGTGTTCCTTGCGCAACTGGTCGATCAGGTCGAGCAGTTTGAAGGAGTCCTCATCATTCAGGGCCGCGGTCGGCTCGTCGAGAATGAGCAGCCGCACATCCTTGGTCAAGGCCTTGGCGATTTCGACGAGCTGCTGCTTGCCGACGCCGATGTTGGCGATCAGGGTGTCCGGGTTTTCGTTGAGTCCCACCAGATTCATCACGCGCAGGGCTTCCTTGCGCTGGGCGTCGGTGTCGATGGCGATGCCCTTCTTGATCTGATTGCCCAGGAAGATGTTCTCTTGGATCGACATATACGGCACCAGGGCAAGTTCCTGATGGATAATCACGATACCCTTGCTTTCGGAATCGCGAATGGTCTTGAATTTGCAGGTCTCGCCGTCGTAGACGATATCGCCTTCATAGGTGCCGTACGGGTACACGCCCGACAGCACGTTCATCAACGTCGATTTGCCGGCGCCGTTTTCACCGCAGATGGAGAATATCTGGCCACGTTTCACGGTGATATTCACATCCTTGAGCGCAGTGACCGGGCCGAAACGCTTGACGATATGATTCATCTGCAGAATCACGTCATTATTGGTAGCCACAGCAACCTCCTCCGTTGCGTCATTGCTTCACGATTGCTTACTGACTTTCGGGAAACACGAGAGCGCCGCTCCGGCGCGGTGCAGGCGCGGCGCTCGTCTTGTTCCGTAAGGATCCGCTACTCGAGTCCCGCATCCTTGGCGGAGATGTAACCGCCGTCCACGAGGACCTCCTTCAGGTTGGTCTTGTCGACGGAGACCGGGGTCAGCAGCTGGGTCGGCACATCCTTGGTGCCGTTGTTGAAGGTGTCCTTGGCTTCCGGCTCCTTGCCGTCGACCAGGTCCTTGATCATCTGCGCGGTGGCCTTGGCCAGCTCGCGGGTGTCCTTGTACACAGTTTCGGACTGCTTGCCCTTGACAATGGCCTGAACGTTGGCCTTCTCGGCGTCCTGACCGGTGATGACCGGGTAGTAGTCCCAGCCTGCGCCTTCGACGGCGTTCACGGTACCGAGGGCCTCGGCGTCGTTCTGGGCGAGGACCGCGTCAAGCTTGGTGCCGTCGTTGTAGAAGGAGTTGATGCGGTTCTCCATTTCGTTCTGGGCCTTCTGGCGATCCCAGTTGTCGATGCCGATGGACTGCCATTCGGTCTCGTCGGCAGGAACCTTGCCGGACTTGGCCTGCAGCACGCCGGACTTGTAGTACTTGCCGAGCACGGACCATGCGCCCTTGAAGTAGTAACCCGCGTTGTTGTCGGTCGGGGAACCGGCCATGAGCTCGACGTTGAACGGGCCCTTCTTGCCGTCCTTGAGGCCGAGGGCCTTTTCGATGTACTCGCCCTGCATCTTGCCGACTTCCTCAAGCGAGAAGGTGGCGTAGTAGTCGACGGCGTCGGTATTCATGATCAGGCGATCGTAGGCGATGAATACCGGCGCCGTCGACTACTA
>OGHW01001283.1_pt1 | contig 21039 bp, 25 predicted proteins | sample 1571641 | NCBI WGS metagenome assembly OGHW01 (sample SAMEA2582066, study PRJEB24529) | metagenome | biome: Human gut stool | place: China | collected 2011 | reverse complement strand
AGTAATAACATCTTGCTTCGACTGCTCAAAAACCGAGCCCTCTTTTTATGTTAGCTGTTTTTAATAGAATTATAAAACTGTTCAATTTCTGAAATTTTAGAATCAATTTTATCATAAAACGATTTATTGATTGCAGCAGTAATGCAGTCTTTTTTGTTTTGTTCAGAGTTATTTAGTCTGTTTTGTAATTCTCTCAGATTCGCTATTGTTTCTTTTACATCATAATCTGGATATTCGTTATCACGAAAATCTATATCGAGAAAAGTAAAACACATTTCTCTTTTACTAGCATTGTTTGATTGGTAATATTTTTGACAAAACATTTCCATGAGATTTTTATCAAAACATCCTATGGGCTTGTGTCTAAAATCGTAGGTGTTTTTACTATCAGTTGATTCAAGATATTTTTTAAATTCCTTTCTAGGTTCTAAAGCATACATCATTGAATCAAATTTTTCAATGTTTTCATACAAAGAATATGCTTCTTCGTCAATTTGAGATTTTTCAGAAAAAGTTTGCCTTTTAGGCTCAATTGTTTTAAAGTCAAGTATCCATTTTTTTCTAATTTCAAAACCACTTTCAATTTTTGAATAGTCAACATCACAAGGTAAAGAAACTGAGGATATTTTTAAATAATGAATTTTTTGTAATAAATTAATAAGTTGATCTCTTGTTAATTTTCCATTATAAGCATTTTCTATTACTTTTGGTAAACCGTTTTCTATATCCTTTTGTTCCAAATCCCAAAGATTAAAATACATAAATTTTTCATCTGCTGTATATGATTGTACTTTGAATGTTTCGTTAATTTCAGATATAAAATTTTCTTTACTCCATACATTGTTTAAAATCCAATCCTGACAAGCTTTAAAATTATATGTATTATTCCATTTTAGAAATTTTTGCATTAAGTCACTGGATGATAATAGCAGTCCTTGTTTTCCTTTTTTATAATAACCCATTTTAACTCCAAATGTCATAGCACCGAAATTGTAAAACATATTTGGTTCATTTTCACTGGAAACGTTTGAATTTTGCCAAGCTTCATGTAATCGTTCATAATCTATAATAAAGGCTTTTACTGAACGGAAATTATTTGAATCACTTTCAATATATATCTGATAAATAATATCCTTGTTATCTATAAGAAAATCTTTGTAGCCTATAACTATTTCTTGGTAAGAACTTAGGATAGTATCTATTACAGTTTTATAATCGGGTTCAATTTTTAATGTTCGAGATATAAGTTTTTCTTTAAAATCAGAATAGTTAAAATTGCTATCGGTTGTACTGAGGGTTGTATTGTTAGTGTTATCTATTTGATGGTTGGTATCGGAATTATTTTTATCAGCTTTATTACTTGCTATTTTCTCTTCGTCTGCAATAATAATTACTTTTATTCCTCTGTTTTCAGAATATTCATTGATTACACCCATTAACTCAATTCTATCAAGTTTAGAGCGTTCAAAATCATCAAAAAATAAAACTATATTTTTCTTAATAACATGTTTTTCTTTTTCAATAAATATATCTTCGTTATAATACTCATTATAACAAACTGTTTTTATTTCATATTCTATTATTTCTGTATTAGTTTTATAACAGTATATGCTTTTTTCAACGTTAAAATAATCTTGCCAACGAATAGTAAGAGCTTTGTTAATACTTTTAGCTATTGGAAAAGTTTCTCCTAAAATATATGTTGTGTCTAATGAAAAATTTTTTATACGAGAAAATATTTTTTTCGATTTTTTTTGTGCTTTTTCAAACCCTCTGCTAAAAAACACTTTGTTTTTTATTTCTTTATGCAGTAACTCAATTGAATCAACACCAAATAATGAAATGGAAACAGCGATAAAATCGTTTCCTTGATTAAGTTCCTCAATTACTTGATTGACTAAGAAAGTTTTTCCGCAACCCCATTTTCCTGTTAATAGAAGAGCACCATTATTTTCTCTTTGCGATATAAAAGCTCTAATTTCATCTACTGTGTTCATTACTTACCCTCCTGTGTTACTTTAGATTATAAAATATTATACACAATATTTTAAATTAACACAATGATAAATAATTACAAAAGAGGTTAAGCATTAGAAAAAATTGCTTAACCTCTTTATTGTTTTAATAATAGAAAAATCTTTTGTGTTACGGTGTAATAAAATTTAAAAATATATTATCTTGTTTCCTTGAAAATCGGCAGGCAAACTAAAATGACAGTAAGTTTGACAGTAAGTTTGACTGCATTTTATCTTGTTTTAACTTAATTCAAAATTACTCAACTGAATTTTTGAAATCTCAAAAACCCAGTGTTTAAGCCACTTTTAAGGCATTTTAAGTAATTTTGACAAAAAATAAAAGGCGGTTAAAAAACCACCTTTTTTGGTCGAGGTGACAGGACTTGAACCTGCGGCATCTTGGTCCCAAACCACTTAATAAATGTGTGAAAAACTTAGTGTTTATCGGACTTTTCAAGTTCAGTTGCCTAACATTTGCCTTGCATTTATTTTTTAGCTTATTTTACGATTGAGAAAATCATCAAGTTTTTTCGCAGGTGCTTCAGTATCATCTTGCATTAAATGCGTGTAAATGTTCAAGGTGGTTTCGGGTTTGGTATGCCCTAACTGGTGTTGAATGTAGAGAATATCATAGCCCGAATAGAAAAGATTTGTTGCGTGGGTGTGTCTAAGACAATGAGCTGTAAACGGTTCTATGACCTGCGGAATACCGTCGGGGCAGTATTTACTGCGTGGAGCAATGCCGACAATTTTGCCTTGCTGTGAATTGAATGCTTCAAGGTTTAGGCAATTGATGTAACTCTCCCACAATCTCCGCCACGCTGAATTTGTCATAAGTTTGCCTTTGGTGGTTGTGACTACATAATCAAATGGGGAGTGGGGTGCAAGGCTTTTCAGATAGTCTGACAGAACGGTCGGAATGTCAACCTTGCGGACACCTGCTTCTGTTTTCGCTCCTGCTTTTATGTAAGAATTGTTTCCGTCAAGAACCAAAGTCTGATGAACATTTATTTTGTTGCGTTTCAAGTCAATATCTGCCCATTGCAAGCCGAGGCATTCACCTCTTCGTAGTCCTGCAAGCAACATAATCATTGCCGGCAATCTTCCTCTGTGCGGAGTGTTGATTATTAGCTTTTGCTCTTCAGGTGACAAGGCTCTGCGTTCTTTTTTCTTTGCCGCATTCTTTGATATTTTGACATATTTCAGTGGGTTGAAGTCGATAGCTCGGTTTTCAATAGCATACTCAAACACTCGGCTTGCGGTTGCGATGAACTCTTTCAGCGACTTTTTCGCTGTGGGTTTGCCTGTCGTAGGGTTCTTAGCGGCTAAGTCAAACACGATTTCCTGAAAGTCGGCAATCGTCAGCTTGTTGATTTTGTAAGGCTCAAGTTCTGCAAAATGTTTGAGATACCGTTCAAGCGTTTTGTATTGCTGTGGTGTTTGCAGTGACCTCTGAACCGACAGCCAGCGCTTTTTCCAACATCCGTATGTATCATCAGATGAGATATCTATGCCTTTGCCGAGTTTTTGTTTTAATTCGGCGGCAAGCGTTTCAACCTCTTTTCGTGATGTGCCGCATACGGATTTGTACTTTCGTTTACCGTTTTCATCCCGACCGATATAGATGTTCTTCTGATAGCGACCGTCTTTTCGTTTTTTCATAATGTAATACACTCCTTTTGCTTTAAAAAGGGTGCAAAAATCCCTTGTGCTTTAAATTACTTGAAAAACACAAGGGAATGTGATACAATATTATTGCTTTTAGTAGTATCACTGCACCCTGTGTGTGGTGGTTTCCGCTCTGACTTGCTCCAACAGGACAGAGCGGATTTTATTTATTTACATATTGAGCATATCGTAAAAAGTATTTTCCGATATGATTTCAATATCATTCCCTTTCAGCTTTAATTCTTCAGCTTTCTTCTGCTTTGTGCTTTTTCCGTCCCTTATTGTCGGGCAATAATCATTATTGCCTAAAATGAGATAATTGGTTTTCTTTGTAACGGAATTTCCGCATATACCGCCCAAATCAACAATGAGTTGTGCCGCATCGGATCTTTTCATTTTTTCTAATACACCAGTAAACACGCAAACTTTTTCAAAAAACGGATTATCTTCATCAAATTCTGTTACTGCTGTTTTTATTTGGGATAAGTCAAGTCGTTTTTTGCGTTTCGATTTATTTTCTATATAGAAGTTATCGAGGGTATCATACTTCTCGACAGCAAGTGATTTCAGCTTATTATAACATTCAAGTGTTGATTTGCAATCATCAAGTGAACGATGCTGTCTTTCGGCATTAATATTAAAGTATTTAATTAAATCCTTTAGTCTATGGTGTTTTAGTTCTGGAAGTAATCTTTTAGATAGTCTTAAAGTATCTGAATAGGAGTTGCTGAAATACCTATCAGATAGCTTTAAATATGTATCGTACAAAAAATTTATATCAAAACTTACATTGTGGCCAACTATAATATCATCGCCTACGAAAGAAAGAAAATTCGGTAGAACTTTTGAAATAGATGGTGCATCGGCAACCATTTCATTTGTAATTCCTGTGATTTCAGTTATAAATTCGTCAATTTCTTCTTCAGGTTTGACAAGACTATTAAATGTATCTGTAACATTACCGTTTCTAACTCTAATTGCACCGACTTCGATAATTTCATCAAAGGTCGAATCAAGACCGGTTGTTTCTAAATCAACGACGGTAAAATCGTTCGGAAAAGACAATAGACTATTTCCTTTTTGTCTTCTGTAATATGATTTTCTTGAATCGTCAATTAGCTTAACTCCGTCAAGAGATATAGTTACTCTCATATAAATCCTCCTCTTTTTGATATATATATTGACAAAGTATATATCATATACTAAAATAATATTGAAGAGGTTAGTGCCTTTTTATCTCTATTTTTGACCGCTCATAGTGCCAGCTGTGGGCGGTCTTTTTCATTTATTCTATTTAATCGGCAGACCATGGCTGTCGGTGTATGGTGCTGTGGCAACGGTTTGACATGGGATTATTCCAAATTATATTCCTGTTTGATTGCGTCAATTTTATTTTGCAAATCTTTTTTGCCTGATGAGGAAACACGGCGGATTCCTTCTTCAAGCTTTTCAATGGCTTTTTCGGGGTTGTTTTCTGCAAGATAGAGGTCGGCGTAGAGTTCATAAACATCTGTTCGTGTAGGGTTAGCCTCCTGATAGCCGTCAATCAGCTGTTCAGCTTTTGAATAATTCTTGCTGTCAATTGCGGTATTTATATTGTTCACAAGATTTGCGTTGTAAACAAATGCAAAAACGACTATGGCAATTACAATAGGCACGCCGATGATTATGCCCAATTTTACCATTTTTTTGTTCTTTTCCTTTTTAATACGGGTGAGTTCAGTTTGATAGTCACCGTAATTCATACCGCAGTTCGGGCAAACATTTTCGTTGTATTCAAGCATATGACCGCACTTGCAACGCTTTTGCTTCATCTTGTTTATCTCGGTATTTATCTGAAAAATAACAGGGGTATATTTGTTGTTAATCTGAGCCGCCTCGGTTCTTCTTCTCTGCTCATTGGCAATTTTGAGAGCCTTGTCAAGCTCGTTTTGCTTACGGGTGTTGACTGCCCCTAAAATCCTGCTGAGGTAGCTTCTGTGTTCATCGGGAGAAAACGAGTACAAATCATCGAGCAATGAACTGTTAAATTCAATCTTGCCTGCCATAAAGCCGAAAAGGTTCATCTTGACAAGGTTTTCATTTGATGAATCGAGCTTGCAAATATCTTCGCTGTACTTATATGCCTTTGCATAATCGCCGTTATTTGCCGCATTGTTTACCAAATCTTCAAGTGCCTTTATTTTGTCATTTTTATCAATTCTGCGTTCGGTAATGAAATCCTTAATAAGAATTTGAGTGCCGCAATATTTGCAGTTGGTTTTCATCTCTGTAGAATTAACTTCGAGCTGACTGCCGCAATTCGGGCAGTTTAATGTTATAAGTGAATTGTTTGCCATAGTTTTACCTCTCTGTCTTTCAAGTTGTTTGACTTCACTACTAGAAAGCGGTTTATCTAAATCTTCAAGCTCCGGAAAATGCACACCAAACGAGATAGCTCTGTCACAATGAGGACATCTGCCAATGACAAGATCCTCGGGAATAGTCATCATAGAAGGGTATTTATCGGATGTACCGCTTATTGAATAAATTTTGCCGTTACCGTATTTTGAACAGTAATTGCAGCCTTTTGCAAACATCTGAAAGGTGTCGTTATTGTATTTCTTACAGCGTTTTAATGTATAAGCTAAAGTGTTTTGTTCCTTACCCATTACAATCACCCTAATTCATATTGCATTAGCCTCAAGTTCGTTATAAACAACAGGCTCATAATCATAAAAATGTTCTGATTTAATATGTTTTAATTCGTGTTTTGTTGCTTTTTGCTGAACAGCATGACTTAATAAAATATTTATGTAAACATTGAAATTACCGTCTGAATCCACAACAGTAACACCTTTTACAGTCAGCGGCAGTTCGATTCCTCTAATATAAATATCGCCCAATAATCATTCATCCTTTTGCAATGCCTCAATGATACGAACAGCTTTTTCAACATCTTCTTTTGTAGCACCTTTTGCAAGGCTGAACAGCATACGCATTTCACTTCTGTTTTTGAGTTCTTCAAGGTATTCCTGAAGCTCTATATCATCAGTAAGTTTTGATGTTGCGTGTTCTTCCGTTAGATCCGATTTAAGTATTCCAAAATAATCTGCAAGCATTTGCATTTTATCTACTCGTGGATACTTCTTTGCATTTGCCCAGTCTGAAACTGTTGAGGCTGTGATTTTTAAGTCTGAAACAATATCAGCCTGAGTTTTATTATTTATGGCAAGATAATAATTGAAATTTTTAGCGAATATCTTTTTGTTCATTTCACTGTTATCTGTCATATTGAACACCTACCTTTTATTTATCTAAATCATACACTAAAAGCGTAAAAAAATCAAGGTATTTTTAAAAATATTTCGTTTTTAGCTTGACATTACGCTTTTAGCGTGATATTATTAGAGCTGTAAGGAGGTGACGAAATGCTCAACACTAAAGTTAATTATCCTAAAATCACACTTGCGGCGGCAAGAGTAAATGCAGGATATTCGCAGAAAGAAGCCGCTTCAAGACTTAAAATCAATGAAAGAACTCTTCAAAACTACGAAAGTGGTGCTAATGTTCCTGACTGGGATATGGTTCATAAAATCGGTGAACTTTACGATTTCCCGATTGATTTTATTTTTTTTGGCTCTGAATTACGCTTAAAGCGTGATAAAGCTAATAACTAAACCAACACCCACACAATCAATAATACCACAATCGCAGTCCCATTAAACGGACTTTGCTGAAAAGAGGTGAAGAAATGAACGAGCTTGAATATGAAAAAAAGCAACACCGCTATTGGCATACAGCCTTTTGCATAGCAATGTCGCTTTTGTCTGCAACTTGGGCAGGTATTATATTTTGGGTTTTAGTTCCGTAGGGAAGGTGGAAAAATGTGTTTGAAATATATCTATTAGGAATTATCGGGATTGCACTTGAAATAACTGCTTTGGTTTATACATTTGCATACAAAAATTCAAAGTATGTCATATCAATGTTAATGCACATACTTGGAACAGTTTGTTGCTTATTGCATTTGTGCTTTATTCTACTTTTCTGGGGACTCTAACACTATATTTCTTAGCAATAATCTTTACAAACTCTTCTAAAGTTTCTCTTGTTTCATCGTAACAAAGATTAGCTATGCCGTTATTTATGCTGTCAATATAATTCCATTCTGATTCATCAATGTATAAATATATTTCCGTGGCACATTTACCAAAATCTGTTTTTGAAGTGTTGTTGTGGTGATACACAACGGCACCTGCACTTGCTATATATGATTCTATAACTTCGGTTCTATGCTTGACATAGAATTCATTGTTTTCTTTTACATTTTCCGAACGCATTGTCAACTCTTTTTCCTTAATTGAGTAATGACCGTTTATTATAGCGGTAACTATCGGAGAAACAATGGAAAGCAAGAGTGCCGAGATAGAAACAATTAGAGCAATGGTACTATCCAATCTTTACACCTCCTTTCGTGTTTAAATCATAGCACTAAAAGAGGTATAAAGCAATTAAATAAAAAAGAGATGAGAAGATGAAAAAAGAAGATAAAGATGAGGTTATAAATGCTTTATCAGAATTTGTCGTAAGGGTAGCAAAAGGAGAAGCGACCTCTATAGCAGAAGTTGCTGTTCTGCCTGAGGTCGCCAAGGTTTTGTTAGTCTTTGAGAGCTGAGTTTTGAAGTGCTTCATTTATGCCTTTAAAAAGTTCTGTATAGAAATTAGCCATATGTTTACCACTTGCCTCGCAAGGAGACACATCAGAACTGTTAGCCTTTGCGACTGCAATCTCTTTGGCATACAATGCCGCAATTTTTGCAATTGAGTCTTCTCTCATAATTACGCCTCACTTTCATTATATAGTGTAATGAATTACGGTTCATCACTACATATAGTATATCATAGAAAGTTGGTGAAATCAATGCACATCAATGAATTTGCTGAAATATTGCTCAAAAGCAGAAAACAGAAAGGCTTTTCGCAAAGTGAGCTTGCTAAGAAATCGGGCTTTACTAAAAGAGCTATTCAGTATTGGGAAAAAGGCAAAAAGAGCATATCTCTTGAAAATGCCGACAGGCTCTTAACGGCTTTGGGTGTAGAAATCAAGATAGGTAAAACAGAAAGCAGGTGAGAAAATGGCAAAACTTAAACTTATTGACACAGTCGAAATCGTTTCGGACAAAATTACCAACGTAAAATAGGAGGTGTACATATGCCGAGAGAAAGACCTATCGTCAATTGGGATGAAGTTCCTGTGATAATTGATGTGCCGTATGTGGCACGGTTGCTTGCACTCAATGTTGATTACACAACACGGCTTGCACAGAGGGGAGTTCTCCCTGCTCACAAAATCGGCAAACAATGGCGGTTCGATAAGGACGAACTCAGACAATACATAAAGGAGCATTGAAAAATGGCATTTAAAGATTTACTTACACGCAGAAAACTGCTTAAGGAGAATGAGGTCCTTAGAGCAGAGAACAGACATCTCAGCATTGAGCTGAGAAACGCAAGAACAGATCTTGCCCTCGAGAAAACAGCGTCAAGCGGTTATAAGCACGAAAACCGAGAGCTAAAACGCAAGCTCAAAGTACTTGAAACGCCTGAATCCGATTCCTTCGGTTTTGAATGTGTGGGGGTGAAGAAATGAGCAATAAAAAAAGTGCCTGTGACACTGCGAATGCCACAAGCACAAAGAACATTAAACCTGATTCAATTATATCCTCTGCAACAGAAAAAATCAAGTTGTGCAACGAAAAAAATCTTAAAGACCATAAATCTAAAGCGATTCTTGAGCCGGTAAAGAAAATGCTCTGCGAATTTTCGGCGCAGAACGAGGAATTTGCAAGAGCCGTTACGGCTGCAAAAAACCTTGAAAACCTGATTGACGAAGTGGGAAAGAAACTTCCCGTGGCAGTTTCCGACCTTGATGTGTATCAGCAGATTGTCGGTAAGATTTTCCCCGGAGCAAAGGTTACTTTCACAATGCAGATACATATGTCTGAATACGAACTTGAAGAATCTAATGTCGCAGAGCAGAAAACAGATCCTGTTACTCTTGATCTCGGCAATCTTATAGATTGGTAGGTGTCGGTATGATTAAAAATCCCGGATATCTGCTCGAGAATATTCCTGATATTACAAGTGAAAACGAAGAGCAAGTAGTGCCGTATTTCCCACAATATGCCTTTTATGAAAATAAAAGTAAAAGAACCTGCGACTATTTCTGTACAAGCTGTCAAAGCTGGCATATCGGCGAACAGCGCCGATTTTGTCACAATCAGGAATTTGTCTGCGATCATTGCCAGAAAAGCGTAAAAGCAAAAGCCCTGCATTACGGCAGAAAGAAACTTGAAAGAAGTCGCAAGTTTGGGCTTTGCTTTGCTCAAAACGGCAGACTGTACATCAGGTTTGTAACGGTTTATCAGAGATTTTCGGAAGATATTTACAACGAAAATCCTGTCGAAATGATGCCCCGATATACTTTTTCGGATGAATATCTTTATGTATATGAACAGCACGCAATGCAAAGATTTGCATATAGCTGGTACGATAAATCATTTCATCCGCTGAAGACAGACGGAGTTATCCCCTCTACATCACAAGGTTTTGCGTGGTATTGGGGTCCGTCAGAAAAAACCTTGTATTCAGGCTGGGGTTCAACCGTACTTTTAAATCTCGATGTAATAACCGATACGGATCTCAGATATTCGTGTGCGGATGAGCTTTCAAACAGATATACGGTTCAAGGGATTCTCAAATGGCTGAACATATATGTAAGGCACAATAATGCAGAATACCTGATTAAAGGCGGTTTTGAGCATATTGCAGAGCTTTTGATTGACGGCAAACTTTCACTCAATAAAATTCATTGGAAAGAAACCAATCTGCTTAAAATGCTCGGATGTCGTAAGGAGGATATGCACTTTTTCGCAGATTATGATTCAAGTGCAATTGAACTTTACCGCAGTGTGATAAAGGAAGAACCGACCATTCATATGGTAAGCGATTTCATAAGCAAGCTGTCAAAGCTCGGTACTTATGCTGTAGATGAACTTCACAAAAATAACCTTACATACAGACAGATTCTGAAGTACGGCAAAAACAATCGGAGAGTAATGCTGTGGAAGGATTATCTTGATAACTGCCAAAAACTTCCCGAGGGTATCGAAGAAATAATGCCGGCTCATCTTGAAGAGGCTCACGACAGAACGCTTGAAAAGGTTGCTTTCTATGCAAACAAAGAAGAAACGGAGCAGATTGCAAAAATGGCAAAGACACTTTCTCCGTTGCTGATGAGCACAGACAGCCTTATAATGCTTGCCCCAAAAAGCGGTGAAGAAATAATAGCAGAGGGCAGAATATTACAGCATTGCGTCGGCGGATATGTAAGACGGCACGCAAGAGGTGACACGATAATACTTTTCATTCGTCATAAAGATAAACCGAAAATCCCGTTTTTTACGATTGAAGTAAATCCCGAAACATTGGAAATAATGCAGTGCCACGGTTACAAAAATGAGCGCGACAGCGGATTTAAAAAGCCGGATGAAATCAAGAAATTTGAAAAGCAATACGCTGAATTTTTGGAGGATATAAAAAATGTCAGAAATAACAGTAAGCGAACAGCATAAGCAGGCGATAGAACTTCATCAGAAGATAATCGTAAGTGCAAACCTTGCACAGCAGAACATATGGGATATGTGCAACGGGCTAAAAACAATGCGTGACAACAAGCTGTACAAGGAGCTTGGATATCAGAATTTTGAGGATTACTGCGAGAATGAAGTAGGTATGAAACGCAGTAACGCATATAACTATATTTCTATTGTAGAAAAAATAAATCCTGAAAATGTCCAATCGATTGGACAAATTGGAATGACAAAACTTGCTCTTCTCGCTACCATAAGCGAACCTGAACAGGCTGAAATTGCTGAAAAGCTCGACCTTGAAAGCACAACGGTTAAGCAGTTAAAAGCCGAAATTGACAGCCTTAAAGCTGAAAAACAGGAGGCAACCGACAAGAGCATTGACTATTGCCGACAGCTCAATAACGCTAAGAAAGACGCCGACTATTACAAGCAACAGGCGGACACTTCAAAAGAAAGCTACCGCAATATTGAAAATCAGCTTTCAGAGGAAAAGAACAAAAATTTCAAGCTGACGAATAAAGTTCAGGAGCTTGAAAGCCGCCCTATTGAAGTTGCCGTTGCAGAGCCGAGCGACAATGAACGCAGGCTCAATGAAACGATTAAGGCTTTGGAAAGAGAGAACATTAAGCATTATGACGAGCTCGAAGAAGAGTATCGCAATAACGAAAAAATCGTCAGAAAACAGCTTGAGGACGAAAAGCAGGAGGCTCTTCGCAAGCAGAAAGAGGAGTACGAAGAAAGACTGCAAAATGTTCAGACGGCTGACGGTCCATCAGATGACAAGGATGTCTTTAAGGCATACTTTTCAATTGCATATGACAGCTTTGTCCGTATGCTCGATTTCGCCAAGCAGTCACAGGACAAGGAATTTTTCAAAGGCAAGGTTGAACATTTAATAGAGGCACTTGCCACACAAAACATAAATCTTTAAGGGGGAACAACAATGAAACTTTATGAGCTTACCGAGATGTACTCGGATTTATTCAGTCAGTACGATGCAATCAGTGAATGGGAACCCGATACGAATGCAGACGGAATGCCGATTGATGATGACGGCAACATTATTGCCAATGTGGACGCATACCGCAACAAGATGTTGACAGCGTGGTTTGATACTCTCACGGGTATTGAGGGCGAATTTGACGAGAAAGCTGAGAGCATTGCAATCTACTACAAACAGCTTCTTGCCGAGGCTAAAATGCTTAAAGCCGAAAAGGCGGTAATTGCAAAAAGACAGTCACAAAAAGAAAAACAGGCGGAGAGTCTTAAAACCTATCTGTTTAAGTCAATGCAGGCACTCGGCAGACAGAAGATTGATATGCCGAGAGCGGTTATGTCGCTTAAAAAGAACGCTCCGAGCCTTGTTGTTGATGATGAAATTTCATTTGTTGAGTGGGCGGAGGAACACAATCTTGACCACCTCTTAAAGTACAATATGCCCGAAGTGAAAAAGAATGATGTCAAGGCTCTTTGCAAAAAGGGCGAAGAAATCCCCTTCGTCCATATGGAATCAAAGCAGTCATTAAGTATTAAGTGAGGTGTTATTTATGGGATTACCTGTATTGGTTTTAGGATATTCAGGCAGCGGAAAATCTGCCTCTTTAAGAAATTTCAAAGCAAATGAACTTGCTCTTGTAAATGTGAACGGAAAATCACTTCCGTTCAGAACCAAATTTACTTCTTCTATCAATTCCGATAACTACATTGATATTGAGGACTTTATCAAAAAGCAGAAATGCAAGTCGATTGCAGTTGATGACGCACAGTATCTCATGGCTAACGAGTATATGAGAAGAGCCAAGGAAACAGGCTTTCAGAAGTTTACCGATATCGGTAAAAATTTTTGGGAGCTTGTGAAAGAGGTTGAAACTCTCCCGAATGACACGATTGTTTATTTTCTCAGCCATATTGAAACCGACGAAAACGGCAGACAGAAAGCTAAAACAATCGGCAAGTTGCTTGACGAAAAAATCTTGGGCGAGGGAATGTTTACCACGGTTTTAAAAACTGTTGTCGTTGACGGCAAGTATCTTTTTGCAACACAAACGGACGGTAACGATACCTGTAAAAGTCCGATAGGCTTGTTTGATTCAATGTACATATCAAATGACCTTAAAATTGTTGATGAAGCATTGAGAACATACTATTCAATGCAACCCGAACAGTATTGTGATGAGTGCAAAGCACCGATACTTTCGGACGGTAAACGCACCGTTAAACAGATCATTGACGGCACAACCAAAAATTACGGCAGACAGCTCTGTATGCAGTGTGTCGCAAAGCTGATAAAGCAGAAGAAACAGGAAAAGCAGAGAGAGGGTGCAGGCAATGCAACTTCGACCGTATCAGAATGACCTTGTGGAGCAGGTTCGCAAGGCTTGGCGAGAGGGTTACAAAGCTCCCTGTATAGTTCTCGGTTGCGGTGGCGGAAAGTCCTGCATTGTCGCAGAAATCGCAAGACGGACGACTTGGAACGGGAAACGAGTGCTGTTCCTTGTTCACCGGAGAGAGCTTGTCGACCAAATATTCAGAACCTTTGTCCGCTGGGGTGTGCTTATGGATTTGTGCCAAATCGGTATGGTGCAGACCTTTACACGAAGATTGAAGAAACTGCCCAAACCTGCACTTATCATCACAGACGAAAATCATCACAGCCTTGCACAAAGCTACAAGCGTATCTACGAACATTTTTCGGATGTTCCGAGGGTGGGCGTTACGGCTACTCCAATTCGTTTAAACGGTGACGGCTTGGGTGATGTCAACGATAAATTAATAATCGGGGTGAGTACAAAATGGCTCATTGAGCATAACTGCCTTGCCCCGTATGATTACTATGCTCCGAGTGTCGCCGACCTTACGGGATTGCATACAAAAATGGGCGAATATGTCACCGCCGACATTGAAAAGGCAATGATTAAAAACACGGTGTTCGGTGATGTTATCAAATATTACAAACAGCTTGCAGACGGTAAGAAAGCCGTCTGTTACTGTTCTTCGGTAAAGCACAGTCTTGCAACAGCGAAGGCATTCCGTGACGCAGGAATTTCAGCCGAGCATATTGACGGAGCTACTCCAAAGGCACAGAGAGAACAGATTATAGCCGATTTCAGAAACGGCAAAATTACAATTCTCTGCAATGTGGATTTGATTTCAGAGGGCTTTGATGTGCCCGACTGCGAATGTACAATTCTGCTCCGACCTACTCACAGCCTTACGCTTTACATTCAGCAGTCAATGCGATGTATGCGCTATAAGCCAAACAAAAGGGCGGTAATCATTGACCATGTTGGCAACTATGCAAGGCACGGAATGCCTGATGACGACCGAGAATGGACGCTTGAAAAACGCAAAAAGCTGAGTGTTAAAAAAATCGAAAAGGAGCAGGAGGAAAAGGTCAGACAATGTCCCGAATGTTTCTTTACATTTTCAGCACCGCCGGCAGGGCAGAAAGCCGTGTGTCCGCATTGCGGTTATGTTTTCCCGACAGCCGAAAGGACCGTTGAAACCGATACCACCGCAAAGCTCATTAAGGTTGAGGGATTCAAGCTTGATTTCAGCACACCCGACGATTGCCACAGCTATGCGGACTTACTTGCATACGCAAAAAGCCACGGCTACAAAACAGGCTGGGCATATTTTCAGGCACGAAAGAGAGGTATGATAGCTTGACAGAAGAACACGCAATTCAGAACAAAATCCGTATTGCAATCGCACCGTACTGCGATATTTTCCGTATAAATGTAGGTGCAGGCTTTACAAAGGACGGCAGATATTTCAATACGAGAGTTCCGCCCGGATTTTCGGATTTGTTCGGTGTCAGAAAATCAGACGGAAGAGCAGTCTTTATCGAGGTTAAAACTCCCAAAGGCAAGCCAACCGAAAAACAACAGAAATTTATACAGATGATGAAACTCAACGGCGCTGTTGCAGGAGTGTGCAGAAGTGCCGATGAGGCGATAGAGTTAATTACAAAGGAGTAAAATTATGGGATTTAAAGCAAATTGGAGCGAGGCGGCACAGCCTGATTCACTCAAGCCCGAGGGCGATTATGAATGCCTTATAGCAAAGGCAGAGGAGCGTGACTACACTAATTCAAAAGGCGAGGAAAAAACCTGCCTGAACATTTCGTTCGTTATCCGAAACGATGTTGAGCAGGGGTACAAAAACGGTTATATCTTCCATACCTTGTGGAAACGCAGAGAACCGACCGAGAACGATATGCAGGTAAACGGATACGGCTTTAATCAGGTTATGGCTCTCGGCAAGGCGGCAGGACTTCCCGACGGCAAGGACTATGACAGCCTTGAACAGTTCCTCGGTGAGCTTGTGAAAAAGCCTGTTCGTGTAACCGTTAAGCACGAAGAATACAACGGTAAAATGCAGGAGCGAGTAAGCTGGCTCAATCCTACAAAGTATCCGACAGTAAAGCATACCTTCAAGCAGTCGCAGAGTTCAACGGCAACAGCCTATGCACAGCCACAGCAGAGTTATGCGCCTGCACAGACAGCAAATCAGGGCTTTGTTGATATGCCGATTGACGATGATTTACCGTTCTGATTTCAAAAAATTTTCTTCGGGAATTGCATAAAACAATGCAATTTTCACCGTATTTATACCCATATATGGAGGTGGAAAAATGGGCTTTACAAATTTAAACCCAAATAAAAATAAATATTTTGCAGTTCCCGAGGAATTGAAAGGTTATAAAAACTGGGTGTGCTGGCAGTCATATCCCGATCCGAAATCGCACAGCGGAATTTCAAAGAAACCGATAAATCCAAGAACGGGTGGCTTTGCAATGCCGAATAACTCGGACACTTGGTCAGATTTTGAAACAGCAGTCAGAGAATCCGCCAAATATTCAGGCATAGGCTTTATGTTCTCAAATTCACCGTTTTTCGGTGTTGACCTTGACGATATGCCGAATGACATTCAGGACTACAAAAACGGCGGAGCTGACAACATAATCAACGAGTTTGTGAACACTTTGCAGAGCTATACCGAATTTTCGCAGAGCAAGGCAGGCGTTCACATAATCTGCAAGGGAACTCTTCCCAAGGGCAGAAGAAAGGCGAAGAATGATTCGGGCGGTTTTGAAATGTACGAAAACGGCAGATTCTTTGTTGTGACAGGTGATTACTGCTCTGCATATGCGTACATAAACGATTGCACCGAAAGCATAAAGCCGCTGCATTCAAAATATCTCGGCAAGGCAACAGAGCCACAGCCTAAGCTCCGTAACATTGAGGTCAATCCGAACACCGTTGACGATATTGTCAGAATCGCCTGCAATGCCAAGAACGGAAGTCTTTTCAAGGCTCTGTACAGCGGTGATTTTTCGGCTTACTCGGCACAGAGTGAGGCGGATATGGCTTTTTGCAATATGCTTGCGTTCTGGTGCGGTTGCGATACCGACAAGATGGATTCGATTTTCAGACAATCAGGCTTAATGCGTGATAAGTGGGACAGAAAGCAGTCAGGCACAACCTACGGTATTATAACCCTGCAAAAGGCTGTGTCGGGCTGTACGCAGACCTATAACCCAAAACAGCATAACGATTACTCAATTTCAATCGGTGACGGCAAGGCTGTTCAAGCGGTTGACGAAGAAAAAATGCGTGCCTACACCTTTGACGATATGGGTAATGCTGACAGGTTTGTTGATTTATTCGGTGATAATGTAAGGTATTGTTATACAGAGAAAAAATGGTACTACTACAATTCTATGAAGTGGTGTGTTGACAATATCGGCGTTGTGTTAAGAATGGCAGACAAGAGCGTTGAGACTATGAAAGCCGAGGCAAAGCTATACTTGCAGGCTGATGAGGAAAGCGGCGGAGATATGTCAAAAGCATTTGAAAAGCATATGAAAGCAAGCCGTTCCAACAAGTCAAAAAAAGCAATGCTCAACGAGGTTGAACACCATATCCCCGTGCTTCCGGCACAAATGGATAAATACCGCATGGCATTAAATACCCCAAGCGGAATAATCAACCTTAAAAACGGCGAAGTGAGGGCGCATAATCCCGAATATTATTTCACAAAGATTACTTCGGTTGACTGTTCTCAAACGGCAGAGTGTCCCCGCTGGCTTGCATTTCTTGACGATATTTTTGCAGGCGATAAGGAGCTTATTCGCTACATTCAAAAGGCGGTCGGCTACAGCCTGACAGGCTCAACAGCCGAGCAATGTGCATTTTTTCTTTACGGCACGGGACGAAACGGCAAAAGTACATTCATTGATGTTATTCGTGATGTGTTCGGCGATTATGCCGCAAATATTCAACCCGAAACAATTATGGTGAAGAACTCTCAGAGCGGAGCTATAAACAGCGACATTGCACGATTAAAGGGAGCAAGGCTCGTTACCTCTGTTGAGCCGAACGAGGGCGTGCGAATTAATGAGGGACTTCTCAAACAGCTTACGGGTGACGATACCGTAACGGCAAGAAAGCTGTACAGCGAGGAATTTGAGTTCAAGCCCGAGTTTAAGCTGTGGATGGCGACAAACCATAAACCAATCATCAGAGGTACGGATACAGGCATATGGCGAAGAATACATATGATACCGTTCAATGTTCAGATTCCCGAGGATAAGGTTGATAAGAACCTTACGCATAAGCTCAAAGCCGAAATGACCGCAATTTTCAAATGGTGTATCGACGGCTGTATTCTGTGGCAGAGAGAGGGTTTGAAAATGCCGTCTGCCGTTCTTCAAAGCGTGAGAGAGTACAAGCGTGAAATGGATGTCATTTCCGCCTTTATCGAGGACAGATGTGTGTTAGAGGGCTCGGTTCAGGCACGCACGCTCTATGCCGCCTATACAAGCTGGGCAGGGGATAACAACGAATATTGTATGTCAAATACCAAATTCAGCACCGAACTTGCCAAACGATTTGAAAAGGTAAGAGGCAAAAACTATAACTTTTTCAACGGCATTTCACTTTTTAAAGATTGTTGAGGTGGAGGGTGGTGGAGGGTTTGACGGTTTTTCTAACCTTTCGTATAAGAAAAATAAACTAATATTACATATATAGAAAGGGTTCTTTAAAATAGCCCCAAACCCTCCACTACCCTCCGAAAGAGGTAATATGAAAAAATATGATTTTAAAAATCCACAGGTGTTTACTCAGCTTGAGGATAAAGCAATTGACGGTCAGCTTGATTACTCATCCTTTCCGCCGCCCGAATATAAATACTTTTCAAGGCTTGCAAAGGTCGGCTACAACAACCGTCATAAAGGCTGGGACATAAACATCTGCCTTGAATGGCAGGACAAGCTCAGAACGGAGTATAAGCGTGACAGAAACGACGCAGACGAATACCGTATGTTCTCACAAAGAATTATGGATAATGTAAAGAAAAGCGCCGACTTCGTCCGTAAGATGTATCAGTCCCAAACCAACGAGCAAACCATAATCAACGCCCTGCAAGCCTTAGAATGCCTAACCAACGAAAACGGTTTAACCAAAAGAATAACCGAAAAATTAAAGGAGAATTAAAATAAATGAAAGTACATCATTGCATAGATGTTTGTTGTGGAGGCCGTATGTTTTACTTTGATAAACATAACCCAGATGTAGTCTTCATGGATAACCGTAAATTTACTGATACTCTTTGTGACGGTAGAGCGTTTGAAGTCAAACCAGATGTTGTGGCCGATTTCAGGAATATCCCTTTTAAAGATGATACGTTTAATTTAGTAGTATTTGACCCACCGCATCTAATCAAAGTAGGGGATAAATCTTGGTTGGCAAAAAAGTACGGTAAACTTAACCCACATACATATAAAGATGATTTATCTAAAGGGTTTAGGGAATGTTTCAGAATTTTGAAACCATATGGAATTTTGGTTTTTAAATGGAATGAAACAGATGTTAAAACTAACGAGATAATTAAATTATCACCAATACCTCCACTTTTGGGACATAAAAGTGGAAAATTGAATAAAACACATTGGCTACTTTTTATGAAAAATGGTACTGAAAGTGAGGTAGAAGAATGAAAGGCGTTAAAAATATCACCGTTAATTACGATAACGGCGAAACAGAAACCTTAAATAAAGGTGTAGTTGTTGATTTTGATGAAATCGACAATGAAGAAGAAACTATCAAAGTCAGATGTCGTATGTGCGATATTAAAGGCAAGGATTTGTATTTGATTGTAAACGCAGTTATTGCGTTGGCACAGAAACTTGGTATGCTTGACGAGGAGGAGCGTGATACGGATTGACAGTTAAAGATTATTTATATTCGGTCAGGGTTTCGGATAAGCTGATCAGAACGAAGGAACACGAGCTGTCGAAACTTAGGTTGAATATTGCACAGGTATCGGTTAAGCAGAACGAGCCTGTTAAGACATCGGGAGTGAATGACCCTATGCGGATTGTTGACAGGATTGCAGACCTGCAGACTGAAATCAATCGGGAAATTGACAATCTCGTGCGGTTGAAAACTGAAATCCGCAGTAAAATCAACGCACTTGACGATTACCGTTACATTGCAATTTTGACCGAGTATTACATAAACTGCAACAGGTGGGAAGATATTGCCGAAAGCATGGAAATGAGTGTAAGGCATACCCTGAGATTGCACGGCGAAGCGTTACAGGCGTTCCGAAAAAAGTTCGATTTCTCGTAAAATTATTTTGAAATGTCATTGAATGTCACCCTTACCCTGCGTATAATGGTATTATGAAAGTTTGACAAACAGGACATATGTAGAACTCTTCTAAGATAAAAAATTGCACAGACCGCTCATAGTTCCAGCTGTGGGCGGTTTTGTGTTGTGAGGGAAAAGAAAGGGCGGTGATATCGTGAAAGACAAATTAAATGCAAGACAGAGGAAGTTTGCGGAATATTATGTGCAGAGTGGTAACACCGTTCAGAGTGCGATACAGGCAGGATATTCAGAAAATTACGCAAACGCAAGAGCGTATGAATTGTTGGAGAATGTTGGAGTTTCAAAATACATCAAGGAGCTTTCTGATAAGCTCAAAGATGAGCGCATTATGAGTGCAAAGGACAGACAGGTTGCTTTGTCCGATATTGCCCGAAGTGCTGAGCAGGACACCTCCGACAGAATCAGGGCGATTGACACGCTCAACAAGATGACGGGCGAATACACCGTTAAGGTTGACGCAAAGGTTGAGCAGTCCGAAAAGCTATCCGATGTGTTCAGACAGTTAGGCGGTGAGGGCTTGAGTGAGTAGCTTTCCTTTGTCGCAAAAATACATTGACTTCATCAACACAACGAATGTGTCAGCTGAATTTCTTGAAGGCACGACAGCCTCGGGAAAAACTACCGTCGGAGCAGGCGTTAAGTTTATGCGAATGGTGTCGCAGTCGCCGAAGAAGCTTCACGCAATTGCCGCCAAAACTACGGGCAAGGCTGAGGAAACTATAATTCAACAGGACAACGGTATTCTCGACTTGCACCGCAACGCTGTCTATTGTGGTAACGGCGACAAGGATTACAAGCTGCCGCATATCAAGTTTGAGGGCAAAATTATCTATATTCTCGGCTACAGCAGTCGAGATAAATGGGAAATGGTTCTCGGTGCGCAGTTTGGGTGCGTTTATATTGACGAAATCAACACCGCCGATATCGAGTTTATCCGAGAGATGTCAACCCGTAATGACTATATGCTTGCAACGCTGAATCCCGATGATCCGAGCCTGCCTGTGTATAAGGAGTTTGTCAACCGCTCCCGTCCTTTTAAAA
>OGHW01001253.1_pt1 | contig 21524 bp, 24 predicted proteins | sample 1571641 | NCBI WGS metagenome assembly OGHW01 (sample SAMEA2582066, study PRJEB24529) | metagenome | biome: Human gut stool | place: China | collected 2011 | reverse complement strand
GAAAAAGTCACCGTCGCCGTACTCGAAGTCCCGGCCGGCGACGGTGACTTTTTCGGTCAGCGCACGCGTACCGGCCGTCACCTCGCCGTCCACCAACACCGCGTAGTTCTCTTCGACCGCGGCACCGTCACGGGGTTCGGGTACGGAAAGCCTGATCTGGGAACCGGGGGTGAATCCGCCATCCCATACATGCTCGCGTTCGGCCACGTCGAGCAGCGCGCGGCTAGCCAACGGCATCGTGTCGATCGGCACACGAACATGCGTGCCGCGCCGACGCATGGATGGCCGTCCGTCGGCATCGGCGATCATTTCGATACGGGTGCGCCAATGCAGTCCTCGTTCGGCTTCATCTTGCGGCATGCGATCGATCGGCACTTCCACTGCCGTATGCCCCAGCCGCAACATCTGCTCGACAATCGAGCAGGTCTTCCACTTGAGCTGCCCGGCAAGGCTCACATGCACCAGATCGGCGCCGCCAACCCCTCCGCCCATGGCAAGGGGCCCTGCCAATGGCCATATCGGTTCGGCACGGTCTTCGCTGGCCTCCAGCACTTCCACGACCTCACCAGTCCAGAAGCGCTCTTCCCTATCGTGTGGTTCATCAAGTTCCACACGGACCAATTCTCCCGGCAATGCGAAACGAACGAAAACGACCCGTCCGTCAATGTGGCCCACGCAACGCCCTTGATCGGCATATCGTTCGATGCGGATGGTCGCTTCCATCAGTGCTGTTCCTCCAAGCAATCATGTTCGCCCTGACCGGATTCTTCGGACAAGGCCTTGTGCCGGTGCATCGGCGTAGCGACGATCAGATACGAGACCCAGATCGCCAACGCCCAGAATGGAATGCCCATAAGCAGGCGTGCAGTGCCAAGCCAGCCGACATGATTGGCGGCATACAGTGGCACCTGTACGACCAGACGCAACGAGAACACGGCGATCCACAGCGCGGTGATGACCGTATAGGCCCGGTTGAGCGCCTTGTCCGATCTCCAATCGTCCAGCCACGCACGGAAATGCTCGGTGGGCAACGTGCGGATGAACTCGATGACCAGACCCAACCCTGGTACGCGTGCGATCAGCGACGTCGTAAGCAGCACGATGTAGAACGCGTTGGTCAGGAAGCCGAACATGTAATAATTACGCGCTTCATGGCTTTGCCACGCCCAAATCAGGCAGATGCCCACGGCGAGCAGGCCGCTGACGGCACCCATCACCGACTGGCGCTGCAACAACCGTACGATCACCTGAAGCACGGCCAGCGCAGCGGAAACGCCGACGGTCAGCTGCAGATTGGCGGTGATGACGAACAACACCACAAACACGACGCCCGGCAGCATCGATTCGACCACGCCACGCGGACCGCCGATGGCGTCGATTACGGAGAAGTCGTCGTCATTGCCGGCATCGGCGAGAGCGCCGAGACCGGTACGTTTTCTGGTTTCAGTCATTGGTCGAAACGAAAACCTTCGATCAGCGCACTTCGGAGAACATCGGACCACGGGACAGGGTGGTCTTGACCTCGACCTGATGATCGGAGTCGAACGGCCCCTTCGGTTTGCCCGGAATATCCGTCTTCTCGTCGTTGCCTTCCTGTTCGGCGGCCTCCTTGGCGGCCTTACGTTCGGCCGGTGCGATCGGAGGATGCATTGGGATGAGGTCACGTGGGGCAAGAGGATCGTCGCCGCGCTCCACCACGATATTCGCAAAGAATTCGTTCAATGCCTTGGTTTCGTCATGTTCCGGATCGGTGGCGGCCTTGCCCGAGAAGATGCCGCGTAGCATCCAACGCGGGCCATCGATACCTACGATGCGGGTCAGCACCTTACGGCCGCCCTTGACCACAACCGGCAACGACAGTTCGGTGCCGAACACACCGTCGACTTCGGAGGCGGCTTTATTGGCCTCGATCAGATCGGCACGCACATCATCCCATAGTCCCATGGTCTTCGGGGCTGCGAACGCCTCGATCTCCAAACTGGACGAGCCATAGGTGATGGTGGAGCCGAGCACCTGCTGCGTGGCGCGGTTCGCCTTCACACGCAGTTCGATGCCCTGCAGAAACGGCAGATAGTAGGATCCCAGATCAAGATAGTCATCGTAATCGGGCACATCCTCGTCGTCCACGTCCCAAGGACCGCGTTCATCGCCGCGTCCTTCGTATACGGCGGAAGGCTCGGGCAGCTCCATGACCTTTTGGGCCTGGGCCGCGGCCTCATCCACAGCCTGCTCTTCGGCGGCCTGCTGAGCGTCCTCGCTCTGGCGCTTCTTCTTGCCGAATCCAAACAATCCCATGATGTTCCTCATTTCATAACGGTTGCAACCGTGACCAGCCTAGCACCCACGCTTAATATGAGCTGGGAATTCGTGGCCCGTTCCTGCGAGTCGCGTCTCAGATGTCGTAGGTGATGGTCAGCGGCGCATGGTCGGACCAGCGTTTGTCGTAGGTTGGGGCCTTGTCGATGACGAATCCGCAAGCGGATTCGGCCAGCTCCGGCGTGGCGAACTGATAGTCGATTCTCCAACCCACGTTGTTGTCGAAGGCACGGCCACGTTGGCTCCACCACGTGTACGGGCCCTGGATATCGCCCGCGAGATTACGCATCACATCCACGAACTCCAGCTCACCCAGCCACTTGTCGACGTAGGCCCGTTCCTCGGGAAGGAATCCGGCATGCGTCTCGTTGGCTTTGGCGTTCTTGATGTCGAGCGGGGTATGCGCGATATTGAAATCGCCGCATAGTACGGACTGCCTGCCGCCATGCGCCGCCTCATCTCGCAGCTGGCCCATCCGTTCGAGCATGGTGTCAAGAAAACGGTATTTCTGTTCCATCTTGGCCGGATCATCAGAACTTGCACCGCCGACAAATTCAAGATTAGCAATATTGACAGCAGCTGTGATTATTGTACCAATACCTATAACAACTCTGTCTCCATTTTCTTCAATTACATCATATTCATCATAATATGTCGCAAATCTCACGCCGTCATAATCAATGTTATCAAGTACTCTGACTTTCTTGCCGTCACCACGACTTACTGTATCTGTGTTAATATCGCTGTCATATACGCACTTAATAAGACTGATGTTATCTTCGTCAATAGCGGCGGTAATTACTCCGTCGATTCCGATAACAACTCTTCTGCCACTGGCTGATAAAACACTGTACTCATCATAATAAGTGCTGAACGGCTCGCCATTATCATACTGAACGGCGTTGAGTACCTTAACTGTGTCGCCCTTATGGTACTTAGTGTCTGGTACTGGCTGATAATCCGGCACTGTTACTTCTTCGACAACATGGTCTGTGCAATAATCAGTGTAACAATAGTTCTGGTCTACTGTCTGTCCGTTAATCTGTGTGTCTCTAAGATAATTAACGCCGCCGCCAAACTGCCATATGTCATAATCAACAGCAATTCTAGGTTCTGTATCTGAATACTTTGCTACCCAAACGGCATAACCAGCTTCTTTTACTCTTGAAATGTCTACATAATTGTTAATGCAGTTCTCATATGAGTATAAGCCGACATTCCTATATCCTGCATTTCTCATTTCATCAAGGAATGCCATAATAATGTCTGTGAGGTTGTTGCCAGTAACCATGCTTGCTTCAACATCATAGAATACTGGATAGCAGAATGATTTACCTGCTAAAAGCTGTGCAAAGTATCGGGCTTCATTTACAGCTTCGTCATTGCTTAATGCGTTACCGAAGAAATATGCTCCCTTGTGGATGTCTGCGCTTTTCAACTTATTATAGCTGTTCTCAAACTCTCTATCTTCATATAAACCATCATCAGCACCGCCTGCCTTGATGATTGCAAAATCCACGCCCTCATTATCCTTTGCAGCTTTGAAATTAAAATCTCCCTGCCATCTTGATGTGTCAATCCCGAATGATTTACTCATAAATTACCTCCTAAACCTAGAAAAATGTGTATCAAAAAAGCACCCCAGTGTTTCCACTAAGGTGCTTGATTGCGAATATTATATTGTTAATGTTATGTGGCACTGCCAACCTTGCAAATTGCTTCTTGCAGTTTGTCATGTTCAATAAAAATGCCTTACATCTTCTTCTGCAATTTTTGTCAATACCTTGCGTCTTATTCTCATTCCGCGGCTAAACTGCAATTTGGTCAAATACAAGCGATTAAACCCTTATATATAGCTGTGTTAAGAAATCGGTATTTCATGTGAAGTTTTTTGTAAAAAATAGGAGAATGCAATTAAAGATTCTCCTATTGAAAAGAAATATAAATATTACAATTAAACAGTAATAATATTAAATACGATGGTGTAATTACTAAAGCAGTCTCTGAAACTTAACTAAATATAAGCGAACCTGTAATATAATCACCCTTTTGGAATTCGCTTGTTGCCCATGCGCCTTTCTCTCCATCTTTTGTATAATATCGAGCAAAAGCATAATGTTGACTTGCAGAGCTATATAATAATGTTGTTCCATAGTCAACCAACTTTTGTCGAACTACACCTGCGGAATCGTATGGAGTATAATTGCTTTCCAATACTTTATTAAAGCTAATACCCATATTTTTAAGGACTGTTGTCACATCGTAATATCCGGTAAAATTATTCTGTGCAGAATCTTGGGTTTCAATTTTTGAAGCAAAGTATAAAATCCCTGTTTTGGTAGATTTATTATAATAGCAATAATTATAGCCATAACCTTCAAGAGTACCATTTATACTTGCAATATTTTTGCAAAAAAAGTTTTTAACGTCAATATTGCTGTTTAATTGTGTAATCTCGTCACGAATATTGCTAATCATGTCATTGTTATTCTTAATGCCTGCGTCCATTACATTTAGGTTTGCCGCACTAAGCGGAGTACTTTTACTTGGCGATTGTTGCCAGTTTACACGGCTGTACGAAAAAAAACCGGTTAGGCTCATATTTACCTCCTTAAAAATAAGAGTGCGGACTTAAACCCACACTCTTTGATAATTTATACTGTTGCTGTTGTGTCTGAATTTGTAATCTGTTGTTCATTCTTTAGCAACTTATTAACTTCCGCCTTAAAATTCTCATAATCGTTATCACATTGTGTCTGATTTGCAAGGTATAATTCCTTGTTAGTAATTGTCTGACTAATTGTCAATGAACCAGTTTCTGGAATAGCCGCATACATTGTCATAGCTGATTGACCGTTAATCACAGATGTTCCGCTTAAATTTGTTGTTCTTGTTATACTTAACATATTGTTTTTCCTTTCTACCGCTGTGCGGGTTTATATACCTAATTTTTGCTTAATCCACTCCGACAGTTCAACCCATGCACCGCCAGAACTTATATAATAATATCCATACACATAACAATCTCCCTGATTTAACATTAAAGATTTATCTCTTAATCCAGATATAGTATTTCCGTTTTTATCCAAAACTGCGAAGCCATCTGCATCCATAAATGATTCATATTCATCTGATGTATAACTTATTTGATAAGGAGACATTTTAGCATGCCTACTGTTGTAATTCAGCTTAATTGCAGATGTACTCAATGTACTTGTGTTAATGTCTATATCTCCTCCGGTAATATGAGCTGATTTTGCATACAAGCTACCGTCATGTCCTACCTTAAACACAGAATTTTCTGGTGTATCAGAGCCAGCCCAAAAAGCCCAGCCGTATCCACTTTTACTGCTTATGCCAACTTGTTCACCTACCAAAGTATAATCATTAATTGTGTATCCGCCTATTTTGCTACCTTTAGCATTTAATTTTTTACATGTGATTGTTCCATCTGCTGAAATAGTGGTATTAGTTGTCGTTAATGTGAACAAGTCGCCGTTAATATTAACAGACTTATTACCACTAATATTAATTGCCCCTTTAGCTTTAAGTGTAATATCATCTGCAATAGCTTCAATGGCAGATTTAAGCTCGCCGCTCGCTGGGTCTTTCTTAATGTATGCTTCAAGGCTTGCTGATGTAGCATAACTTTCAAGGCTCTTCTTTGTAGCGTAATTATTAGAGACTTCCAACTTGATACTATTGCTCTCTGCACTAACTGCCTGTGTAATAGCATTATTAACTTGTACAGTAGTGCTATAATTGTCTCTTATATCAATCTGTGTCTTACTTAATTCAGAGCTGATTGTATTAAGGTTCACCTTTAACGCGGCATTTTGATTAAGAAGATAAGCGATTTCGGTTGAAGATATTTCTTTCCAACCGTGCGTTCCGTCTATTTTTTTAATCCAACGCCACGCTCTGTTCTGCGCTTCCCAATACGCTATAATGCCTACATAATTATCATATTCTGCTTCGGTGTATTGCCATGTGCTATCACTAGGGTATCTATCATCGCTTGGATATATAGGTACACTCCACTCATTAGCTGGATAATTATCCTTAGTCGGCTCGTATGTCACCTGATAGACCTTGAAATCATCGTTGAGTTGCTTGTAAACATCTCCTATTTGCACGCCGAAGCTGTCAAGCGTACTTGTAACTGTATTAAATTTGCTTTCGATGGATTCTCCATTACGAATATCAGTCCACCATAGCTTCTGGTCGATGAAATCTTTGGATTGCTTAATGGCTGAACCCCATAATGTAGAATTGCCGCCAACGGTTGTCTGAATACTCTTGAATACGCTATCAAGGGTTTGCTGTTCACTATCAACATATATCTTTGTTGAATTAAGCGTGTGTGAACCATCATTGTTGATAACATTGAACAGCGATTCTATATTCAACTTGCTTGCGGCAATATCAGCATTATCCTTAACCATATCATCACGGATAACCTGTCGTTGAATACCTTTGTCTGTTAATCCAATAGCGTCAAACATAAGATTGCCGGCTTTATCCCATATATACATGTTATAATCTGAATTAGCGTCTTTACCTATCTGAACCCTAACCCTATTGCTGTCGGATATCTGAATTGTATTATCTTTCCATTGAGACTTTCCATCTCCGCTATGTACAAGTACATTTGTAGTATTAATGTCAAGTGCTGTGATTTTGCTTGCGTCAAGACTATCAATCATTGCTGACTTAATTTGTGCTTCTCCAAGAACGGCTATAACAGAATTAGAGAAATCCGTTGTTATTGTTGTTCCTGTTGCTGAACCGAATATTAATGTCTTGATATCAGCTACGCTTGCGTCAAGTATGCCAACTTTCTCATAGTCTACTTTAAGATTTGCAATATCAGCATTAACAGCCTTAAGACTCTCCACATTAGCATTAATGATATCTGCATATGTTGCATCTAATTTATTTGTTTTAAGGTTATCAATATCAGCATTAACAGCTTTGAGGTTTTCGATAGAAGCATATCTTATATCAGCTTCATCAACAGATAGTTTATTAATAAGTGCTTTATTTACAAGTATCAAGTCGGCATAGTACCGTTCCATCTGCTTAGTAATAGGTCCAGAAGCAACGCTTGTATTCTCCGTGTCAGATTGACCTATAGATGTAACGGTATCCATTAAGCCGCCGTCACATTCGTGCGTGATCTGCATTATAGGCACTTTGTAATCAACGCCACCCTTGTTGACAGTTATAATGTCACCAACTTCTAATCGGTAATCACCGACAAACTTAACTGTAAGCGGTCTAAATGTAAAACCACCTATCTTTTTATAGACTTCATCAAGAATTGCCTGCGTCATAAACGGGTTAGCAAAGCTGAGTCCTGTTGCACCGTCACCAGAAGTAATCTCGCTTTGCTCTGTGGAACCACTCTTGGTATTATTGCATGTCAGTTTTTGTATTATGAAATCCTTAGATGTCGTAAAGGTAACGCCCTGTTGATAATACTTATGTCCGTCAAGTACATATCCGCTATCTTTATACCATCTTAATTCAAGGTTTCCGTCAGCATTAATTACCGCATTACAGCCTTGTAACATAGCCATATAGCCGATAATTTCACGCATTGTATAACCTTGTGGCTTGTCGCTAACAGTGTGCGCTGTAACTATATCTGTTGCTAATGATATACCTAACTTGCCACATATCTCATTAAGAATAGCTTTATCTGTGCTAGGAAATGCCATATCCGAGAAGTAAGGCATATCAGCCTTGTACATTCTGTCGTATGCTTCGTAGCTTGTGTATTCTCCGTCACTTGTCTGTTTAGTAACTGTAAATATTCCCAACTTAATATACTTAATTTCTGTGCCAACCTTAACACCCTCAAATATAGTTATCTCCTTATTTTCGAGGCTTATTGTTGGCATATAAATAGAAAAGGTAACACCGCTACTGCAAGTGTTACCTATCGTAATTTCATTATTGGGATTTATCATGTTTTGGAACTTGAAATTGTTAAGCGTTTCAGTATGTTCTTTTCCGTCAACAACATACTTGGAATAGTATCTTGCACTATTCCCCTTAACAATATCCGTCATAGCTGTGTCTAATATCTTCATTCTACACCGCCTTTATTGCTTATAATTAATGTGATATCATAAACTCGATTGAGTATAATTTAGCTGGTGTAATTTCTTCGCATTTATCGAATGCGTCCATAGGAAGCATAGTCATGTCAGGTACTTCAATCTCTTGTTCATTGATTTCCTGCAATTCTTCCTGTAACTTCTTTAAGTTCTCTGATGTAACCTGATACTGATTATCGTTGATAACTGGATTACCACTGTCGTCCTTATCTGCATACTTAACCTTAGTATCTTCTATAGTCTGTAATGTTGCCTTATATAATTCTTCTAACGCCTTGATATTACACATAACAGCCATAGCAATTCTGCCTGTAGTCTTGTCATGTGATATGTTGCTCAAACTCTGAAATCTGTCTATTAACTCACTTGTTTTAAGTTTCATGTGGAACTCTCCTTTATTTCTGAATTAAACTTAATTTTGCTCCGACTATAAGTCCGTCCTCATTCTTTGCTCTTGTGAGATACGGATATGTCACATCTCCTGTGTATATTGTCATTTCCTTTTGTGTACCACCTAAGAATAAGACTTGTGCTGTTGGGAATGGGTTATCTATGTCGCTTACTACATTATCAAGCAATAGTGCCTGTTCACCTGTTAATGGCGGTAATTGAAGCTCTACTTTGTCTTTGATATCCACGATTGTGCCAACCATTTCCCCATAATCGTTTCTTCCTGTGTTCTTAGACCATATCTTATTTCTGCTGTATGTGTAGCCGTTATATGCTACTGGGAATCTAACCCCCTCAATCACAACTGCGTCAATCAATCAAACCACCCCTTTCAAGGCATCAAAAAAGGAATGCACCATTTCTGATACATTCCTTAATATTTCTATTGCATTAATTCAATTAGTGTTATATAATATCTGTGCTGCTTGTTTAAGCGGTATTGTGACTTTTGGCTGTCAGTTGTCGGGCTGACAGCCTTTTTAATTGCTTTAAGTATTTAATATAGCTAAGATTTCGGCTCTACTGATTTTATTTTCCCCACTTCTGGGGAATCGTTGCAACTTTCTGCAACGGTTATATAAAACGCTTTCCACATTTGTGTGGAAAACTTCCCCAGCTTCTTTGGGAAATCGTCGCAACTTTCTGCGATAACTCTCCTAGCTTTACAAGAAATCGTCGCCACAAGTGGCGAAAGCTATAAAATGTTTTGCAATTTCCTGCAAAATTTCCAACTTCTTGGGAAAATCTTACGAAACATTCATGCACACTTGTGTGTATGACATTTTCTGCAAATCAATCGCGCCAACCGCTTGGCACGAAACATCTGTCTCAAATCATCCCCACAAGTGGGTACGCTCCATTTAAACCATATATTACCAAAAAATCAACCCACATCTGTTACACACAAACCTATGTTGCGAATAAGTTCCACCTTGTTGCTTAATCTTCTCTTTCTTATTAACCAATGTAAAAGGTCTTAAGGGATTCAGATTAACAGTATATCTTGTCTTAGTTTTCTGTGGTACAGTTGTCGTAATCTGCGTGTGAGAACAGTCCCAACTGCTACATCTTGGACAATATACTTCGACTAAGCCGTTTTCTGTCGCTCTGTACACTCCTTTAAAGTTAGGATTTAGTGGGTGTTGAATTTGTGGTTGCTGTTTCTTCTTCACTCCTATTGCTTCTAGCATTTCGTTTAGTTCTTTTTTCACTGACATACATATTTCCTCTACTGTAATTCTAATGTTAATTTTATAAGTTTTTTATCATCTCCCAATGGCGTTACTTCTAAATCAACATTACTTTTATCTTCTAGTATATATATCCTTGCAACTGTAATATTTGTACCTGTCTGTAATTCTCTTGCAATATTATTGTATTCGTCAATGTCAAAACTAACTAACGGATAGTCAAGTTCTTTGCCGTTTTGAAAGCATGTAACATCATAATTATATGCAAAAGCCGTATTATCTTCTGAATTGTTTGCAAAGTCAAAATAAACAACAAGAACTTCTCTGTCATTGCTATCTGTAATTACATCATACTTAAGGTATTTAAGTGTTGTATCATTATTCGTTGCTGTGTCTGTATCTTGCTGTGTTGCAATGGTTTGTTTCGTAGCATTGGCATTGTTACTGCTGTTACCACTTCCGTTACTAAAAGCGACTATCAGAAATAGTACAAACGATACTATTGCAAAGTAAGAGCCTAAGTGCCTTTGTGACTTGTCGCCTTTACTTTTAATTAAATCTACAATAGCCAATATAAAGCCTATTGGGATTGTGAATATAAATAGTGCTGTGATTGCCGCCGCTATGCTTAGTTTACTGTCTTTTTTCTTTGCTTTCTTTTCTGTCATATTGTGTTACCCCTTTGCTTTTTATATATAGCAAAAGAATAGCACAATACTTTTATCTTATCAATACGGAAAGGCTGCTTGACCTGTCATATTTGTATAGCTGTTAGCTTTATCTTGTACCATTGTAAATAGCTTATCTGCGTCGCCTTGTAGCGTTACATTGATATTATTGCTACTTTCTGCCATAGCCGCCCTAACAGCATTGTAAACTGCCGGATAAACCGCATTAGCAATACCTTGTGTAATTTCCTGTTGGTTAGCTACCGCCGTTCTTCCATCCATAGTACCAACCATTTCAGGACCTACTTCATTTGCGACAAACAATTGCCCTTTGCCTGGGAATCCGCCGTTTGCATACCAATCAATACTGACTTTTGGTACTTTAGGCGGTGCAAGACTAAACTCTCCGTCAATCTTAAAGTGCGGTGTATCAATGTGTGGAAATTCAAGTCCTAAATCATTCCACCACTGCTTAAAGCTGTTCCAAGCGTTCTGTATCTTAGCTTTAAAATCTTCGATAGCCACAGAAATGCGTTGAAGTGCTGGTTTGCTATCCCACCAATTCACAACATCATCCCACTTCCCTTGAATACCTTTTTTTATTCCGTCAGCCAAGTTTTCCCATTTTTCCTTAGTAAACCACGGTCTCACATCATTGCTCCACCAAGAAACAATTGCGAGACTATTCCACCAATCAACGATTGAATCCCATTTTTCTTGTATTCCTAATTTCATTCCATCAACAGCGTCAACCCATGTTTCTTTTTCAAACCACGGTGCAACATTATTATTCCACCAGTTAGCAATAGCTGTATTGCTCCACCAGTTTGAAAAGCTATTCCATTTTTCGCTTAAAGATGTTTTTATGTTATCTCCCAGCTCTCCCCATTTCTCCTTAGTAAACCACGGCGCAACACTTGTAGTCCACCAATTTGCTATATCATCTTTATGCCCGAATGTGATAGTTTCTATCACTCCGTCAATAAAGCTAGGTAAATCTTCAAATGGTGCTTTTATAAGATACGCTATTTGGTCAAACATTGACATATCTATTTTCTCGCCTGTTAATTTTTCATTGAGCCAATTGCCTAAATTAAATCCAGCAATAGCGGCTACTATTCCACCTACTATTCCAACACCTATAGTTAAGCCTATTTCTGTTGCTGTTCCTGCTCCTATAATAGTACCTATATCTGTTGTAAGTAATCCACCTATTCCTGATATTATACTGCCTGTTCCGAATGATTTTAAAGCACCTTTAATACTTGTTCCTATTACTGTAACAAGTTTCTTTTTTAAAACGCTTCCTAAGCCTGTAAATTTCAATGCCGCTATAGCCGTTATTAAGGTCGTTTCAATTGGTGCTGCCGTAAATGAACCACTCCATAATTCGATAGCTGCTTTAATGGCTTGCCATAACACATTGCCAAGGCTTGAAAATATTTCAAGCCAATTAAGTCCAGCTAAATACTCTCCTATATTATGTCCAATTGTATACCAAGGAACATCATCTATAGCCTTTGCAAACCAATTAAAAATTCCTGCCACAAGGTTAGATGTATCTTGCCCTGCCTTAAAGAAATCACCAACCGCAAAATCTTTAAAAATCTGTTTAACAGGCTCAAGTGCCTTATCAATCCTATCAGCCCACGCAATAGCCGAATTTTCCATATTGGCAAATGCTTTATTCCAAGCCGCTTCATAATCAGCCGCCGCCTTAGTAATATCATCTGTTAAGTCAATACTGCTACCACCGCCGCCGCTTGAACCCTTGCTTGAACTTGTATCATCTTGTAATTTATTGATTTCATCAAATCCCATAAGGGATAATGTAGCTTTCTTTGCTGAATCAGCCACATTTTGGTATCCATCCGAAATATCTTCCAGTCCGTCAGAAGTATCTTTGTAACCGCTTTGTCCGAAGCTCTCAAAGTCAATCTTAACACCCATAAGGCTTGCAAGGTTTACCAGAAGTCGCTTAATTGCAATAGTAACGCCGTTTACAACTGGCATAACCTTTGAAAGAATTGGAATAAATAGCTGTCCTGCTACCATTCCTACCTCTTTCATATTGTTGTTGAACTGGCGTAGCATATTACTTGGGGAATTAATTGTCAATTTGTTATCGTATAGGCTCTTTATCCTATACTTCTTATAGTTTCCTATAAGTTCAGAGTACATTATCACCCACGTTTTTACGTTTGGTTTGGTGGTAGCCACTTCCACCTCATACTGTCCTATATACAGTAGTGTCGGACACTCTTGGGAATATTATATTTATTCAATTCCTACTCGTTACGATACTTAATAGCCTGTTCGTAATCTATTAAGTTATCTCGGTATTAGCATAGTTTTCAACTTTAACCCAATAAAACCCTCTGCATTTATTCCCTGTCTTGATAGCCTTGTGAATCTGTTTATGCACTTTGTCGGGTTCATTCATATATCTAGCCGCTTCTGTGCAATTATTAAAGTGGTTCACGATTTTTCTATCGTCATCAAGTTGGTAAATACCTTTTCCCTCTTTTATGCCATTATACTTATAATCTTTGCTTGGATTATATTCATCAGCATATATCCATACATAATTGTTTGCCGTTCCATTTTTACCACTTAGGCAAAAAGATATGCTTGTTCTTGATGTTGATGTTTCTTGACTTGCTTGTGTTAATGAATCAAAAATGTTAAGAACAAACCCCTCTTTATCAAGTTGCATTACAGCACGCTTCCTTGCACTTGCTTTCTTTGAATAAGAAGCAATCTTTTTAGGGATATTTTCACCAACTTTATAACGCCACATATATTCACCTGAACGGTTTACTATGCCTTTTGCACAATTAGATATATCATGTCTTTGTAAACCTGTTACAACGCTTGCATGTGATGAGCTTATATACTCGTCAATGTAATTCCCATTAAGGTCATATTGAAGAACAGGCTTTGAATTCCAAGATATTCCACCCTCGCCACCAAGTGTGATATTATATCCGTTTGAGTTTGGGAATGATATACAAGAATTGCTTTTCTTAATCCATTGTATTTCTTTTTCTCTGATTTCAGAATCACTATCTGCTTTATCAACTATTTCCCATTCAAAGTTATCAATACCGTACTTCTTTAATGCATTGTGAAAAGGCAAGCCATTGTTTATATCGTCAATGTGCTGTTTCTTTCTTTTTTCAAGATTATAAGTCTTTCCGATGTATATTTTACCATTGATTTTATTAGTTACTTTATATATAATATAAGTTTTATTCATACTCATATTATACCATAAATTGTTTGTTTTGAAAACTTTAGCCTTTACCGATTTTGCCCGATTGCCATAAGATATTTCTATTCTTATGCAACACTTGGAAGATAAGCTATATCATTAACTTTCTTCCGTTTATTAGCTAAATCACCCCACGATACTTTTGATTGGTCTAGTATAGCCAATACTCTTAACTGCTGTTTTTCCATCTGAGTCATTTCTGATACAGACTTGGAAATGCCTAAGTTATAAGCATATGTCGCTAATGTAGCATTGGTAATATCAATACCATACTTATACAATGCTCTTGATTGACCGATTAAGCCGCTTTGTAAGTTCTGTGCTACTGTTGAATAGTCCACATTAAAAAGTGAGCTTATATCACCTGCAAGCATTGTCATTGACTTTGTTATAGCCGTTGTCGCTTCACCAGTCTGTCCTAATGAATTAGTGACAGAAGCTAACTGCGAAGCATACTGCGTTATCTCTTGTATGTTAAGTCCTAAGTTTTTTGCTCCACTTTCTTCAAGCAAGCCACCTTGAACATTAACTTTTAGTCCAGATAACTTTCCAAGAGTATCATTTACTCTGTTTTGAAAACTTTCTGCATATGCTGTAGCATTATCATATCCGTACTTTTCGTAATCCTTATCCCATTCTGAACCGATTTTACCGAACGCTACCGCTTGATAGTTGAACGCTTCAATGTAATCTGTTGTTGATTTTATAGCTTCTATAAGTTTCTTATTGCCACGAATTACCATAAAATAAGTTGCATAAAACTTACCTATCGCACTTGCTAAGCTCCAACTGCTTTTAGTTGCTGTCCTAGCACTTGTAGAAACGCCATACAGCGTTTTTTGTAGTGAAGCAGAAGAAGTACCCACCTTTGAACCTTGGCTTGCCAAATTAGCCAACGCGTTAGTCATAGCAATAACATTACTACTTACATTAGGTGCTCTTGATAATGTGGTCATTAAGCCATTCAGTGCATTACCCAGTTTAGGGATATTCACTGTGGCATTTTCAATACTCTTACTGCCTAGCTTGCCAAGTGACTTTGCAAATTCTGTAACCTGTGTTGCGTTCTGTGGTATGGCTGATATGCTTGCAACTGCTTTTGTGACAGCTTGAAGTGATGTAGCTGTATTAACAAGTGCGGCTGAATCAACAGAACCTATCTTTGTGATATTTTTGGCAAGTCTTGTAAAATCTGCTGTTCCTGCGTTCATATTCTGCATAGCAGAACCTAACTGGCTAACACCACTCGCAAGGCTGCTTAATGATGAGCCATTCACAGTCGCAAGTGATGTAGATAGCCTTGTAAGCTGATTTATCAGTTTATCAACAGAATTAATAGCTTTGGTGGCAGTACCGGTAATTTTAACTTCTAAACTGTCTAATTCCACGCTTATACCTCCAGCTTATCATTTTTAGGGTGTGCTAAATCCCAGTTTGCTTTGCGTATTTTCATATTCAAAACAAACTCTTCTCTCTTTCTTTGTATTTCATCTTTGCTGTTCTCTTTTTTGTTAATATCTCTATAAATAGGCTTGTCTGGGTATTCAAGTTCGCCTTTACCCCAAGCACCACTTCTAACACCTATCTTGATTGCTGGGAGTATGTAACTACCTATCGCAAGCCATATATCTGAATCCATTCGTTGTCTTTCAAGTTTTTTACCCTCTACAACAGCCCATAGCTTTTTAGGTGTCATTTTAAGAAAGTCTGAATAGCTAACGCCTAGTGAACTGGCTAAGACAAAGTATTCTTTCCAGATTATTTTGTGGAAGTCTGTTTCTTTAAGTGGTCTTGTGGAACTACTGTCGGTATCTTCTGTTCCTGTGCTGCTTCTTCCACATTGTTCGCCATTTCCTCTAACATCGCTGTTATTCCGCTCAACTCGAAAAAACCATCATCTTCCATCGCTTTCTTGATTTCTTCAAACAATGTTCTATATCCGTAACTCTTATCTGTCTTTCTCTTCTCTGTAATATATGCTCTAGTAAGTTCCTTTGCTTCATCCATTGTGACTGGATTATTATCAGTACAGCCTGCATAGATAGCTAATATGCAAATCTCCGGTATATCCGCTGTCATATTTGCTAATCCATCAAAGGAAGCCTGTGCAACACTTTTATCTGTCTGTGCAAGTAAGTAAGAACCATTAACAACAGAAAACATTTTCTGCACTATCTCTTTGCACTCTGCCGCACCAAAAGAGAACTCAACTTTGTATTCTTTTCCATTTACATTAATATTCATCATAATTTTTACCCTTTCCCACCCTATCACCATATAGGGAAAGGTGCGGATTTTGCACCGCACCTACCTTTTAAAATAATTATTCTGTTACATCATCAAGATATGATGTGTAGTCGGCTGTTTTGGCGTTTTCTACGCTATCCGACACAGCCTTTTTAGATTTAGTCGAATAGCTCATCATTCCCCCGATGTTGGGACAACTGCTGTATCTGTTCCTATCATATCCTCAATAATAAGGTTGATAGCCATTGTAAGGAGTCCGTTCTGCTCTTTACTTGTAATTGGTAACTTTGATGGTGGCTGTGCTACGAAGAACTCTGCGTCTGTAATGCCTGGTGTGATTTCCTGGAACCACATTCTCTTGCCACCAGTCAATTCATTGTAAGCTGTGATAACATCTTTCCATTCCTTAATTGTTGCGTCCGTCTTGTTGACTGTAACCGCAACTGTATCTGTAACTGTATCTCTGCCTGCAATGTTTCTTGTCTGCTTATCTTCAAGTGCCGAAGCGTCTATTGCTTCCGGTGTTACTGTAATCTCGTCAATAGAGTTAATTCTTGTAAGCAACTTGAATGATGTTGGCTTTGTGCCTGCTGTTGTTTCAACTCCATAAGAGAAAGTAACACCCAGTGTACTTAATCCTGCTACTGCATCTGCCATTGTCTACCTCCTAAAAATTTGCAAAAAAATAAGAGCATTTCTGCTCTTTGTTACATCAATCTGTCATTTGCCGCTATCATTCGTCTGAATCTAGCGGTACTCTTGTGTACTTTGTTGCTGATTGAAAATTCTGGCATTGGTTTGCCTTGAAATCTCATTTCTTTAAAAACATCCATAACCGTTGCCGTAACCTTGCGACAGTCAGACTTGCTTGTGTTAGTTGTAACATCTACTTGAAATGTTGCTAACAATGCGTTAATTGTCTGTCCGTCAAGCGTTTGTCCTTGTTCTACTGGTGATAGCAGATGAATGTATACTGTTGGGAACACCGCTTGACCGCTGTTTTCTCCCTCGTTTGTTATAACTATCTTCGGGTACGCTTTCTTTAATTGTGTTAGGGTTTTAGCCTTGACAAGTGCTGTGACTGTGTTTTCAAGGTCTATCGCCCAATCGTTTGCATTTGCCATTAACTAAACACCTCTTTTGCTATCTGCTTATACTGATTAACAATTTCCATTGTGGCATTGTACATAGGCATTGTAGCTTTAACGCCGTGCGTGTAGTGCCATTGATTATCATTACCTAAGTAGTACCAACCATCTTCAAATGCGTGTATTTGCCCTGGGTATGTTCCTACGCCCAAGCCGAAATCATTAGCCTTTGGGTTTTCGTTACCGCTGTTGTAGTAAATACCTGCGCCAAATTCAATCGCTAATAGCGTGTAAAATGGTTCTCTATCTTCTACTTCAACAGTTTTACCGGTAGCAATTAAAATAGCTTGGTAGCCATCTTGAATAGGCTTTCTGTCAACTCTCAATGTTACTGTCCTGCCTAATGGGCTTTCATTAACACTCATAATTGCTGCTTTGTCGCCTAATTCTGCTAGTCGTTCAACAAGCAGTTCACATTTATACTGCAAACTCTGCTTATACTGTTGTAGCTGTCTGATAGCTTCATTTACGGACTTTTCAGACAAGGATATATTAATTGTATGTCTTGCCATAAACACGCTCCTTAACCGCTTGCGAAATAGTTTGTCTTATGTTTTCATTTATTGGCTCTTGCGTAGATGGAACTGTCTTTCCTTTAAAGATAGAACCAACTAACTGTTCATTGCCTGTTTGTATAAATAAAGAACCATTTTGGGGAAATCCGCCTGTCTGATACTTCGTGTTTACCACCTACTTTACAACTGCTTTAAGCATATACTTAGTTGAGCACAATGCTGGTTTCGTACCTACAATCGTGAAGTCCGCTGATGTTTCATCAATAAGGCTATCATCTGTGTATGTAGGCTTGCTATCAAGCCAGATAAGGTCGCCTTTTTGAACAGGCAACATATTCCTATCTGTCAGTAAAATAGCATCAAAATCAGCGGTATCAAAGCCATATTCTTTGCTCTGTGCTTCTCCACCGCTGAACGATATGTTAGCTTCAAAATCAACCGGCTCTGAAAAACCTGTTTTTTCTTCAAGGACTTTGGGTATCTTATTTCCCTCATCATCAAGATAGGGAATAAAGTTGCCCTCTGTGTCGGTATATCCCTCATAAAGAATATTGCCCTCATCGTCTCTTTCGTAAATAGTTACCGTCTGCCCTTGAAGTGAATACTTCATAGCCTGCTTATTGATGTCAAGCATATCACTTCACATCCTTACCAAATCGCTTCCACAATTCAGACAGCTTTTCCCATCCATACATCGAAACGAACGCTACAACAAAACCTGCCATAATTGCCGCAAGAATCATATACCACAGTATTGTCATCTGAATATACTGCATATAAGCAACAAATGCCGCTACAGTAATACCAATTGATAAGACAAATACCACAATATCTGTAGGTACCTTATTGAATACTCCAATGCCCTTTATTACCTGTGTAATTACAGATACCATAAAGGCTAATACCCCGACAATTGCTAATATGATTGTCATATTTGCAATCAATGTCTGCATAATATCCATTCTGCTATACCTCCTTATCTTCATTAAGTCGTGCTTCCAATCCGTCTATTCGGTGGTGTGCCGACTTTACACTTTCCTCAACCTTAATAATCCTGTTATCGTGAGAATTAAGTTCTTTTCTCATTTCTGTAACTTCATTCTTTATCTCTGTTGTATTGCTTGATATTGTGTCAAGTTTCATATTTATGCGTGTATTTTCCTTTACACGCTCTGTAAGTTCTGCATTGTCAGACTTTTTGTTGTTCTTAAGATTAAATCCCAACGTAAACAGTCCGAAAAAGACGGAAAAAGCAACTGAAATTATGCTTATAATTACTGCTATTGGCATTGATATACCGCCTTTCTAAATTAATAGGCACACCGCCCACCACCCTTAATGTGTGCCGCCTGCTACCGTATTGGTAACGCACAATCTTCTATAAAACCTTAGCAAAAGGAAATACCCCGACAAATAAGCTGTCTCTATCTCTCCAAGTTCTGTTGACACCATTCTCATTGTAACTTGCCATAAATGCTTCGCCTGCCTGTGAATGGTCATAGACCGCAAGATTAACGATAACACTTTCAAATTTCTTTAAATCTTCGGTTATCATTTCATCTGTGTAGCTGTCGGGATAGTTTCTTCTTGCCTTTACATCTTCTGTAGCTTGCTTAATGAGCTGTTCGATTATCGGATTATCTTCTTTGCTATCGAACACTACCACATCAGATGTTGTTTCATCATCATTTGCGACTGCATCAATATGAAATTGTTTAAGTCTGATTTTAACTTGCTCTAATGTGGTGTATTCCATAATTTCAGCTCCTATAATCCTAATTTCTCAATTAACAGTTCTTTAAGCTCTGCTCCTGTAAGCTCCATTGCATTCTCAATGCCTTGTTCTAAGGCAAGTATCTGTAAGTCCGCTGTTGGCATACGCTTAATAGCTGTCTTTGTGTAATCGCTTGTAGGTTGAACAGGAAACTTGTCCTGCTCTTCCTCATATTTAAGCTCATCTCCATAAACAGCTTCCTGTCTTGCATTATCTGCTGTTACTTCTTCGCTCTGCTTTGCGGCGTTGATTTTATGTCGTCTTAATAACATATAAACACCTCTTACTTTCCAAACTTAGCAAGAACAACCTTTGAATCATTGCTTAAGACTGCTGTGTAATGTTCATCACCAGAGATAACGGTTGTCTTTGCAAGAATATCTCTGTCAGATTCAATTTCAACGCTTCTCTTCATATAGATTGTAAGTGCGTTCTCTTCCTCTGACACGCCATCTGCACCTGCATCCTCATTAGGGTCTTCTGCTGATACGATAACAATAGGACAAGCGTAGAACTCTGTTGTAACAGTCTTTAACTTGCTGCCTACCTTAATTTCTTTATCCTTTGACTTAAGCGTGTGTGCAAGTGCTGTGTCAAGATGAACATTAGTTGAATCCTCGCTTGTCGCGTCAGCTACAACATTGATTGTTCCTGTTGCATCATCAAGCTCATACTTAATCAGCTTAACTTTCTTAGACTTAACAACCTGTGCTCCTGCAATAGAACCGATAGTGCCATTCATAATTACATTAAGTGGGTACTTGTCATTGCTCTTGAAATCATCATCATTAAGCAATGTGGCTTCCTGCGCCGGATTAATGAATAATATCTTTGTAAGTGATGAATCTGATTCATCATCAAATTTGCTATTAGCTGCTACAACTGCTGAATAGCTGATAGGTGCTGCTGTTCCATCGTAATCAATAGGTGCTGTGCAAAGTGCGTCATAGCTGTCATTATCAACCTTTGCAGCGATTGACATAGCAATCTGATTGATAGCTGTACCAAGTGGGTCACCATAACCAGATAATACTGATTCATCTGTAAGCTCTACAGCCTTACCTGCTTTCTTAACCTTTGCTTCTGTTGTAGATGTTGTAAGTACTGTTGTACCCATAGCAACACCTTCTGCTACATCTTCTGCGTCACCAATATAAGCATACTTTGGCACAACAATTGTGCTTCCCGGTCTGCCTACAAGTGTTGTATCAACTCTTGCGATAGGTGAGAACTTAATCTTCTTTGGCAACTTAGCTGATACCATATCAGCCATTACCTGTGGATCTACTAAATTTGCTAACTTAGTCTGTGGCATAGTTTGTTTACCTCCGTTTTCTACTCTGTGAACTTCTTATAAAGTTCTGGATTCTTATTTTTGAACTCCACTCTTTCGTGGTAATTCATCTTGTTGAACTGTTCCTGTGTTATCGTGCTTTCTTCTCCGCCGCCTGCATTAATAGCCGGTCTCGATTTAAGCCACTCTGCCTTAGCTTCTTTAACCTGTCTTTGCACTTCATTGGCAATTACAGTTGCTATAAGGCTATGGTCTGCATCTGCAACCGCCTCAATCAAAGAATCAATATCATTTCCATCGCCTATAACTTTCTGATAAGCGTTGACAGCTTTCATATGATTAAGCTCTTTGCTCATATTCTCGAACTTTTCAGCCTGCAACTTTTCAGCTTCTGCCTTTGCTTCTGCTTCCTGTTCTTCTGCTGTCTGTTTTGAACGAAGCTCTTTCTTGTACTTAGCTGCTTCTGAACTGGCTTTATCTGAAGCGTTCTTATACTTCTCTTTTTCAGCTCTTTCACTAGCAA
>OGHW01001242.1_pt1 | contig 21609 bp, 25 predicted proteins | sample 1571641 | NCBI WGS metagenome assembly OGHW01 (sample SAMEA2582066, study PRJEB24529) | metagenome | biome: Human gut stool | place: China | collected 2011 | reverse complement strand
GCAGTATCTGTCCTTTTTCACGTACCAAAGCTAAGATGCTGATGGATACTTTTAATCGAAGAAAGCTTGACTAGTTTCAAGCTTTTTTTCTGTTACTCCATCTTACCACTTATGCAAATATCTTCTAGATTGCTTACAGAATAATCAAGCAAATGCGTTTATTGTTTAAAATATTTTTTGACTTGCAGGTAAGCTAGAAAATCACAGAGGATTAACAAAAACATTAATAGGGCTAGTACTATACGGTCTGTGATATCACTGAATGTCAGTAATGTGTAAAACTCTACACTAAGCACTAGAAATGAGATGACAAGAAAGACAATGAAGGACTGACATATTGTTAACTGATCCACTGAATCTGGATGCTTTCTAAGCATACAGTAGAGCAGTCCATTTACAAAAATGACTACTAAAGCTAGTGCTCCAACTGCTAAACAAATCCCTAACGAAGTCTTGCTCTTGTAGAGAGAAATGCTGGTACTTATAAGGAAAACTGCCAATACAGCAGTGACAACCCTAGAAAATCGCAATACTCTCGAACTAATATTCTTTATCTTCATGATAAAACACTTAAGCTATGAATAACCACAGTCAGTCTTGTAAACTGAATAAGCTATTACATTAAACTCTATTCCTTTCTGTATTTTTTATACTGCTGTAAGATCTCAAGTAAGCCCTTAGCGATTAAATTCTACTGGAGGTGTAATACAATAGCGTCATTAGTACTGATACTTTAAATAGGCGAATATACATATCTTTGTTTTTTCTATTACAAAGATATGCAATCAAATATAATAGAATCTCCGCTATCATTAGCAAAAATAATTTTACTTCGGGAACATCAAAAATAAGCATTTGCAAGCACCTCACGTTCAAAGGGGCCAAAAGTTACTTTTGAAACTGTGCCCATTTTTTAAAAATCAGACTATAAAGAAGCACGGTTAGGCCTAGCAAGTTAATGGTATGGTGGACAGCATCCAAACTTCTAAATAGATTAGCGAGGCCCATTCCTATGAGAATAGTGGCCAGTAAATACGGTTTGGAGTTTTTAAACATACTTTTCTCCTTAAAGTGTTTTTAGCTATCTGTGCAAAGCTATGATTTTCATTATAGAGTAGACTCCGATAAAAAAGTAGTGACATAAATGTCACTACTTGTCTGACCTTATATCCTTGATAATCGTACACATAAGAAAGAGAAAAAGACATAACCCAATAATATTTAGGCATTGAAGTCCAAAACTCAGTTTTTCTCCCAAGTTATGTAAGGCAACAAGGACGAAGCCTATAGACATCATTAGAGACACTAGGCGTTTTTTAGTCATGAGTACAAGTACCTCTTCTTTTATATCGAAATTGTCAACCATTATTCACATGCTATTCACAGACCAGCAATTGACAAAGTCCTTCAATTAAGATTTCTTTTTTGTGGAATTGGTAGCTTTGTGTTTTTCAAGAAATGACATAATAGGCTTATCCAAAAAAGTCATCACAGCCATGAAAACCATCCCTAAAATATAACTTTTCAAATCAAACATAATCCATCACCACCTTCAACGTTTGCAAGTGCCTCAAGGTCAAGGAGTTCAAAATTGTTAATTGTTTGCCTTGTCATAGCAATACCTCCTAAACTATTTTTTAGCTTCTTTCTCTCAAGCTATGATTTTATTATAGGGTGGTAGCCAACAAAAAAGTAGTGACATGTATGTCACTACTCGATTTTGATTTTTAGGAACTCTACATTTCGAATACTTCTATTTTTTGAGTCGCTCCCATTTACTAAAAATCAAACTAAAAGTGATTAATGTTAACCCTACCAAATTAATGACATGATGAACAAAATCTAAATTTCTAAAAAGGTTAGCAATGCCAAATCCTAAAAGGAAAATTGCTAGTAAATACATTTTTTTATCTTTAAGCATAGAGTCACCTAAATATTAGCAGAATGTAGCATAGCCAACTAAAGCTCCTCCCCAGTAACCTACTGGGCCTCCTGCTGATCCTACTAGAGCAGAGCCAATTGTGCCGGCATAACACTTAACCCATCCGCCACCTTCAACGTTTGCAAGTGCCTCAAGATCGAGTGTTTCAAAATTGTTCATTGTTTGTGTTGTCATTCTAACAACCTCCTAAAATATTATTTTTTAGCTTTTTCTCTCAAGCTATGGTTTTATTATAGGTTGTAGGCCAACAAAAAAGTAGTGACATGTATGTCACCACTCGATTTTGATTTTTAAGAAATCTTTTCGAATATAGAATCTATGGTCTAGACTAGCTTACTCTCCTTCCATTGCACCTGCTTGTAGGCTGTACATCTTGTGGTAGGTGCCGCCGAGGGCTAGGAGCTCCTCATGGCTACCGTGTTCGATGATGCGGCCCTTGTCTAAGACATAGATGCAGTTGGCATCTTGGATTGTCGATAGGCGGTGGGCAATGGCAATAGTTGTGCGTCCTTGACGCATTTTTGCTAGAGAATTTTGGACAATAGCCTCTGTCTCTGAATCAATATTGGCTGTCGCTTCATCCAGGATTAGAATTTTAGGTTGACTAGCAACGGTTCTAGCAAAGGCTAGAAGTTGGCGTTGGCCAGTTGAAAAACTTGAACCTCGTTCAGAAACTGGAGCATCGTAGCCTTCTGGAAGTTTGTCGATAAAGTGATTGGCATCCACAAACTCAGCGGCTGCTTTAATCTCTTCATCAGTTAAATCCTGATACATGGCAATATTGGATTTGACTGTACCATGATAGAGAAAGGGTTCCTGAAGAACAAGACCAATGTTCTTACGCAGCTCTGCCTGACTATAATCGCGAATATCCACACCGTCAAGAAGAACTCGGCCTGATTGGAACTCATAGAAACGCATAAACACGTTGATAATAGAGGATTTCCCGGAACCTGTAGAACCGACAAAGGCGATGGTTTCACCTTTATTGACAGAGAAGGAAATATTATCCAAAATCTGGTGCTTGCCATCATAGGAGAAGGAGACATTTTCAAAGCGAATATTCCCCTCAGTAACCTTGGCATCTGTATCTCTCTGCTCAGGTTCATAGGTGCGCTCGTCAATCAAGGCAAAGACCCGACCGGCTGAGACCATAGAAGTTTGCAAGGTTGAGAAGTTTTGTGTCACTTCAATCAAGGGATCAAAAAGACGGTTAATGTACTGGATAAAGGCATACATGGTCCCCGCTGTGATACCCAGATAGATGCCACGATAGCCAAAATAAGCCATGAGAACAGCATAGCCCAGAAGCTTCAGTAAACTCATGGCTGGGCGTAGAAAGAGAGAATCCAGTGACATGGAACGGCTGGCGTAAATCAGGTGTTCCTCATTAATGGCATCAAACTCTTTTTTGAGACGTTTCTCTTGGTTAAAGGCCTGAATGATGCGAATCCCTTCGATACTCTCTGACAGTTTGGCATTTATATCTGAAAGCAAGGCTCTGGTCTTTTCAATGATGACCACTGATTTTTTGCGGTAGAGATTAACCAAAAGAACAATCAGAGGAAGAAAGAGCACAATAAGCCCGGTCAGACGAATGTCCAAGATCATCATGGTGTAAAGGGTGGTAACAAAGATAAAGATAGCCGAAATAAAGCTAGACAGAATCCCTGAAAACATCTCGCTAATAGTCTCTGTATCATTGGTCAAGCGGGAAACGATAGAGCCTGCTGGAGTTTTGTCAAAGTAAGACATACCTAGTTTCTCCATATTGGCAAAGGCATCTCGGCGGATATCCCTGACAATACTGTAGGACACACGCGCAAAAAAGAGATTTCCCAAATACTGGACTAGCGTCTGCAAGAGATAAAGACCATAGTAACCAATCAGAATCAAGCTTGCCGCCTGATTCATATCATGCAGATAGTGGTCGATAAAATAAGAGGCCACAAGGGGAATGATACTCTTAATAATCGTTGTGGACAAAAGGAAGGTCAAAGCTAGAAAGGTCAAGAATTTGTAAGGCTTGAGATAAGTCAAGAGACGCTTAAACACAGACCATTGGTTTTGATTAGGCATCAACTTCTCCTCCTTCCATTTCTAACTGTTGAGACTCATAGGTCTTGGCATACCAACCATCCTGAGCTAGTAAGTCCTCATGACGGCCCCGTTCAATAATTCGACCATCCTGCATGACTAAGATGAGGTCAGCGTGCACCACCGCACTCAGACGATGGGCGGTAATGATAGTCGTCTTGTCCTTACGGGTATGTTTGAGATTGTCAATAATAGCATATTCTGTCTTGGCATCAACCGCAGATAGGGAGTCGTCCAAAATCAAAATGTCTGGATCCAAAATCATAGCCCGACTCATGGCCAGACGTTGTTTTTGACCACCTGATAGGCTGACACCCTTTTCACCAATAATCGTTTCAAAACCTTCAGGCATATCCTTGATATCATCATAAACTTGAGCTAACTTAGTTGCTTCTTCTACCTTGTCAAAGGAGAGATCCGGATTACCAAAGCAGATATTGTCTAAAATGGAGCTGGCAAAGAGAAACTGGTCTTGAGGAACATAGCCCATCAAGCTACGCAAGTCTGATAGGCGATAGTCTCTGATGTCATGGCCATTCAAATAGATGGCTCCTTGATTGACATCGTGCTCCCGCAAGAGCAACTTGACAAGGGCGGTCTTTCCTGAACCAGTCTGCCCAACCAAGCCAAGAGTTTGCCCCTTGTCCAAGGTGAAATGAATATCTCTCAAAGTATCCTCATCCTCAAAAGCAAAGCGGTCAATCGCATATTCTAAGCAACCATTTTCAATACTTGGGAGAGGGTGCGCAGGATCTTGAACATCTGATTCCTGCTCCAGAAGATTTTCAATACGTTGGTAGGACACATTTCCCCTCTGTGTGATATTAAAGAGGAAGCCAATGGCCATGAGAGGCCAAACCAGCATGTCCAAATAGGTAATGAAGGTTACCAAATTTCCGACCGTTATCTGACCAGCCTGAATCATAAAAGCCCCGACAAGAAGGGTCAAAACATAGGATGAGCCAACAAAGAGTAAGACCAAAGGATCAAAAAGGCTGTCATACTTCATGGTATGCATATTCTTTTTAAAGGTCATCTTATTGGTCTCTTGGAAGGACTGAAGCTCAGCCTCCTGATAGCCAAAAGACTTGGTTACCTTGATACCTGATACCGACTCTTGAACCTTATTATTAAGTTCTGAAAAGGCTGCCTGGGATTCTCCAAAAGCTTTATGGGTCTTACGGCCCAAACGACTAGTCGCAAAAGCCATGAAAGGTAGGGGTAAGACAGCCACTAGTGTCATCTGCCAGGAAATGCTGAAAAACATAGTGATTAGGGTTACCAAGGCTGTAATAGAGGCATCCACGGCTGACATGACACCCCCACCAGCCAAGCGAGTTAAAGAGTTGATATCATTGGTTGCATGGGCCATGAGGTCCCCAGTTCGGTACTTTTGATAAAAAGAAGGCGACATCTTGGTAAAATGCTCAAAAAGGCGTGAACGCATAATCTGGCCTAAGCGATAAGAAGTCGCCAAGATATACATGCGCCAAACATAGCGTAAATAGTACATCCCTAGAGCTGCCAAAAGCAAATAAACGAGATTCAGAAGCAAGATCTGATTGGTCAATTTTCCCGATGTGATAGCATCAATGACCCGTCCCATAACCATAGGAGGAATCAGATTGAGAACCGAAACCAGACTCAGTGCCAAAATCCCAACAATATACCGGCGTTTTTCTAACTTGAAAAACCACCAAAGTTTTGCAATGATTGATTCTTTAAAAGACAAGTTACTCCTCCTATCCTTACAAATGGTTAATAATAGACCTCGTATAAGTCTCGTATGATAAGGTTACTTCCAATAGCGATAGATTGTGCCATCTTCTAACTGAAAGTGACCAATATAAGATAACTTCCCAAAATCAGTAGACTCTGGTAATTGATAAGCAAAGGAATCAAAATTATATACCTTGTTCCCACCATCCATAGAGTAACTATCCTTATCATGGATAACGGATTCATCCTTCTTAGGGTTCCAAATGCGTCTGATTTCATCAGATGTTTTATACTCTCTGACAAAATTGTACAATTCAAAGTTAGTTGCCTCACTGAGATAGCGACCATCAGTGTTGTAGTTGGCTAATTGAGGATCTCTCTTAGACTCAGAATAATTCCAAACCTGTCCTCTTTCTCGCATAATATCGGCATCACGGCCACTTTGATAAGTATCTGCCTTAACCATCGTCATTGTTGCTCCTAACGTTAATACGGTGACTACTGTCATCATTAAGTGTTTCATTATTTCTCCAAACGTGTTTATTCATTTTTCCCTCTTTTGAATATGTTGTATTTGTATGATAGAAAATAAGTGAAACCTGGGACACATAGGCTCCCAGGTTTTTTACTCTTTAAAATGCGTTTGAATCAGTTTTACAAGAAGGCGGTAGACAGCTAATGCCAGCAAACCTCCTAAAGTATTGGTCCATAAATCATCTAGCTCAAAGACACGATTAGCATCAATGAGAAGGTCTAGAATGACTTGTCCAACCTCAATCGTCAAAGACATGACAAAGGTCGCTAAAAGGACCTTTTTCCAAGACCTGAATCTTGGATACAAGGCTAAAAGCCCTAAAATCAGCGGACTCAGCAAGAAAATGTTGGTCACATTTTGCCCAAGCACAAAGACAATCTCTTTAAGACTATCCAGCTGATAAAAGTTGGTCAAACTATTGAATGGGGTTAATAGGACCACGACACGACCAAAATGTTGAATACCAGGGGTTTCAACACCTTCGACTAGCCCATACTGGGGTGTCCAACATAGGAGCACTAAACAAAGGAGATAAGCACAGACCAAAACTCGGCTTAGCTTGCTTCCTTTTGGTGTTAGTTCTCCATCCTTATCTACCCAAGTCTTAAGCTGAAACATCTTACTTACCTTCTGATTTACCAGAAGCTTCTGCTACTGCCTTTTGACGGTCACGTTTCATAGTGTTTGAACGCAATTGTCCACAAGCTGCGTCAATATCTGTACCGTGCTCTTGACGAACCACGCAGTTAACCCCATTTTTCTTGAGCACATCGTAGAAGGCAGCCACACGTTCTTTCGTTGAACGGCTATATTGGTCGTGCTCTGATACTGGATTATATGGAATCAAGTTGATGTATGACAACTTACGGATTTTCTTAGTCAAATCAGCCAACTCTTGAGCATTTTCAGGGTGGTCATTGACCTCATTAAGCATGATATACTCAAAAGTTACACGACGATTGGTTGTCTGGATATAATACTCGATAGCTTCAAAGAGTTTTTCAAGTGGGAACGAGCGGTTGATACGCATGATGCTTGAACGAAGGTCATTGTTAGGCGCGTGAAGTGACACAGCAAGGTTAACTTGAACACCTTCGTTAGCAAATTCCTTGATTTTTGGTGCCAAACCAGATGTTGATACGGTAATGTGACGCGCTCCAATGGCAAGACCATTGTCATTGTTAATGGTACGCAAGAAGCGAAGCACATTGTCATAGTTATCAAATGGCTCACCGATACCCATAACAACCACGTGGCTGACACGTTCACCGTCACCACGATCGTCAAAGTATTTTTGTACCAACATGATTTGTGCCACAATCTCACCAGCAGTCAAGTCACGTTGCTTCTTAATCAAACCACTGGCACAGAAAGTACAACCGATGTTACATCCAACCTGAGTTGTCACACAGACAGATAAACCATAGTGTTGACGCATCAAAACCGTCTCAATCAACATACCATCTGGCAATTCAAAAAGATATTTAACGGTACCATCTTTAGATTCTTGAACGATACGTTGTTTCAATGGGTTCACACAGAAATTCTCATTCAATTTAGCAATGAAATCCTTAGAAATGTTGGTCATTTCTTCGAAAGATTGCACACGCTTCTTGTAGAGCCAATCCCAAATTTGAGTAGCACGGAATTTCTTTTCACCGTGTTCCATAGCCCAATCAATCAACTCATCACGAGTAAGACCATAAATAGAAGGTTTGTAGCCTTCCATATCCTCTAACTTCTGACGTTTACGGCGTTCTGGTTTTGCTTGTGTTGTTACTTCTGACATAGTTTAATTTCCTTTTTTTCTGATTGTGAAATGCTGACCATCTGACTTGATCTGGCTTTGTTTCTTCGATGGGGTGTTTTGACCTTTAGATTTTGGAGCTTGCTTCTGACTCTTCTTGAAGTTAGGCTTACGCTCACGACAACCATCCTCAGATCTAGATTTGAACTTAGGACGACGCTTGATTTTCTCAAAGCTTGGAACCTCTTGATCCCTATCTCTTCGTTTGGACTTGTCTGGCTTTTGCTTAGCAGAAGCTTTTTGTCCTTTATTCTTTTGAGAAGCATTGCGCTCTCTAGATTCCTGAGAAGCATTACGACGATTATTAGAACGACGGCGCTTGCGACGAGGCTCCGTCTCCTCTTCAAAGACGATTAATTGCGGCTCTTCATTTTTCAAAATAAAGTAGGCACAGCCAAAGGCACAGTATTCACGCAAATACTCTGACAATCGGCTAATACGGTCTGTCTTACGCGTATTAGGTCGCTCGTCCTCGTAAAATCCCTTAAGGCGAAGCTGATCATTAGACCAGTCCCCAACGATATAATCATACTTGAGCATGATTTCAGAAAAACGTTGCCCAAAGCGGGTAGCGTCTAAAGCATCCTTGTGATTTTCAAGAACTGTAAACTGACAGGCATCTGATTTCAGAAGATCAGCCACATACACAAAGTCTGGCCCTGGATATTTATTATAATTAAACATTTCTGGCAAGATTTCTTTACGCATGTGCCATCCTTTCTGCTCTCTCTTATTTTCTATACTGATGCTGTAATAATGTCTCTATATCTTATCCCAATTGGCACCATTTTTTCCTAAATACTTGGCCACAAGTTCCCTTAACAAATCTGGAAAAAGAAGAGTAACTTCCTTTTCCTTAATTGTAGGGAAGTAAGAAGCAAAGTAGTACTGGTCCACAAGGACCAAACTAAACTTCTCATTGGAATCTACAACCCTTCTATTATACAACAAATTACCGTTTTTGTAAGCAAAATTCCCCGTGATTACTTCACCAAATGTCTTCCCTCTAAATCCCATACCTTTAATAGCTTGATTTTTAAGGAGTTCAGCCTTAGTAAAAACTTCCTGACAGATTTCTTTGAGCTCTTGGCCTGTCACGACTAGACGTGCCATCCGCATCTGGTGAGGAAGGGCTTCTTGCAGGTCTGCCATGGTCACTTGAGGACCTAGTGTTTTCATGATAAGTCCAGTATTTAAAAGCGTTAATTGGCTATGAGTCTCCTGACAAACAGCCTGTAAAACCAATTGACAGGTCTCATCAAAATCTAGTTCTCGACCTAGATTAGCTACTTTTTTCTGAGCTAAACGACGATGACCTTCCTCACGCATAGCCTTGATAAAGGTTTCGTCCTCTTTGTCTAAATCCAAGATGTAGGACTTGGTGGGGATAGCCTCAATCTGACATCCTATCAATTGCCCATTTTCCACAGTAAGGTCAATACAGCCAAGATAATAACCATATCTGTCAGCAGCTGCCAAATAGGTTTCATTGACTAATTTGCCCTCTTCAAAAAGGTGATGCGTGTGGCTCCCAATGACAAGGTTTACCTGCGGATAAGTCTCTGCAATCTGCTCATCATAACGTACACCCAGATGGCTAAGAACGACGACTATATCTGCATCCCTTACCTCAGGACAAGCCAAATCCTCTTCCAACCTAGCCATAGGCTCTAACACCTGCCAACCGTTGGGAGCATAGGTGATGTAATATGGAAAGGTATAGGCCAAGAAAGCAATGTTTGTACCTGCTTTAGTTTTGTGGATAAGATAGGGCTTAGCCCATTCAGGTTGTCTCCCCTCATCCTTGAGATTTCCTATGATCGGCTGAAACTTAGCCTGCTCATAAAGACAGTCTAGCTCCTCCTTGGCCAGACCTATCCCCTCATTATTTCCAATAGTCGCATAGTCTATCCCCAACTCATTCATCAGGGCTACATTAAAACGCCCGGCTGTCGCATCAGATAAGGGATGGGACTTATCCACATTGTCCCCAAGATCTACCTTGATCAACTCTCTATCTGTCTGACTCAAATCATCCACAGCTCGCTTGAGTTGTGGATACTGTTCAAAATGAGAGTGTAAATCATTGATATGAAGAATTCGAATCGTGTCTTTCATGACTCCTATTGTAGCACTTTTGCTATAAAAAAACTTGACAATCATTCTGCCAAGTTTTTACATGCTATTTTTCAAACAGGAACGTATTCCTAGTTAACTTTCTTTTTAACATATTCTTCTGCGAGATGATAGACGTCATCTGCTAGGGATATACTGACATAGATGCACACAATTGAGAAAATTTCTCCTCTAAAGTGTTGCCAAGCAAAGAATATAAGCCCATAAATTAGTAGCGCAAGTACTATTTGGCCAAAAAATTGACTCAGTAATCGCCTAATAACGACAAATAAGGCCATAAGTAATCCCATCTTTAATACCATAACCAATACCCTTTAAGGCTGCACCTTGCCAAGTACCTGTTTGAATACCACCTTTAATGGCTCCTCCAACAGCCCCGACGCCTACGGCAGCTGTAGCTCCCCAAAAACTACATGCTCCACCCTTAACAGTAGAAAGATCTTCGGAATTAAGTGAGTTAAAATTGTTAATGATTTGTGTTGTCATTAAAACAACCTCCTTTAAAATATTTTTTAGCCTTTTCTCAAAAGCTATGATTGTATTATAGATAGAAAGTCAACAAAAAAGTAGTGACATAAATGTCACTACCTGATTTTGAGAGTTGACTCAACTAATAACCTCAAACTTACACATTATTTTACTTTAAACGGAAAGCTTCTTAAAAATGGCTGTGATAAAACTATTTAAAATCTGTCATAGTTTCAGTTCTTAAGACAGCCAATTATTTTGCGAGTGTAGTGAGCATATACTGAGACTTGACGCTGTGATAATGACGCCTAAAACTTTGTAGTCATAAGCGTTGGGAAGTTTTGAGACCTTAGGCTCAAAAGAAAAATTTATCTTCAAACTAAATAAGCTCTTTTGAGTTTCCAAAAAGGTTTGATAATAATCAAAAAAGCTGAAACACTTTGGTTTCAACCTCTTGAATTTTTAAATTAAAATTTGCTTTCACCTAAAAGCCTGAGCCTAGAAACTTTGCTTCTTAGCTTTACGCTCAGCACGCCCCTTAGCACGGTTAGCCGCACGACGTTCACGTTTGCGTTTTTCATCAACCTTCCACTGAATTTTCTTCTTGTAGCCAGGCTTGATTTTTTTCTTTTTCTTCTTAACCAAACCGATCATTTCCGTATCAAGTTTTTGATAGGCTTTTTCACGGTTGGCACGACGGTCACGGTCATAGGTATCTTGAAACTCGCCGTCCTTATAGACTTTAGGGTCAAAGGTAATCCCCATCTTTTCAAGCTCACGAATATCTGAGTCGTCACTTGGTTGATAAAGGGTAATGGCTGTTCCTGACAAACCATTACGTCCTGTACGCCCCACACGGTGAACAAAGAAGGACAAGTCTTGAGGGATAGCATCATTGATAACATGGCTAACCCCTTCAATATCAATCCCACGCGCTGCAAGGTCAGTCGCTACAATGTACTCAAAATCAAGCTTCTTGACTTGATTCATGATACGCTTACGTTCGCGTGGTGGAATACCTCCATGAATTTTGGCAACCTTAAGACCATTTGACACTAGGTAGCTGTGCAAATCGTCAGCACGTTCCTTGGTATTAACGAAAATCATGGCCAAATATGGCTGCATCCCCTTAAGCATCTCAAGAATCTGTTCATTCTTGTTGCGCCCCTTAGTAGATACCAACCAGTTATCAATGGTATCTGCAATAACTGTTGAAGTTTTGATTTGTTCCATGACTGGATTGGTCAAATATTTCTTCAAGAATGGTTGCAATTTTTGAGGAATGGTTGCTGAGAAGACCAAAATTTGAACTTCCTTAGGCAGACTTGCCGCAATCTTGTCCACAGTATCCAAGAATCCCATGTCCATGGTCATATCAGCTTCGTCAACAACAAAGGTATGGGCCTTGTGGATAGCCAAGTCCCCAGACTTAACTAAGTCATAGATACGCCCTGGTGTCCCAATAACAATATGAGGTTGGGCTACCTTGAGTTTCTCAATCTGACGTTGCTTGTCTGTACCACCCACATAATTGACTACACGAATTTCAGTCTCAGAATGTTTGGCAATTTGTTTTGTCGCTTGGTAAATTTGTGTCGCCAATTCACGTGATGGCGCTGTAATAACAACTTGAACATCGCCACTCTTTGGATTGAGTTTCTCAAAAATTGGCAAGAGGAAGGTATGTGTTTTCCCTGAACCCGTCTTTGATTCACCAACTAAATCACGACCTGAACGGACTACTGGAATCAATTTCTGCTGAACAGGTGTTGGCTCCTTAAACTTAATCTCATCAAGAGCCTCCTGAATAAATGTTTTAAAATTAAAATCTTTAAATGACATGTTTACTTACTTCTTTTCTATCTAGTCTATCCCTATCATTATAACAGAAAAAGAGCATTTCTGCTCTTTTCATTTATTTCATAACGTTTCCAAGAACCATCCAAAGGGTAATGGCACTTGCAAGTGCTCCAACGGTCCAAAGGAAAGCATCAACCTTCCACTCTGACCATTTGTCACCCTTACCTGAAAGACCACCCAATTCTAGGTGATGGTGGAATGGTGTCATACGGAAAATACGACGACCTTCTCCATACTTACGCTTAGTGTATTTGAAATAGCTGACCTGTAGCATGACAGAAGCTGTCTCAAAGACATAAACCACACCAATCAAGAGTAGGGTCCACTCTACACGTAAGGCAATAGAGATAACTGCAAGCATAGCTCCAAGTGACAAGGAACCAACATCTCCCATAAAGACCTTGGCTGGCTTGTGGTTAAAGACGAAGAAGCCAAGAAGAGCACCAATCATAGTGATAATGATGGTCAAGATAGCGAACTCACCCTTGACAAAAGCGATAATCCCATAGGCAATCAAGCTGATAACCACAGAGATAGAAGCTAAACCATCAATACCATCTGTCAAGTTCACAGCATTTGAGAAACCGACAATCCAGAATAGGACAAAGAGAACATAGAAGACACCGAGATGAATGGTTAATCCACCAATAACTAAGCTATCTGTCCCACTAGGGAGTACGTGGATAAAGTAGAAAAGCAAACCCGCAATAATCTGCAAGGCCATCTTTTGCCAAGGTTTAAGTCCCTCATTGATTTGACGGAAAATCTTAAGGAAATCATCAAGGAAACCAATGATTCCATAAATCAAAATGACAAAGAGAATCCCCGCTGTAGCACCATAGGCTTGGTGGCCCTCGCTAAAGACGTGGAAGTTAAAAATCAAGCTAACCAAGATGGCAACCACTAGGAAGACTGTCCCTCCCATAGTTGGTGTTCCAGCCTTAGCCAAATGCTGCTTCACATCTTCATGCATTTGTTGGCCACCGATTTTCTTGATTTTGTAGTAAGTAATAAAGTGAGGCATGGCGAGCACCGTCAACACAAAGGCGGCCACACCTGCTATCAGACTCATAGTCATCTTAGTCTCCTAAAGTAATGGTAATCTTCTTGGTTTTAGACAGGGCTTTTCCTGCCGCAACACTTTGTTTGGTAACAGTCCCTGACTTGCCACCCTTATAAGTAACTTTAATGCCTTTCCATTTGGCAAAGGTTTCAACGTTCTTCTTGGTCCAACCATACATGTCTGGAAGTTCTGTGAAATCATTGGTCATGATAAGAATCTGTTCATTAGCCTTGATATTGGCTTTGGCATCTACAGAAACCTTCTCAATCTTATCACCAACACCCAGAACAATCGGATGAATCAAGTTTTGACGAAGGGTGTTAGCTGTCTCATCTGGACTCTTACCGATAATATCGCCGGTTTGATAACTCGTTTCCTCGGTCTTTTCACTACCTTCAGACACAGAAGTATCTAGGGTGTCTCCCATAGACATGGCTTCTTCCAAAACCGGGTTAACCACAGTCGCATAAAAATTATTATCCCAAGTCTTAGGCTCCAGAACAGTCACATACATGATGTATTCTGGATTATCTGTAGGTACCATAGCTACAACTGAATTGAGGGTTTCATTGGAACCAACTTTGTAAGTCCCAGTCTTCTCATCAGCAACCTGAGCCGTTCCAGACTTAACTGAAACATCATAATTGCCAACTTGGATAATAGGTGACCCTTCAGATTTATTGTAAAGGGTACCGAACTCTGGATCCGTACCAACGGAAATCATATAGTTACGCGTTTCAGAGGCAGCTTGCTTAGAAACTGGCTTACCGATAACTTCCTTCTTAGCTGTACGAGCTGTACCTTGGTTAACATCGGAAACTTGTTTGATAAATTGAGGTTCCAACATTATACCGTTGTTTGAAATAGCGGTAAAGGCTCGAAGCATTTGGACCTGAGTCACCGAAATCCCTTGTCCGAAGGATGATTGAGCTATATTAACAGAGTTACGAGAGACAACCCCTGAGGACTCACCGACCATCCCAAAACGGGTAGGAAGACCAAATTTGTAAAGAGATAAGTAGTTAGTCCAAACCTTGTCTCCCATCTCTTGTTCTAGCATGGTCATAGCAACGTTACTTGAATAAGAGAAGCCTTGAGCAAATGTCATGGTACCACCTGTTGAGATACCCTCATTGATTGACCAGTCATTAGTTTCAACGTCGTCAACCTTAATACCATTAGCATTACTGTAGGTCGCATTCGGGTTGAAACTTCCATTGTTAATAGCAGCTGACAAGAGCATGACCTTCATGGTTGATCCAGGCTCATACTGAGCTTCGTAAAGACGGTTAACCCAGTCATAGTTTTTCTTAGCCTGTCCCTCAAGAGTATCAGAATTATAGGTCGGACGTTGTGTCGTTGCAAGAATCTCACCTGTCTTAGCATTAACAACTGTCGCTGAAGCATTGACACCTTGCGTCTGCTCCATAAAGGTATCCATCTGCGTTTCTAAGAAGGTTTGGAGAGGCGCTGACAAGGTTGTATAGATGTTCTTACCATCGATAGCTTCCTTGGTAATGGTTTCCGTACCTAGAAGCGTATTACCGTTTTTATCCTTCTCATAAATGGCCTCTCCATCTGTTCCAGTCAAGAGGCTATTGAGCGAGCGCTCCAAACCAGTTTGACCAATCAAAGAATATGAGCCGTCTTTTTTATTTTCAACAGCTTCGGCACGACCAAGAAACTCTGACGCGAAGGTTCCATTAGGATACATTCGTGACGTTGTTGCTTCAAAGGCCATCCCCTTAATTCCCGCATCTTTAAAGGCTTTTTCTAGTTCTTCTTTAACAGAGTAGGTAATTCCCTTCCCCTTTAGTCCAAAGGAAACCTGGTAGGCACCCTTAGTACGCAATTGGGCCAAGGAATCACTCTTTTCAATTCCTAGCTTATCCTTTAAAATATCAGCAACCTTGTCAAACTGACTATCTTGGACATAGAGTTTTTCTTGAGTCGCTGACACATAGCTGGTCGACACGATAGCGTAAATGGCATAACTGGTTGAATCCTCAGCCAAAACATTTCCATTTCGGTCGTAAATCGTCCCACGCTTGGCAGCCACTGTGGTCTTAGTGTTATAAGATTTAGCAGCCTGGGTAGACAAATCGACACCAAACTTACTGTCTGTCCCGATAATCACCACAAAGTTGATAATAAAGACGAAAAAGATAAAGATGCTGAGAACCATAAGGTTCTGACCAACGTGCTGTCGATTCTGGGCTGGCTTTCGCCTATCCCTAACGACATAGTTTAGAAATAAATGTTTAAGTTTTCTTAATCTGTTCATTGGTTACTTCACACTCTTAATACTATCGTTATTAATAGACAGGCCTGCCTTATTAGCAATCTCTTTAATACGGTCAGAGTTAGTCAACTCATTAACCGCCTGCTTAGCATTGTTAAGCTCTGTTTTTTCATCACTAATCTTGCTATTAAGGTCTGTGATTTGTTGCTTGATAGCCTGATTACGCCCTTGTAAAAATACAACTGCGATACTCATCACAATAGCTGTCAAAACAATTGCCGAATAGAAGGCCTTTTCCATACGCGTCATAAAACGAATATGGTTTCTAATGGCTCTATTAACAATCTGATGTTCCTTATTTTCCATAATTATTTCCTGATTTTTTTAGCCACACGCAATTTAGCAGAATGCGAGCGGTTATTAGCTTCTAATTCTTCCTGACTAGGTAGGATTGGCTTACGATTAACTAAGGCTACCTTAGGTTGGAGGTCTTCAGGAATAAAGGGTAAACCTTTAGGCACATCTACCGTACTGGCTTCCTTGAAAAGCTGTTTAGTCAATCGATCCTCCAAAGAATGGAAGGTAATGACCGAAATACGACCATCTACAGCAAGTAAATCCAAGGCCTCTTGAATAGACTCATCCGCAGCACCAAGCTCATCATTCACTTCGATGCGAATAGCTTGGAAAATTTGCTTAGCTGGATGGCCCTTCTTCTTCAATTCCTTAGCAGGCTTAGCTGATTTAATGATTTCCGCCAGTTCCGTCGTGGTCTCAATTGGTTTAACTTGACGAGCCTGTTCAATCTTACGTGCAATTTGTTTAGAGAACTTGTCCTCACCGTACTTGAAGAAGATACGCACCAAATCGTTGTAAGGATAGGTATTGACTACATCATAAGCGGTCAAGCTCGCCTCCTCATTCATGCGCATATCCAGCTTGGCATCCTGTTTATAGGAAAAACCACGCTCACGCTCGTCCAACTGTGGGCTAGAGACACCCAAGTCATAGAGAATGCCATCAATTTCAGACACCCCCAAGGCTTCAAGGTTGGACTTGAGATTACGGAAATTATCCTTGATGAAAGTCACCATACCCTTATCAATATAATCCTTGAGACGCACTTGAGCATTATCAATAGCCTTTTGATCCTGATCAAAGCAGTACAAATGACCCTTTTCAGATAATTGCGACAAAAGATAAGACGAATGTCCTGCGCCACCCAAGGTCGCATCAACATAGATGCCATCGGGCTTGATATCAAGCATATCAACAGTTTCGTGTAAAAGAACGGTTACATGGTGAAATTCATTAGTCATAACTTTTATTATAGCACAAGAATAGAGAAATTGTCTCGTTCTGTAAGTTGACAGGATAGTAAAAAAGCCAGACCCAAGGCCTGACTCTTTAGTTCCTATATCATCTGATAAGATTAATCCACTCTGTAAAAACAGCTTTCCTCAGATGGCATCCCATTCGTCGCTAGGATACGATCCTTACTGTTATCTCCCACATCACTACCATCGCTAATTCCTTTAGGGCAAAGCTGAATTGGCGTGTTCCCTACTTGACTAGAATCAACATAAGTTAGGGTATATATGCCAGACACATATTGATTTGATGAGACTTTGTCAATAGGGTAAGTAAAACCCCAGAGTTCCAACTGTCCATCTAAAGTAATGATAATGGTCTTTCCATTTGAAGACTTTCATGTTCCTACAGTTGATTTGTAGTTGCCATTTTTGAGATCATAAGGCTTAAGAGCTGTTGAGCTTGTTTGAGAATTAGCATAAGTCACAACGAAAGAATTAAGTGAGGCATCCGTTTGGTTGTTGGCCACAGCAGTTTGGTACTTACTAATGATGCTGTCATAAGCAGAGGTATCTACCTTTTTCTCTTGACTAGAGCCTGAACTCGTACTTGTGCTAGAACTCTCATTGCTACTTGATTGTGACTGCTCTACTGATGAAGATGAAGTCGAGGGAAGTCAAGCCATTTGCTGGTTTGAACAAACTGCTAATAGGACTAAACTAGATAGTCCTGTCACTAATGCTAAAATTTATAATCCTAAATTCCTTTTCTCTAACCCTTATTCTGTTGTCCCAGAGCTGACATCTGCACTGTATGCAGGAGCTGTATAGCTTGAGGCATCACTATGTGATTCTGTATAAGTTGTTGGTGGCACATAGTTATACTGGGGCGCTTGATAAGTCTCTTGTGCTGAAGATGGTGTTGGGGCTGATACTACCGCAGGATTAGAGTTTACCTCTGTCTGACTAGCTACTTCTACCGTTGAGCTTGCTGACGACGATTCGCTCGAAGACTCACTTGAGGTTGAAGAAGATGACGAAGAGCTTGAGCTAGATGCCTTGGGCTTGCTTGACGATGACTGCTTAGTACCAACCTTTACTTGGACCTTAGCATGATTGTGTGCAGGCTGCAAAAAGACAATAGCCAGAGCTAAAAGGATAGCTGGTAGGGTAAATGTCAAAATAAGGTAACGTTTTTCTTTTAAATTACGAAGTAGTTTCATAGAGTATTCACATTTCTTAAATATATTTTTAGTATCAATTAGTCTCAGATAAGATTATATCAGAAATATTAAAATGTGCAACATTAACATAAAGCTTTTTTGACATCAGAAAAACAGAAAAACCAACTCAATGAGTTGGTTGATTGTCATTATTGTTGTGGATTATTGAAGTTGTTGAATGGATATTCCACTTTAGTTGGTTTACATAGCAAAACAATTAGGATAATCCAACCTACAAATGGGATAAATGCAACAAAAATATACGGCCAATTGTAGCCAGCATCACGCAAACGACGAACCGTTAGAGCAATACCAGGTAAACACGCAGCAATACCATAGGCAAAAAAGATAAGTAGGAGGATAAGTGAAATAACAGCCAAAAAGCTTGAATCAGTTGCAGCTGCAAGTCCTCCAAATACTGCTTGGAGCAAAAAATAAGCAAAGGTAATCAATACATTTACCAAATATACAAACCAATAATCTGAACGTGTTGAACGTCCCTCAAAATCTACATAGCCCTTCCAAAACTTCTTATAAGCTTCGATCATAATAAAATCTCCTCATTTTTTGATACTTCTACTATACCAAAAGACCAATCTTCTGGCAAATCGACTAAAAAACATCCTAAGGAGGCTGTTAAGTAACTATCATTGCTGAAGATTATTAAAATTGTTGAAAGGAAATTCTACTTTTGTTGGTTGACAACACAAAACCAAAAGTACGATATCACCTATAAAAGAGGCAAAACGTAGGAAAATCAATGCCCAATGAAAACCGGCATCACGTAAGCGACGGACCTGAAGGGCAATAGAGGGGATAAAGCTAGCGAAAAAATATGTCATTACAAGCAGATACAGTAAGTTAAGAATAACATGATAATGACTATCGGGACTATCAAAAACAATTACAACTATAAGTATGCTAAATAAAATGATAGTTACTATAGTATTTGCTAGAACTGCTAACCAATAATCTGAACGGCTTGAACGTCCCTTAAAATCTACATAGCCCTTCCAAAATTTTTTGTAGGCTTCAATCATAATAAAATCCCCCTTTTTTATGATACCCCCAGTATAGCAGAAGCTTTATACTCTAGCAAATAGACCAAAAAAGCCCCATGAGGAGCTTTTTTGTTTATTCTCTAATTTGTCCTTGGCCATTAATATAGAACTTGGTTGAGGTTAGGGCCTCAAGTCCCATTGGGCCACGGGCGTGCATTTTTTGGGTTGAGATTCCGATTTCAGCCCCCAATCCAAAGACGAAGCCGTCTGTGAAGCGGGTTGAGGCATTGACATAGACCGCTGCAGCGTCTACATCGTCTTGGAATTGCTCCGCACGACTGATATCCTGAGTCACAATAGCCTCTGAATGCGATGTCGTGTAAGTATTAATCCAATCAATGGCCTCATCAAGGCTGTCTACCACTTTGACAGACATGATATAGTCAAGGAACTCTGTCGCAAAATCTTCTGGTGAAGCTGGTACAGCTTTTTCCATGAGTTTCAGAGCCGTTTCATCTGCACGAAACTCAACAGCCTGAACTTTTGAAATAGCTTTTTCTAATTGAGGCAAGAAGTCTTCCGCAATATCAGCATGAACGACGAGAGATTCTGCAGCATTACAAACACTTGGTCGTTGGGTTTTGGCATTGATGACAATCTGTGTCGCCATATCTAAGTCAGCATATTTATCCACATAAATATGACAGTTACCAACACCCGTTTCGATGACAGGAACCTTGGCTTTTTCTTTAACCGTTTGGATGAGACGTGCTCCACCACGAGGGATGAGCAAGTCTACATACTTGGTCGCCGCCATGAGTTCCTCTGCTACCTCATGAGAGGTGTCTTCAACTAGCTGAACGGCATCTGCTGTGATACCCGCATTTCCCAAAGCCTTACGGGCTACTGTAACCAAGGCCTTGTTGGAATTGATGGCATCACGACCTCCACGGAGAATGATGGCATTATTGGTTTTAAAGGCAAGGCTAAAGGCATCGATTGAGACATTGGGACGGCTCTCAAAAATCATAGCAATAACACCCATAGGAACACGCTTTTGAACGATTTTGAGACCATCCAGATTCGTATAGCCACGAACCACTTGACCGATTGGGTCCTGAAGATCTGCCACCTGACGGACACCCTCAGCAATCCCTGCGATACGGTCTTCCGTTAAGAGCAAACGATCTTGCATAATCTCTGAAATACCATTTTCCTTGGCATTTGCCATATCCTTAGCATTTTCAGTGATAATATAGGCACTCTCAGCTACTAGAGCTTTAGCTACCTGATTTAGAAGGTCGTTTTTAGCTGCTGTTGATAATTTAGCAATCTGACGACCTGCCACCTTGGCCTGTTGGCCTAGTGTATCGATATATGTCATCTTAGCCCTCCTGTTTAAAGAGTGTACCAATCTTGGCTCCTTCTAGGACACGAAGGATGTCACGTGGATTTTCACCATTCATCAAAACCATTTGGCTATGATTTTCAAAAACCATCTGGGCGGATTTAATCTTACTCATCATACCACCCGTACCAAATTTACTACCGGCACCACCAGCTGAGGCCAGAATTCCCTCGGTAATCTCTGGGACATAGCTACGAAGGGTCGCATCCTCATAAACATTTGGGTTCTTATCAAAGAGCCCATCAATATCTGACAGCATGATAAGTAGGTCTGCACCAACAATCTTAGCAACGATAGCAGACAAGCGGTCATTGTCTCCAAACTTAGTCGCATGGTCCATTTCATCTACGCTGACAGCGTCATTTTCATTAACAACCGGGACAACCCCAAGCTCGAAGAGGCTCTCAAAGGCATTGATGGCATTGGCCAAACTCTCAGGATACTCAACCACATCACGCGTCAAAAGCAACTGAGATATCTTGGTCTGGTAATGTGAAAAGACCTGCGAATAAAGGCTCATCATAGCCACCTGCCCTACACTTGAGACAGCCTGTTGCTTACCAACTTCTGCTGGGCGTTTCTCAAGGTCTAGAACATTTAGACCAAAGCCCATGGCACCAGAGGATACGAGGACAACCTCAATTCCCTTATTATGCAAGCTAGAAATGACAAAAGCTAATTGATCGATTTTTTCAAGATTAATTTTCCCTGATGGTAGAACCAGAGAACTAGTCCCGATTTTGATAACCAGGCGTTTTACTGAGTCAAAATTTCGTTTCATGTTTATGATTATACACT
>OGHW01001217.1_pt1 | contig 22069 bp, 18 predicted proteins | sample 1571641 | NCBI WGS metagenome assembly OGHW01 (sample SAMEA2582066, study PRJEB24529) | metagenome | biome: Human gut stool | place: China | collected 2011 | reverse complement strand
TTTCCCTACACGACGCTCTTCCGATCTTGATCATCGGCTCGGCCTCGGGATGGTTGATGTTGCACGGCATGACCGCGCGACCTGCGGCCAGTTCGGAACGTACCAGCTCCACGTCGCAGTGCTCGCGTTCGGCAACATAACGCATCTCCGGTGTGATGATGTCGTGACGCGCATACCACATCTGGGTGATCGGATGGTCCTTCGCCTTAAGCGGCTTATGCTGGCGGCCACGCCATTCCTTGGATGCCTTGCCGCGTTTGATGGCGCGTTTGCCGTCATCCTCGAGATTGCGCCGACGGCCCTCGTACTCCTCGACGTCCCCGCGATCGCGGATCCAGTCGAGACGTAGCGGCGCCAGTCCTTCCTTCGGGTCGCACTTGGGACCTTCGGTGTTGTAATCCTTGAACGGCGCGTTCGGGCCTACGCCTGGAGTGTCGGACAACTTGATTTCGGTATATGGCACTTCAAGGTCGTAGGAGCCGAATCGGTTTTCGAAATGTACTGGCGTGGTTTTGCGGACATGCGCCTTGTCGCGCTGCTTGGAGCCGCGGGCGGCGATGTCTACGCGCTGCTGCTTGGCCAGTTTGGAAGAGGCCTTCGCTTCCTTGGCGTTCGTGAACTTCCCGTTGTTGCTCTCCGTCATCTGCGTATCGGTGGTCGTTGCCGTATCCGCCGACTGTACTCGCGGCGCGAAGCCATGCTTCGTTTCCCCGCGTACGGCCTTCCAACGGGTCACCATCTCACGGGTGGCCGCCTCCGGATCGTCCGCACCGGCGATCGCCGACACCACGAACCAGCCGGCCGCCTTCGAACGGGCCAGCATCTCCATGTCATCGACCGTGACGCCGCCGCCGACCACGACCGGAAAATCGCTCGCCGTGCAGATGGTGTTGATCTGATCCTCGTCGAGCGTATTCCCGGAACCGTCATTGCCGCCTACGGAAGCCTCCGGCTTGGTGGTGGAGACATGCAGCGGTCCGGCGCCGATATAGTCGATGCAGCCATTCGGCAGCTCGTTGATAAGCCTCACCAAGCTTTCGGTCTCGGCGGACAGGCCCACGATGGCTTCCTCGCCAAGCAGCGCGCGGGCTTCACGCGGTTCCATGTCGGTCTGCCCGATATGCACGCCGTCGACCTTGATGCCCTTGTTACGGGCCTGCCAGACCACATCCACACGGTCGTCGATCACGAAGGCCACGGCATCGGACTTGCCGTTGTCTTCGATGATCTGCGCGATGTCCTGTGCCATGAGCGTCAGATCCTTGGCGTCCGTATTTTTGGCACGCAGCTGGATGAAGGTTGCGCCCCCACGCAACGCGTCATCGACCACGTCCGTGATGGGACGGCCCTTGCAGTCCTGCGGGCCGACCACGAAGTACGCGCTCATGTCGAAACAGTCGCGCATCGACGCGTATGGATAATCATTCATTGTTGGTTCCCCCTTGCTTGTGGTAAGTAATCCAGAAGTCTTGTGATGATGTGATGTCGGAACTACCGGTCTGTGCCGCCGTACGTACACGATTTTGCTGTCATTGCACGTTGTCATGCATGATGGCCGGGCATCGAAGGAACGATGCATGCGTGACGTGCGGTGGAATCGTCAGTCCTCGATGATTTCGGAAGCGGCCACCTGCTCGGCGGTCACATTCCACAGGGCATCGAGCAGTGCGACTTGGAAGGATCCCGGTCCATTGGATTCCTGCTCGGCGATTTCGGATGCGCGATTGTAGAGCAACGATGCGGAAATGGCTGCGACCAGCGGTTCGGAGACCGCCAGATACGTTGCGGTCACGCCGCCCAACGAGCAGCCGGCGCCGGTGATCTTCGTCATCATCGCGCTGCCGCCGGGCAGTCGGAAGGTATGCTCGCCGTCGGTCACCAGATCGACGGCGCCGGATACGGCGACGGCACCCTTGCCTGAAGGCGAGTGCTTCGCCAGGTGACGCGCCATGCGCTGGGCGGCCTCGATCGCGGCGTCCACCTCGTCGACGGCCTCCACGCCTGCCGGACGGGTGCCGGAAGTAACGGAGTCGGACGTGGCGAGTCCCCACATCGCGTCGAGCGCGATGATTTCACTGGCGTTGCCGCGCACGATGGTCGGCGGATACATGCGGAAGAATTCGAGAATCGCGGTGCGCGTCTTGCCGATGCCGGCGGCAACCGGGTCAAGCACCCAGGTCTTGCCGTTCTTGTGCAGCTCGTAGGCGATTTGAGGCAGCGCTTCCTTGTAGAACGGCAGGAGCGTGCCCACATTGATGTAGTTCGATCCTGCGATTTCGGCGGTGTCGACGATGTCATCCGGCAGGAAGCTCATGGCCGCGGTGCCGCCCGCCGCAAGCTGGGCATTGGCTACGAGGTTGATGGTGACGAAATTGGTAAACGACTGCGCCAGCGGCGTTTGCTCACGTACATCGTTGACGGCCTGCGCGATCCGTTCGCGCAGTGTATCTCCGCATAGTGCATCGATAGAGGCATTGCTATATGAGGTATCGATATATGAGTTGTCACTCATGACGCTGCTCCCTACGTTGGTCCTAACCAACAGGTTCAAAGGGTCAGGCTTGCCGCCTTTCTCAGCTTTCGACCGTTCGCCGAAAAGCTCCCCTGCATGTACAAAGTGCTTTTAACCTATACGAGGGTGTTGACAGTGTTGTGCCGCTTATTCCATCACGACACCCCCGAGGCGGTCGACCGCTTCGTCGGCTACGTCAAAGCGCGTGCGGGCCGCGAGTGAATCGCGGTGAGCATACTGCGAAAACAAGGCATTCGGGTCAACCGAAATCCTTGCCATTGACCATATGATTGAAGGCATCGCCAACACATGGTTTCATGCGTGTGACGTATGGTCGGGGGAGATCATTCTGCGGTACGGATTCCAGTTAGACCGCCCCGTCTGCTGTCAGTGCATGCCGGTAGGCTGTGCGCTTGTAAAAAGACCCCAAACCGTTCAAACCAGAAGGTGCATTGTGGCTGTATCCAAACTCGATGAAGTCGTATCCCTCGCGAAGCGTCGCGGCTTTGTGTTCCCCGCCGGTGAAATCTACGGCGGAACCCGTTCCGCATGGGATTACGGTCCGCTTGGCGTCGCGCTGAAGGACAATATCAAGCGCGAATGGTGGCGTTCCATGGTCGTCACCCGAGGTGACGTGGTGGGCGTCGACACGTCCATCATCCTCCCGCCGGCCGTGTGGGTGGCTTCCGGCCACGTGTCCGTGTTCAACGACCCGCGGATCGAATGCCTCAACTGCCACAAGCGCCATCGTGCCGACAAGCTCGAGGAGTCCTATGCCGAAAAGCATGGCGACAAGCTGCCGGAGAACGGCCTGAAGGACATCGTGTGCCCGGACTGCGGCACCCGCGGCAACTGGACCGAACCGCGTGACTTCAACATGATGCTGCGCACCCATCTCGGCCCGGTCGAGGACGAGAACTCGCTGCACTACCTGCGTCCGGAAACCGCGCAGGGCATCTTCGTGGACTTCAAGAACGTGATGACTTCCTCGCGTTCCAAGCCGCCGTTCGGCATCGCCAACATGGGCAAGTCCTTCCGTAACGAGATCACCCCGGGCAACTTCACCTTCCGCACCCGTGAGTTCGAGCAGATGGAAATGGAGTTCTTCGTGGCTCCGGGCACTGATGAGGAATGGCACCAGTACTGGATCGATGCCCGCACCCAGTGGTACATCGACCTTGGCGTCAAGCCGGAGAACCTGCGTCACTACGAGCATCCGAAGGAGAAGCTGGCCCACTATTCGAAGCGCACCGTCGACATCGAATACAAGTTCGGCTTCCAAGGCTCCGATTGGGGCGAGCTCGAAGGCGTGGCCAACCGTACCGACTTCGATCTGTCCGCCCATGCCAAGCATTCCGGTGAGGATCTGAGCTACTTCAACCAGGCTACCGGCGAGAAGTATGTGCCGTACGTCATCGAGCCGGCCGCCGGCCTGACCCGTTCCCTCATGGCCTTCCTCGTGGACGCCTACGATGTCGACGAGGCGCCGAACACCAAGGGCGGCGTCGACAAGCGCACCGTGCTCCGTCTTGACCCGCGTCTGGCCCCGGTCAAGGCCGCCGTACTGCCGTTGAGCAAGAAGCCGGAATTGCAGTCCGTGGCCCAGAACCTGGCCGCTGACCTGCGTCAGCACGACTGGATGATCGACTACGACGAGGCCGGTGCCATCGGCCGTCGTTACCGCCGTGAGGACGAGATCGGCACCCCGCTATGCGTGACCGTCGACTTCGACACCCTCGACGATCAGGCCGTCACCATTCGTGAACGTGACACCATGCAGCAGGAGCGTGTGGCCCTCGACAAGGTGGCTGATTACGTGGCCGCCCGCATCGGCGAGAAGCACGTCCGTTACCCGCAGGTGCCGGTCGAGATGGGCGGCAAGGCATGGCCCGAGTCCGTCAAGATCGCCGAAGCCGGTGGTCTGTACTAAAGCATTCGTATGCCCGATAGCATTGTGACAGCCTACGAGGAATCCGACGTGCTCGATCCGCGTACCGACGCGGCACGGCCGTCGGTTCCTCCCGTTATCAGACCCGTCGATCTGGGGCCCGTGCATGTCGCCACTCCGGTCGTGCTTTCGCCGATGGCGGGAGTCACCAACTGGCCGTTCCGTGTGATTTGCGAAAGCTACGGTCCGGACGGTCTATATGTGGCCGAGATGATCACCGCGCGTGCATTGGTGGCCCGTAATCCCAAGGCACTGCGGCTGTGCCGTTTCGCTCCCGGCGAGAAAATCCGTTCGCTGCAGCTCTACGGCGTGAATCCGGCGATCGTGGAACAGGCGGCGAAGATCGTTATCGACGAGAACATGGCCGATCATGTCGATCTCAATTTCGGTTGCCCTGTACCCAAGGTGACGCGGCGCGGCGGCGGATCGGCACTGCCTTGGAAGACGGATCTGTTCCGTGAGATCATCCAGCGCGTGGTCAAGGTCTGCGATGCGGCGAATGTGCCGGTGACGGCCAAGATCCGTGTCGGCATCGATCATGAGCACGAGACGTTCCTTGAGGCCGGTCATATCGCGCAGGAGGAAGGTTGCAAGGCCGTGACCCTGCATGCGCGCACCACCGCCGAATACTATGGTGGGCATTCCGATTGGAGCCGTATCGGCGAGTTGGTCGGGGCATTGGACATTCCGGTATTCGGCAACGGTGATGTCTGGGGCGCCAACGATGCATTGGCCATGGTGTCCGAGACCGGTTGTGCGGGAGTTGCCATCGGCCGCGGCTGTCAGGGGCGTCCATGGCTGTTCGCGGATATCAAGAACGCATTCGCCGGCAGCGACGAACGCATCGACCCGACTTTGGGGGACGTCTGTACGGTGATCGAGCGTCATGCTCAGCTGCTGACGGAGTTCTATGATGGCGACGAGCGGATGGCCGTTCATGATCTGAGAAAACATGTCGCGTGGTATCTCAAGGGGTTCCCGGTGGGTGGTTCCACGCGTCGTGCGTTCATGGAATGTGAAAACCTTGAGGATGTTCGCCGAGAGATTGGAAAACTTGATCCTGACATTCGGTTCCCCGAGCGGGTGGTAGACAAACCGAGGGGGCGCGTGCGCTTTGCCAAGAAGGTCCATCTGCCTTACGGATGGTTGGAATCCCGCGAAACAACGCATGCCGAGCGGCAGGCGCTGTTCGGGGACGATCCGATGGATGCGAGCTACTGAACGGCGGGTTCCGTCCGGACCTTGGAACGAATGGGAAACGTCGGTGAGATAAAAAAGTCGGCGAAACGCCGGTACACGCCCGGAAAAGTGCGCGTAATATCAGTCCGTCTGCGATAGAGTTATGCGTAAACGTGAGTGACAGGAGACAATGGTGAGCGAGATTGCCCAGACTGACAATTTCAACGACAAGACCAACATCAAGGTCGTCGGTGTCGGTGGAGCCGGCGGTAATGCCGTCAATCGCATGATTGCCGAAGGTCTGCAGAGCGTTGAGTTCATCGCGATCAATACCGATGCAAAGGATCTGCTGCGTTCCGACGCGGACGTCAAGATCTCTTTGAACGATGCCTCGAGCCGTGGCCTCGGCGCAGGAGCCGACCCGGAGAAGGGCGCCAAGGCCGCCCAGGATCATCAGTCCGATATCGAGGAGTCGCTCAAGGGCGCCGACATGGTGTTCGTGACCTGCGGCGAAGGTGGCGGCACCGGTACCGGCGCCAGTCCGATTGTCGCACGCGCCGCGCACCAGCAGGGTGCCTTGACCATCGCCGTGGTGACTCGACCGTTCAGCTTCGAAGGACCTCAGCGTGCGGCTTCCGCCGCTCTAGGCATCGAGAATCTGCGCAAGGAGGTCGATGCGCTGATCGTGATTCCCAACGATCGACTGCTTGAGCTGTCCGACCGCACGATCGGCATCGTCGACGCCTTCAAGACCGCCGACACCGCACTCCTGGCAGGTGTGCAGGGCATCACCGATTTGATCACTGCCAACTCCTACATTCATGTCGACTTCAACGATGTCAACGCCATTCTGCGCGGTGCCGGCACGGCGCTGTTCGGCATCGGTTCCGCACGGGGCGAGGACCGCGCCACCCAGGCCGCCGAAATCGCCATCAGCTCGCCGTTGCTGGAAGAGAGCATCGAGGGTGCTCATGGCGCGCTCATCAACATCGCGGGCCCGACCGACATCAAACTGCAGGAAGCTGCGGCAGCCACCGAATTGGTACGCAAAGCCATCCATCCGGAAGCCCAGATCATCTGGGGTCTGTCCCTGGACGACGCCTATGGCGACGAGGTGCGCATTACCGTTATCGCGGCGGGCTTCGACGCCAACTCCAAAAAGACAGAGCCGGCCGTCGCCGAGGACAAGCCGCAACCGCAGGCATCTGCCACGGTGCCGGTTTCCGCGTTGAGCGTAGGTACTCCCCAGCAGCAGCCGCAGGTGCAACCTCAGCCGGTGCAGACTCCGGCGGCACCGCAGGTGCAGCCGCTATCGAGCTATATTCCATCCACCCCGGAACCGGGCGCCCCTCAGTCGTTCGACCAGACCACCGAACATGAAGTGGTCTCCCCGAACGATCCGGGTGATCTCGATATTCCGGATTTCCTGCGCTAGACTTGACGCGTACAGGCGAAAGGAACATTCATGGCAGGATTCATGAAGAGTGCGATGTCCTATCTGGGCATGTCCGACGTGGCTGAGGATGACGATGACTTCACCGACGAAGCCGACGGCACCGAAACCTCATTCGACTCCGACCACTCGGTGACACCCCTGGCTTCGACACCCACCACGTCTTCTGCCTCCGCAGCTTCGTCTCGTGAGCAAAGCAATCCGTTTCAGGGGGGTCGTGTGAGCCGTATTACGACGATTCATCCGAAGTCCTATGAAGACGCTCAGCTGGTTGGCCGTGCCATCCGTGACGGCATTCCGGTGGTGCTGAACCTGACCGGTGTGGCCGAGTCCGTGGCCTACCGCATCGTGGACTTTTCGGCAGGTGTGGTGTTCGGGGTGCGCGGTTCCATCGAACGTGTCACTCCGCGTGTATTCCTGCTGAGCCCGGCCCAGGTGAACATCAAGGTGGAGGAGCCGCAGGCTCCGAGCGCCGCCCACGATCTTTTCGCCGACTGACATCCTTCATTCACCTCTCGCCGTCCGCAGGCCTTGTGGCGGCGAGAGGCGGTCGGAATGCATGCAACGCATTCATGCAGCCTATTCTCATGTGATGTTGCTAGGGTGGGTCGCATGATATTGTCTTTGATCGGTCAGATTGTCCATCTGCTTGTTAACGCGTATATTTTCGTACTGTTTGTGCGCATGATTCTTGACTGGGTGTCGGTACTGTCACCGACTTGGCGCCCCAGCGGCATCATCTCCTCACTGATCGGCGCCGTCTATCAGTTGACGGAGCCGCCGCTGCGTTGGTTGCGGCAATATATTCGGCCCATTCCGATGGGTCCCATCTACTTCGATGTGGCGTTTATCGTACTGTATTTCATTCTCATCGTGATTGATTTCCTCATTTAATATCAGGTGAAACGCCCTTTTTCCGCATGAATCCGCAGGTTCCGTGATAGCATCGGAAGTTGATACAACACAGCGAGGCATCAAGCCCAAAGCGAGGTGTAAGATTTATGGCTCTGTTGACGCCGAAAGATATTAGGGAGCATACCTTCCAAACCGTGCGTTTCAAGGAAGGTTATGACGTTGATGAAGTCGACGATTTCCTCGATCAGGTAACTGAGACCGTTGAGGCCTTGGGCAAGCAGGCGGTCGCCGTCGGTCAGGCCACGCAGTCTCTTGGTCCGGATGTCGCGGGGCTCAACTCCAAGATTTCCGAGCTTAATGCCCAGGTGCAGTCCCTGCAGCAGGAGAATGCGACGCTGAAGTCCGCCTCCGAGCAGGCCGCCGGTGCCGGGGATCAGGCCGCACAGGCCGCACAGGTCGCCGCCGCCAAGCTCACAGAGGCTGAGGAAAGCAACCGTGCGTTGTCCGCTCAGAACGAACAGCTTAAGGATCAGGTGGATCGTCTGGCCGCTCAGGTGGATCAGCTCACCGCTCAGGCCGCGGAAGCCGCAGGTCAGGCCGATCTCGGCGAGCAGCTCAACGCCGTGCAGCATGAGCGTGATGAGTTCCGCGCCCGTACCGAAGACCTGTCCCGCCAGCTGGCTTCCGCTCAGCAGCAGGTCGTCGTGGCCCAGCAGCAGGCCGAGCAGATCAAGAACCTGTCCCAGCAGCTTGAGGAATCCAAGCAGCGTGAGGCTCAGTTGCGCGACCAGGTCTCCAAGGTCGAGCCGAGCACCGAGACCGGCAGCCTGCAGAAGATCGCCGGCGCCGCGGCCGCAGCCTCCACCGAGCCGGAGCGCGCCACCGCCATGCTGACCCTGGCCATGCAGCTGCACGACCAGTATGTCGACAAGGGCAAGGCCAAGGCCAAGGAGATTATCGAGCTGAGCCAGCGCAAGTACGATGAGCTCATCGGCAAGGCCAACGATTACTCCAACCGTACCCGCTCCGAAGCCGACGAGTACAACAAGAACACGCATGCCAATGCGGACTCCTATTCCGAAGACACCCGTTCCGATGCCGACGCCTACGCAGCCAAGACCCGTCAGGATGCCGACACCTACATGCAGGATCGTCACAACGAGGCCGACCAGTATATGGCCGAGAAGACCGAAGAGGGCAATGCATACCTGAATCGGAAGAAGAACGAAGGCGACGCCTACGTTGCCCAGAAGACCCAGGAAGGCGATCAGTATCTGTCCGACAGGCAGAACGAGGGCAACTCCTACGTTGCGCAGAAGACCAATGAGGCCGACCAGTACTTCTCCACGAAGCACTCCGAGGCCGACACCTATGAGTCCGAAGTGCAGCGTCGCGCCGCCGACTATGACGCCAAGACCCGTTCCGCCGCCGACGATTACGCACAGCAGGTGCGTGACAACCTTGAATCCCAGTCCAAGGTCATCGAAGGCAATATTCAGGGCCTTAAGCAGTTCGAAACCGAATACCGCGCGCGTCTTACCGAGTTCCTCGGTCAGCTCGTATCCCAGGTGTCCGATACGAACAACTACAGCCAGGTCGATCAGAACAACTGAGATTAGGCTGTGTCTGACATTATGACGAATGAACAAGGACGGCTGCGCACCCGCGTGGCCGTCTTTGCGTGTGTTGCCGTTATCGCGCTGGCGCTCGATCAGATCACCAAGGCATGGGCCCAACATGCCTTGGCCGATGGGCGGACCATGCGCGTGATTCCCGGGATTCTCTCATTCACGCTGGTGCATAATCCGGGTGCCTCGCTCGGTATGGGTTCCCATATGACATGGTTGATCTCCCTGTTGGCCATCGTGGCCTGCGCGGTGCTGATCGTATTGACCTTGCGTACCATCTCCATGAAATGGACCGTGATATTCGCCTTGGCATTCGCTGGGGCGTTGGGCAATCTCATCGATCGCGTCGTCTATGCCGAAGGCTTCCTTAACGGCAAGGTGGTCGACTTTCTGAACTACGGATGGTCCGTCGGCAATGTCGCCGACATCTTTCTGATGATTGCCGGAATCGCCGCCGTGCTGTTGCTTCTGCTCGGCGAGCCGTTCAGTCAGAAGGAGCTTGACGAGCAGAACGCCGAGGCGAATGCCGCATGAGCCGGTTGGTTCCAGCGCCCGACGCGCTCGTCGGAAAGCGTTTTGACGTGGCCGTGGCCAAGATGCTCGGCATCTCACGAGCCAAAGCCGCGGACCTGATCGAGACCGGCCAGGCTCGTGTACTCGGCCGTGACATTGCCAAATCGTCGAGCCTGCAGGCGGGGGAGACCGTTGAATTCGATATCGTCGAGGAACGTTCCGAGCCGGAACCGATCGCTCATGACATGGCCGTGGTCTACGAAGACGATGACGTGGTCGTGGTCGACAAGCCGGTAGGCGTGGCCGCGCATGCTTCCGTCGGCTGGACCGGACCGACCGTACTCGGCAGTCTGCTTGACCGTGGCGTACGCATCACGTCGTACGGCGCGGCAGGCCGTCAAGGCATCGTCTCCCGGCTTGACGTCGGCACCTCCGGGCTTATGCTGGTATGCAAATCCGAACTTGCCTATGTGGAAATGCGTCGACAGTTCGCCGAACATGAAGTCGTCAAAACCTATCATGCGCTGGTGCAGGGCAACCTCAAAGAAGACAAGGCCACCATCGAGGCGCCGATCGGCCGCGCGAAGGTCTCCGATTTTCGGTTCTGCGTAACGCCAGCCGGCAAGGAGGCCATCACCCATTGGGACGTGATGGAACGCTTCGGCGAAGCGACGCTCGTCTCCGTGAATCTGGAAACCGGACGTACGCACCAGATCCGCGTGCATTTCTCATCCATCGGACATCCGTTGGTGGGGGATCCCATGTACGGCGCCAATCCGCAGCTGAGCGAGACACTCGGATTGGAACGGCAGTGGCTGCACGCCATGCAGCTCGAATTCCGTCATCCGCATACTCATGTGTGGACCACCGTCCGGTCGCATTATCCCGTCGACCTGCAGCATGCGCTTGATGTGATGCGCAATCGTCATCGTGACGCGAATCCGACGAGGAACTGAATCACGAACAATACGATTGCGGCCAGCAGACAGATCGGACAGGTCGCGACCATCATGCATACCGCAATCAGGACCAACGAGTCCAACGGATCATAGCTGCTTCGCTGCAGATACAGCATTCCCGCAACGATCGCCACGGCCAACAGCATGGCCACGATCAGACAGATCAGGGAAACGAAACGCAATGTACGGCGGGTTTTCGCGGTCATGGCACTCCTTTGTTCGCAAGATGCGGATACCGGTTGGTTGCGACGCTAACGGGTGCAAAGGCGTATGTCCAGCGCAACCAGGGGTTGTGGACGCACCAAACGGGTTATCCACAGGCTCCGGGCGTGTCGCAAGCGACGGGCCGCGTGCGGCGACCACGGTGACGAGGTACGGTTGCTTCGATGCGGTGAATTGCGGCTCTCGGCGTAGTCGGCCGTCAGGAATCATAGGTAGATTGGAGAGCATGGCTACTTCCGGAAACTTCGTGCAACTGCATAACCATACGCACTATTCGCTGCTCGACGGCGCTTCGAAGATACCGGATCTGGTCAAACGCGCCAAGGAACTGAACATGCCGGCCGTCGGCATCACGGATCATGGCAACATGCATGGCGCCTATGAGATGTGGAGCACTGCAGTCAATGCGGGCATCAAGCCAATCATCGGCATCGAAGCCTATGTCACGCCGGAAACCGCACGCCAGGACCCGACCCGAGTGAGCTGGGATACCAACTGGAACCCGGATCTTGACCCGAACCATCGCAAACGCAACCCCAACGACGTGTCCGGCGGCGGCCTGATCACGCATCTGACCATGTGGGCGGAGACCGACGAAGGCCTCGTGAACCTCATGAAAGCCTCGACCGACGCGAACCTGGAAGGGCGTGTCATGCGTTACCCGCGCATGGACAAGGAGATCCTATCCAAGTATTCCAAGGGGATCATAGCCTCATCCGGTTGCCCTTCGGGCATCATCCAAACCCGATTGCTGCTCGGTCAATTCGATGAGGCACTACGTGCGGCGGGGGAGCTGCAGGACATCTTCGGCCGAGACAACTTCTACATCGAATTCATGGATCACGGGCTGAATATCGAAAGACAGGTGACCGACGGGCTGCTTGACATCGCCAAAAAGCTCAATGCGCCGTTGCTGGCGACCAACGATTCCCATTACGTGCGTGCGGAGGATGCCGGCGCGCAGGACGCCATGCTGTGCATCAACTCCGGCTCCACCCTCGACGAGCCGGGACGATTCAAGTTCGACGGTACCGGCTACTACCTGAAATCCGCCGAAGAGATGCGTGAACTGTTCAAGGATCTTCCCGAGGCATGCGACAATACGCTGGAGATCGCCGAACGCTGCAACGTGATGTTCGACGATCATGAGGATGGCGCCTTCATGCCTCAATTCGACTGCCCTGAAGGATGGGACGAGACCTCGCTGTTCCTGAAGAAGGTCGAAGAGGGCCTGGAAAAGCGATATGACGGCAATCCGCCGATCGAGGTGCTCAAGCAGGCCGACTACGAATGCGGCGTAATATGCCAGATGCAGTTCTGCGGTTACTTCCTTGTCGTGGCCGACTACATCAACTGGGCCAAGACGCACGGTGTGATGGTGGGGCCCGGCCGTGGTTCCGCTGCAGGCGCCATGGTGGCATACGCCATGGGCATCACCGAACTCGACCCGATCCAGCACGGTCTGATTTTCGAACGCTTCCTCAATCCGGAGCGAGTCTCCCTGCCTGATATCGACGTGGATTTCGATCCGGACGGCCGCGGCCGCGTACTCGACTATGTCGGCGAGAAATACGGTCGTGACAAGGTGGCGCAATGCGTGATCTACGGCACCATCAAAACCAAGCAGGCCTTGAAGGATTCCGCACGCATCATGGGCTTCGACTTTTCCATGGGCGAGCGCGTGACCAAGGCGTTGCCACCGGCGCAGACGGGCGGCAAGGACATCCCGTTGCACGATATCTTCGATCCGACCTCGAAACGCTATGCCGAAGCGCGTGAGTTCCGGGAGCTGTACGATTCCGATCCGGATGCCAAGCGTGTGACCGATGAGGCGATGGGCATCGAGGGTCTGATTCGTCAGACCGGTGTGCATGCCTGCGCCACCATCATGGGTAGTGAGCCGATTACCAACACCTCGCCGCTATTGGAACGTACCGACGGTACCGTCACCACTACGCTCGAATATCACACGTGCGAAACGCTGGGTCTGGTCAAGATGGACTTCCTCGGGCTCTCCAACTTGACGGTGATTCGTGACACCCTGAACAACATCGAGGCGAACGGCAAGGACCGCATCGACCATACCAGGATTCCTTTGGATGACAAGGCCACGTACGAGTTGCTGTCGCGAGGCGACACCCTTGGCGTGTTCCAGCTCGATTCCGACGGCATGCGCTCGCTGCTGAAAACGTTGAAGCCCAGCAACTTCAACGATATCTCCGCGTTGATCGCCTTGTACCGGCCGGGCCCTATGGATATGGATTCGCATACCAACTATGCGAAGCGTAAGAACGGCCTGCAGAAGATCACGCCGATTCATCCCGAAGTGGCCGAACCGCTCAAGGAGGTGCTTGACGAGACCTATGGTCTGATCGTATACCAGGAGCAGGTGCAGTCGGCCGCGCGAATTCTGGCGGGTTACTCTTTGGGTAAGGCAGATGTGTTGCGCCGAGCCATGGGCAAGAAGAAGCCGGAAGTGTTGGCCAAGGAGAAGATCCCGTTCTTTGCGGGCATGAAGGAGCATGGCTACTCGCAGGAGGCGGCCCAGGCCGTGTGGGACATTCTGGTGCCGTTCTCGGGGTATGCGTTCAACAAGGCGCATTCCGCCGCATACGGTTTGATCTCCTATTGGACCGCGTATCTGAAGACGCACTATCCGGTGGAATTCATGGCCGCCCTATTGCAGGGCGCCAGCACCAATAAGGACAAGACCGCACTGTATCTCGGCGAGGCGCGGCGCATGGACATTCAGGTGCTGTCTCCGGACGTGAATGAGTCGGTATTCGAATATTCGGCGGTCGGCGATGTCGTGCGATTCGGTCTCGGCGCCATCCGCAATGTCGGCAGGAACGCCGTCGATGACATCATCAAGGAGCGCGAGAGCGGTCATGGCAAGTATGTGAACTTCCCGGATTTCGTGCGTCGCGTGCCGTTGAGTGCCTTGAACCGTCGTCTGGTGGAATCGTTGATCAAGGCCGGAGCCTTCGATTCGGTCGATCCGAACCGTCGTGCGCTGTTCACCATTCATGAGGCTGCCATCAATTCGGTGGTGGGCATCAAGCGCAAGCAGGCGGAAGGCCAGTTCGATCTGTTCTCCGATCTGGATGATTCGGCCGAACAAGACGGCATGGGAGACGCCATGGTGAGCGTGCCGGATGTGGAGGAATGGGATAAGAAGACCAAGCTCAACTTCGAGCGTGAGATGCTGGGACTGTATGTGTCCGACCATCCGTTGAGCGGCATGCAGTCGGTGTTGTCGACTCTGCGTGAGATGTCGATCGCGCATCTGATCGATCGCGCCGGAACCATGCCTGACGGGCAGCAGGTCACGGTAGCCGGGCTGATCACGAATGTGGACCGTCGCGTATCGAAGAAGGGCAATCCTTGGGCGATCGTCACCATCGAGGATTTGGAAAGCTCCATCCAGTGCATGTTCTTCGGCAAGGTATATGAAGCGGCCGCGCCGGAACTGGCGGTCGACACCGTAGTGCAGATTCGGGGTCAAGTCGAGCGGCGCGACGAAACCGTGAGTCTGCGTGCCACGGAATTCCAGGTACCGACCTTGGAGGCGGAGGACGAGAGGCCGCTCGTGATCACGCTGCCGCAGGTTGCACTGAACCGTGATCATGTGATGCGGCTCGGGCGGATTTTGAACGACCATCCCGGCTATTGCGAGGTGAGACTTGCCATCATGGACGATCAGGGCAACGCCAAGGTGCTGACTTTCGGCGATCGCTTCCGCGTGAAGCGGGACACCTCCCTGTTCGCCGAGATCAAGATTCTTTTCGGTCCCAGCTCCCTGCCCATGGCCTGAATGAGGTCAGCGGGCCTCTTCGATGATGTTGCCTTCGGCGTCGATGTGCGGTGCGCCGTTGGCGATACACTTGGCGACCACGCCCTTGGCCATACCGGCCGAAGCGATCAGCGTCACACCCATGAATACCGAGCAGACGATGCCGATGACCCATGCCGGTGTGAACGAGAGCGCCGCATCGAAGGCGATACCGGAGACGATCGCGCCGACGATGCCGCCAAGTGCGGTGGCGGAAATCGCAATGCCGGTCAGCTTGCCGACATCACGGCGGCCGTATTCGTGTGCAATCATGATGGATGGACCGATCGTGGCGGTGCAGGTGCCGATGCCGTAGAAGACCGCGGCGAGAATCGGCCCCCAATTCGTGGACGGGAAGCACAGGAACAGGCAGGCGAGCAGGCAGGAGACGGAGCCGACAAGCACGCCGCCCACCATGCCGAAACGGTCGAAAATCCAACCCAGTGCGACCTTGGCGACCAACACCACACCCATGTACAGCGACATGATGTAGCCGGCCCAAACCACGCTATGGCCACCGGTGACCACTTCGGTGCCGTTGTTGTTCACGGACGTCATGTTGGAGACCATGTTCACGGAAACCGCGCCATTGATGATGCCGACGAACAGGAAGCCGAGTACCAGCAATCAGAATCCGGCATGCTTGCGAAGCACCTTCCAGCCTACGGCCACGTTCACTTCGGACAGTGAGTGCCCGCTCCTGCGTTCGGCCTCTTTGATCTCCTCGTCACTCAGTTCGGCGCCAAGCGGCAGCAGACCCTTCTCGCTCGGCTTGGTACGGAAGAAGATGACCGGAATCGGCAGTGCCGCGACCAAGCAGATCATGCCGAGTACGACATAGGCGGTACGCCATCCGTAATTGGCGATGACGGTGCTGGCGATCGGGGAAAGGATCATGCCACCGAAGCCGGAGCCGCACAGGGCCGCGGATACGGCCAGACCACGCTTGAGATTGAACCAGTTGGTCACCACGACGGAGATGAACAGACGTACGCCGGAAGTGATCAGCGTGCCGGAGATCGCCGCAAGCGCGTAGATCTGCCATGCGGAGGTGACGGCGGAATATCCGAACAGCAGCAACGCGGAGAGGATCACCAGGAAGGAGGCGATCTGGCGTGCGCCGAGCTTATCGATGAGCGCACCCATGAACAGCGTCGCCACGATGGAGATCAGTGATGCAAGCGACGTGCCGGTGTTGTACTGGCCGATGGTCATGTGCAGATCGGAGACGATATGCGCCTGGAACAGTGAGGAGCAGTTCACGAATGTCGTGTAGCAGGTGCACATCATCAGGAAACCGCCGATGACGATCCACCACCCGTAGAAGAACTTCGGTTTGGTGACCGTGGTGTTTTCGGGTGCCGTCGATGCGGGTGACGCTTGGGACATGGCGGTTCTCCTTGCCGTCGTAATCACTGTTGATTGCTATGCAAACTAGCATCGCCATGTAACGCCGCCGCCGTAACACATCGTGGCATGACCACCCTTATGATCATGGGGTCCGGGGTGGTCGGCCGCGCTCATGAGGCGGGAATGTCTCACAATGCGGCTGAACGTGAGATTTCTGACAGGTCTCGTGACCCGACGTTGTTACGATGGGGCGTTATGAGCGAAGAAAACTATATGCGAATCATTGATCTGCGTGGTAGGAAGCTGACCCGAGCCGAAATGCTGGATGCTATGCCGCGCGCGGAGATGGGCACCAACGAGGCCACTGAACTCGTGCAGCCGATTCTCGACGACGTGAGGGCCCGCGGCGCTGCGGCCCTTCGCGATTTCGCGGAGAAGTTCGACCATATTCGCCCCGAGAACCTGCGCGTGCCTGTTGAGGTCATGAAGGCCGCCGTCGACGAACTCGACCCGGAGGTGCGTGCCGCCATCGAGGAGTCCGTGCGCCGTTCTCGCGCCGTATCAGCCTCCCAGGTACCGGCCCCGTTCAACACCGATCTGGCCGAAGGAGCCCGTGTGTCCGAGCGCTGGATCCCGGTGCAGCGCGTCGGCCTGTATGTGCCGGGCGGCAAAGCCGTGTATCCGAGCTCCGTCATCATGAACGTGGTGCCGGCACAGGCCGCAGGCGTCGAATCCCTCGCCATCGCGACCCCGCCGAGCCGCAACAATGCCGACGGTCTTCCCGACAAGACCATTCTCGCCACCTGCTCCATCCTTGGCGTAGATGAAGTCTATGCGGTCGGCGGCGCCCAGGCCGTGGCCATGTTCGCCTACGGTGCCAAGGGCTCCGAGCCGCAGGACGGTGAGATCCTGTGCGATCCGGTCGACAAGATCACCGGTCCGGGCAACATTTTCGTGGCTACCGCCAAGCGTATGGTCTCCGGCATCGTCGGCATTGACGCCGTCGCGGGTCCGACCGAAATCGCCATCATCGCCGACGGGGGTGCCAATCCGAGCTGGCTTGCCGCCGATCTGATCGGCCAGGCCGAACACGACGAGCTTGCCGGCTCCGTGCTCATCACCGACAGCGAGGATATCGCCGCCAAGGTGCAGGAGAATCTCAAGTACCGTGTGCCGCGCACCGAACACGCCGAACGTGTCGAAACGTCGCTGCGCGGTCGTCAGTCCGGCATCATCCTCACCGACGGCATCGAACAGTCCATCGACGCGGCCAATGCATACGCGGCCGAGCACCTCGAAATCCAGACCGCCGATCCGGATGCCGTCATCGCCAAGATCCGCAATGCCGGTGCCATCTTCCGCGGCCCGTATTCCCCGGTGCCGCTGGGTGACTACATGTCCGGCTCCAACCATGTGCTGCCGACTTCCGGCACCGCACGTTTCGCCTCCGGCCTCGGTGTACACACCTTCATGAAGCCGGTCGAAGTCATCGAATACGACGAACAGGGCCTGAAGACCCTTGCCGCCCGTGTGAATGCCTTCGCCGTTTCCGAAGATCTGCCGGCGCACGGTGAATGCGTGCTCAGCCGTTTCATCGACGATCCGTACGACAAGGCGACCATCACGGAACAGGAAGAACGGGCGGGCCTGCGATGAGCGAAACCTCCAGCAATGCGATTCCGGCATATCTGCCGCTGCGCAACGACCTGATCGGTGAGGAACCGTATGGTGCTCCGCAGCTTGACGTACCGGTATGCCTCAACGTCAACGAGAACCCGTATGCGCCGGAACCGGCCGTGGCCGAAAGCATCGCGCAGCGTGTCAGAGAGATCGCCCCGACGCTCAACCGCTATCCGGATCGCGAGCATATCGCGTTGCGTCAGGCGTTCTGCGACTACCTCAAGAAGGAATCCGGCGTCGATCTGGTCGTGGATCAGCTGTGGGGCGCCAACGGGTCCAATGAGATCATGCTGCAGCTGTTCCAGGCTTTCGGAGGTCCGGGACGCATTGCCCTGGGCTGCGATCCAACGTATTCCATGTATCCGGAATATGCGCGCGACACCTTCACCCGGTGGAAGGTCGCACACCGCAATGCGGATTTCTCACTGAACGCCGAAAACGTCATTGAGGCCATTCATGACGTCAAGCCGGCCATGATCGTGCTTACCAGCCCGAACAATCCGACCGGCACGCCTCTTGCGATGGATGACCTGAAACGTATTCTCGAGGCGGCCAAGACCGCAGAGGTCGTCGGGGCCGCCGAAGGCGTGCATCCGGTGGTCGTGGTGGATGAGGCCTATGTTGAGTTCCGCGATCCGGGCACGCCGACCGCGCTCGAACTCATCGACGAATACGAAAACCTCGCCGTGAGCCGTACCATGAGCAAGGCCTTCGCCTTCGCGGGTGCACGTGTCGGCTATCTCGCGGCCAGCAAGGGCATCATCGACTGCGTGCGTATCGTGCGCATGCCGTATCACCTGTCCGCAGTAACCCAGGCGGCGGCCTTGGCGGCCTTCGACCATACCGATGAGCAGCTCAGCCGTGTGGCTCACCTGCGCGAAATCCGCAATGCCACCGCCGCATGGCTTCGCGAGCAGACCTACAAGGGTCGGCCGCTCGAAACCGCTGCAACGCAGTCCAACTTCATTCTTTTCGGCGGTCATTTCGACAATCGCGAACGCGTTTTCGACGAACTGCTCAAACGTGGCATACTCATCCGCGTGGTCGGCCCCGACGGTTGGATGCGCGTATGCATGGGTACCGACGAGGAGATGGCGCGTTTCCGCGAAGCGTTGGTCGAAGTGCTGCGTATTGTGGAACAGGACTGAACCATACCAATAAAGGAGTCGCAACCATGGCGCGTACCGCAACCATCGTTCGTGAGACCAGCGAATCCAAGGTTGAACTGAGCCTGAATCTCGACGGCACCGGCAAAACCGACATCGACACGTCGGTGCCGTTCTATAACCATATGATGACCGCGCTCGGCAAGCATTCGCTGATTGATCTGACCATCAAGGCGACCGGTGATACCGACATCGACGCGCATCACACCGTGGAAGACATCGCCATCGTATTTGGCGAGGCGTTGAGGCAGGCGCTTGGCGACAAGCGTGGCATCCGTCGCTTCGCCGATGCCACCGTGCCGTTGGATGAGGCGCTGGCCAAGGCGGTAGTCGACATCTCCGGCCGACCGTACTGTGTGTGCAGCGGCGAGCCGGAAGGCTTCGAATATTGTATGATCGGAGGCCATTTCACGGGTTCGCTCGTGCGCCACGTCATGGAATCCATCGCCAACCACGCCGGCATCTGCCTGCATCTGCAGGTGCTTGCCGGTCGTGATCCCCATCATATTGCCGAAGCCGAATTCAAGGCACTGGCACGTGCGTTGCGTTTTGCCATCGAACCGGATCCACGTGTGGACGGCATCCCCAGCACCAAAGGTGCTCTGTGATGAGCGACAAGGATTTGAATCCGGACGATTTCAACGCCGATGACATGCATTTCAGCGAGGAGGAGCTGGAAGCCGCCATGGCGGGATTCGAACGCGAGTTCAACGAAGCCGAAGCGGCCAAGCAGTGGGAATCGCAAGCGGAAAAGACCGATGACGACAGCGATGCCGCCGACGTGCTGAATGCGGCGCAATCCTCCCTCCAATTCGAGGATGAGCTGCAAGGTCTGCTCGGCAATCGTGCGAAGACGGCGGTGATCATAACTCGGCTGACCTCGCCGCAACTGCTTGCCGCCTTCTGCCAGATTTCCGACATCTCCGCGCAATGCGTCGGCTCCGAGCAAGGTGCCGTCGCCATACTGCGCAATCTGGATGGCGACGGTCCCGAGGCGGCCGCCAGGGACATCACCACGGTGGTGGCCGGTATGCCGGTGATCCTCGCGGTGAACCGTGCGGACAAGCTTGAGGCGACACTGTATGTGGAGGGCGAATCCGGCCAGACCTTCGCGCCGCCGGTGCTGTTCACCTCCACCGCATCGTTCGTGGAAGACCTCATGCTCGGTATCACCGATCTGGATGGTCTCAAGGATTCCGGTCTCACCATTGTGGATTCGGCTGACCTTGACCGTGACGATGCCATGAAGGTCATCGCCGAGCATACGAGATTCGGACGCGGCGGTGCCGCCATCGAATAGCTTTTCGGACAACCGGACCAATCGAACAAAGGAGAATGCCCATGACTTCCGTTGTGGTTTTCGACTATGGTTTCGGCAACGTGCGCTCCATGGTGCGTGCGTTGGCCAATCTTGACATTGATGTGACGCTCACCTCCGACCATCGGCAGGCCGGTTGTGACAAGAGATAAGAATACGATTCTTGCGGCAGATAAGCTGATCCTGCCGGGCGTGGGTGCCTTTGCGGTCTGCATGGAAGGCCTCAGAAGCGTCGGAGGCGATATGGTAATCAAAGATCGCCTCCGTGCCGGCCATCCCGTGCTCGGCGTATGCGTGGGCGAACAGATCATGTTCGAACGTGGTATGGAACATGGTGATGGCGAGCCCGGTCTTGGCCTGATCAGGGGAGACGTGGAATTGCTTGACGCCGACGTGGTGCCGCACATGGGTTGGGATACCGTCGAAGCTCCGGAAGGCTCCGTACTGATGAAGGGCGTGGAACACGAACGGTTCTACTTCGTACATTCCTTTGCCGCAATGGGTGCCGCACCGGCCGACATGTCGACCGACCAGATCGATTTCGGCGGTGCCGAGGAACATGTGACCTGGTGCACCTATGGTCGCAGCCGTTTCGTCGCCGCCTACGAACGCGGGCCCCTGTTCGCCACGCAGTTCCATCCGGAGAAGTCCGCCGAAGCCGGTGCACAACTGTTGCGCAATTGGATCGCGACATTCTGATTGTCCATTCGATCGTCGGTGATTTTCCGTGTTCTCCTTACCGTCGCCGACTGTAGAACGCTGATTTGAGAAGAGAGGTAATGACATGTCTTTGACGTTGCTCCCCGCAGTCGATGTTCGTGACGGCAAGGCCGTGCGCCTGCGTCAGGGTGAATCCGGTTCCGAAACCGACTACGGCTCCCCGTTGGAAGCCGCCCGCACATGGGTGGAGTCCGGAGCGCAGTGGATCCATCTGGTCGACCTCGACGCGGCCTTCGGCACGGGCGATAACCGCGATCAGTTGAGCGCCATCGTCAGGGAGCTTGGCGATAAGGTCAATATCGAAATGTCCGGCGGCGTGCGCGATGACGCCTCGCTTGACGCGGCCCTCGAAGCCGGCGCGGCCCGCGTGAACATCGGCACCGCGGCGCTTGAGAATCCGGATTGGACCGCATCCGTGATCGGCAAGTACGGCGATCGTGTGGCCGTCGGCCTTGACGTTCGAGGCCATACCCTTGCCGCCCGCGGTTGGGTGAAGGAAGGCGGAGACCTGTTCGAGACCATGAAGTTCCTCGACGCCGCCGGTTGCTCGCGGTACGTGGTCACCGATGTGGCGCGCGACGGCATGATGAGCGGTCCGAACATCGAGCTGTTGCGTGAGGTCGCTGAGCGCACCGATGCCAAGGTCACCGCATCCGGCGGTATTTCCACACTCGATGATTTGCGCGATATCAAGGAACTCGCCGAGCTTGGCGTCGATTCCGCCGAAGAAACCG
>OGHW01001213.1_pt1 | contig 22171 bp, 22 predicted proteins | sample 1571641 | NCBI WGS metagenome assembly OGHW01 (sample SAMEA2582066, study PRJEB24529) | metagenome | biome: Human gut stool | place: China | collected 2011 | reverse complement strand
GTTGTGGATTCCATGACAGGACAGGATGCCGTTAATGTTGCGAAGACCTTCGATGAGAAGATTCAGATTGACGGTGTTATCCTGACAAAGTTAGATGGTGATACCCGAGGTGGTGCGGCACTTTCCATTCGTGCAGTGACAGGACGTCCGATCCTGTATGTCGGCATGGGAGAGAAGCTGTCAGATCTGGAGCAGTTTTATCCGGATCGTATGGCATCCCGTATTCTTGGTATGGGCGATGTGCTTACATTGATCGAGAAAGCTGAGGCTGAGATCGATCAGGACAAGGCAAGGGAGATGGAGAAGAAGTTCCGTAAGGCGGAGTTTGACTTTAATGATTTCCTGGAGCAGATCGGTCAGATGAAGAAGATGGGCGGTATCAAAAGCATTCTTGGTATGATGCCTGGAATGGGACTTCCGACCGACTTAGACATTGATGATGATGTGTTTAAGGGTACAGAGGCGATCATTTATTCCATGACACCGGAGGAACGGGGCAATCCGGCCCTGATCAATCCATCCCGTAAGAAGCGTATCGCAAAAGGTGCAGGTGTAGATATCTCAGAGGTCAACAAGCTGATCAAACAGTTTGAACAGTCCCGCAAGATGATGAAACAGATGTCGGGAATGATGTCCGGCAAGGGCAAGAAAAAGGGGCGTTTTGGCGGCGGAATGCCAAAGCTTCCATTTGGATTTTAAGATGCATTCAGATTCCGGTCACACCGGGGTTTGTATATAAATAGTACATGTAAGATTAGGAGGTGAAAGACATGGCAGTAAAGATTAGATTAAGAAGAATGGGTAAGAAGAAAGCACCTTTCTATAGAGTAGTAGTTGCTGATTCCAGATCTCCAAGAGATGGTAAGTTTATCGATGAGATCGGTACCTATGATCCAAATCAGGACCCAAGCGTTTTCAAGTTTGATGAGGAAAAGGCTAAGCAGTGGTTGGCAAATGGTGCTAAGCCGACGGAGACAGTTGGAAAGCTGTTAAAGCAGGCTGGAATCGAGTAATTTTTTTGACCAGTGAGGATGTGTAGAATATGAAAGAATTAGTGGAAGTTCTCGCACAGGCACTTGTGGATCACCCGGAAGAGGTTGAGGTCGCAGAGACTGAGACAGAGAATGAAATCCTATTGGAACTTAAAGTTGCTTCTGATGACATGGGTAAGGTTATCGGAAAGCAGGGACGTATTGCAAAGGCAATTCGCACAGTAGTGAAGGCTGCCGCTTACAATACGGACAAAAAGATTACTGTAGAAATCGGACAGTAGGTTCGTGGAAGACGCCTGTACATGGTTATGTACAGGTGTATTTTTCTTTATAGCTGAAATATATAGAATCAATGACGGAAAGGTATTGTTTGTATGGAAGATTATTTTAGAGTAGGTGTCATTGCCAATACCCACGGGATCCGAGGAGAGGTCAAGGTATTTCCGACCACAGAGGATCCGAAGCGTTTTAAGGGAATGAAGGAGATCATTCTGGATACCGGAAATGAGAAAAAGGTGTTGGAGGTTGCTTCCGCACGTTTTTTTAAGAACATGGTCATTTTGAAATTTAAGGGAATTGATTCGATCAATGACATTGAAAAATATAAAGGCAGAGATCTTTTGGTCACCAGAGAAAATGCGATTCCGCTGAAAGAGGGCGAGTATTATATTGCCGATATTCTCGGTGCAACCGTGGTGACAGAGGATGGGGAGAAATTCGGTGTATTAAAGGATGTACTGACAACAGGAGCCAATGATGTTTATGTGGTAGAGCATGAAGGGAAGGAAGTGCTGCTTCCGGTGATTCCGGATTGTGTACTGTCCCGAAATATGGACACTAAAGTTGTGACGGTTCATATTATGGAAGGACTGTTGTAAATTGTCAGATCAATCAGACATGAGAAATGAGGATAGGTAAATGAACTTTCATGTAATGACTTTGTTTCCGGAAATGATCGAACGTGCAATGAATGAGAGCATTACCGGCAGGGCGATCAAGGCAGGATATATATCGGTAGATGCCGTGAATATCCGTGATTTTGCGAATAACAAGCATAACCGCGTGGATGATTATCCCTATGGCGGCGGAGCCGGAATGGTGATGCAGGCAGAGCCTGTGTATCGCTGTTATGAGAGTATCTGTCATTCGATCGGAAATGAACGCCCGAGGGTGGTCTTTATGACACCACAGGGAAGAACCTTCAATCAGAAGATTGCAGAGGAGTTATCGCAGGAGGAGGATCTGGTTCTGCTCTGTGGTCATTATGAAGGAATTGACGAGCGTGTTCTGGAAAAGATCGTGACCGATAATGTGTCGATCGGCGATTATGTCCTCACCGGCGGAGAGCTTCCGGCGCTTGTCGTGATGGACACGATCTCGAGACTGGTGCCCGGGGTACTTAACAACGGAATGTCTGCGGTCAAGGAATCATTCTCGGATAATCTGTTAGAATATCCGCAGTATACAAGACCGGAGGAATGGATGGGGGAGAAGGTGCCACCTGTCCTGCTTTCGGGACACCACAAGAATATCGCCGCCTGGTACCGGGAGCAGTCAATTCTTCGGACAGCGAAGAACAGACCGGATCTTCTGGAGAAAGCAGAGCTGACGGAGAAGGAAAGAGACTGGCTGTATAAGCAGCAGGAAAGGAAATGATGACAGCATGAGCAGCAAGATAGCGAAAGTAACCGTATTGATCATAGCAGTGGCACTGATTCTGGTGGAGGTGGCGCCAAGATGGCAGCTGAGGGCAGCCAATGATGAGGATCTGACGACGACAGAGATCTCTGTGGACAATGGAACAGGCGATGATCCGGACAATGCACCGGAGCAGGAAAAGCCGGCAGTAACACCAAAGCCTGCCCAAACAGCAGCTCCGGCAAAGAAAGAATCTGCAAAGCCGAAGGCAGACGATTCCGGAAAGGGAAAAGCAGCAGATGCCGGAAAGAGTCAGGTGGCAAAGAACCGGAAACATGCCGCAAAGCATAAAAATAAAAAGCACCATCCGGCAGCTCCGACACCGGTACCGACTTACCGCCCGATCGAGGGAAATGTACAGATGTACAATATACAGTATCTGTCGCAGATCCAGAAGCTGAAAGATGCCAACAAACGGATCACACACAAAAGTCAGGAAATGATCACAAAGACGCAGTCACTGACCGTCAGACAGGCATATCTCGAGAAAATGCGCCGTACTATTGGAAGCAATACTATGGCAGTCAAGGTGGCGGCAACCGGATCTGCAGTATCGAAGGTGGTATCTGCTGCCGCAGTACAGGGGCTTGATTCTACGGTCGATCAGGTGGTCTATCAGGGATATATTTTGTGTAACCCAGATTATTTTGATGTGCTGACAGTTTCCGGCATGGACACGTTTTTTGAGGAGAATGAGACTTTTGACCTGGGACTTTATCTGGATAAGGAGATCAATCAGTGCGGGCGCAAGCTCAGGAATCTGAAGAAGCCGGTACATCATATCCGTTCAAAATACGAAAAGATTCATACCCGGTATGTCAAAGGAATCAGGAAGCATAATCCGGTAATCTTTAATCCGTATGACTTAACGGTCAGAAGTGGTGTGACAAAATCGCAGATGCGTAAAATGTTAGAGGGAAGTGAGTTAGTTACGCTTGCTCCGGTGTTTGTGAAGGCAGAACATAAATACGGGGTCAATGCGGTTGGACTGGCATCCATCGCCGCACTCGAAAGTGCGTGGGGAACATCAAGAAGAGCCAGACAGGATCATAATTTTACCGGTTTTGGTGTGGACTCGGATGATGCACAGGGCATCAATGCAGCCAGTGATCAGGCGAATATTATGAGAACCGCAAAATGGCTTGCCAAAAGCTATCTTACACAGGATGGCATTTATTATGATGGAACCGGACTGATGGAGATCAATCACCACTATTCCGCATCTTTTACCTGGGCATGGAAGGTAGAGCATTGTACAAAGCAGATGTTTGAAAATCTGCAGTAACAGGAGGTACCATGTCATGAAGCTTTGGAGAGGAAAAGCCGTTTTCGCGGCAGAACTTGTATTTATTATGGTGGTATGCAGCATTACAGGCTGTGTATCACCCTTTTCAGATAAAGAGAAGGGTGCAGAGCCGCTCTCAATATCCGGTTTTGCGTTTGATACCACTTACACGGTCACGCTTTATCAGGGTGGAAGCCGGAAGCTGTTAGATCATTGTGTTTCACTCTGTACAGATTATGAAAAGCTGCTCAGCACTACGAGGAAAGACAGTGAATTATATCAGATCAATAAGGTCAGCAGGGAAGCAGCTGAGAGAGGAGAGGTTGATGGAAGCGTTTCCATAAAGATTTCAGATCAGATGCATGATATTCTTCAAAAAGGACTTTACTACTGCAAGCTGTCGGACGGCAATTTTGATATCTCGATCGATCCGGTCAGTAGTTTGTGGGATTTTTCCTCCGGGAAAGGTACAGTGCCGGATGCACAGAAGATCAAAGAGGCATTGAAGTATGTGGATTACCACAACATTCGTTTAAAAAAGCATATGCTGATCTTTCAGAAATCCGGTATGGAACTGGATCTTGGCGGAATTGCGAAAGGATATATCGCCGATCAGATCAGGGAGTATCTGACAGAGAATGGCGTTACAGGTGCGGTCATTGATCTGGGAGGAAACATTCTTTGCATCGGTGGAAAGAATAAGGGGGACGATTTCCGGATTGGGATAAGACAGCCGTTTGCTGACCGGGAAGAGACGGTCGCCGTGGTCGATATCAATGGGAAGTCCGTTGTTTCCTCTGGTATTTATGAGCGGTATATTAAGACAGACGAGGGGACGATGTACCATCATATTTTAGATCCGAAGACGGGTTATTCCTATGATAATAATCTCCTTGGTGTGTCCATAATATCGGACAGATCTGTTGATGGAGACGGACTTTCGACAACGGCATTTACACTGGGGCTTTCCGGTGGAATGGATTTGATCAATTCGCTCGATGATGTGGAAGCAGTATTTATTACTAAAGACGAAAAGCTCCATTATTCGAAGAATTTTAAGAAGTATCTTGAGGAAGAGTGACACATAATGTGCTGCAGGTTTCAGTTAAGTGGAAGCCTGCAGCATTTTTTTGGAGGAGACAGAGGAATTCTGGAAGGTGGCAGAGGAATATTGGAATCCCGGGATGCATATAGATAGACAAACAGCAAACCATGCAATGCCCGGTCGGCATGTACCAGTGCATTGCCAATGTATTCCGGGAGGTAGCCATGGAGGAATTTCAGGTATATACAGACATCGCCAGCCGAACCAATGGCGAGATTTATTTGGGAGTGTGCGGTCCGGTCCGCACCGGCAAATCGACATTTATCAAGCGTTTTATGGAGCTTTTGGTGCTTCCGTCGATCACGGATGAGCATGACCGGCAAAGAGCGGTGGATGAACTGCCACAGTCGGCAGACGGCAAAACCATTATGACAACAGAGCCGAAGTTTATTCCGAAGGAAGCGGTCGGTGTGCGGCTGATGGGAGATAATGAGGTGAAGATGCGTCTTATTGACTGCGTCGGCTATATTGTGGATGGGGTCAATGGTCTGACGGAGGATGGCGAGGAGCGGATGGTCATGACGCCATGGTCGAAGGAGCCGATGCCATTTACACGGGCGGCAGAATTTGGAACGCAGAAGGTGATCCACGATCATTCCACGGTGGGCGTTGTCGTTACGACCGATGGCAGTATTACGGAGTTAGACAGGGATGCTTATCTGGAGGCGGAGGGGAGAACAATCCGCGAACTCAAGAACATTGGAAAAGCTTTTGTGGTACTGGTTAATTCAATGCATCCCTACAGCGAAGAAACGGTAAATATCGTAAATGAGATCAAAGACAGCTATGATGTGGAGGCAATGGCGATCAACGCCAGCCAGCTTCGCAAGGAGGACATTCTGGCGATCATGGAGCGGATCCTTCAGTCTTTCCCGGTGACGCAGATCGCATTTCATTTGCCGAAATGGGTGGAAATGCTGCCAAATGACCATTGGCTCAAATCAGAGCTTTTTGAGAAGGTGCGGGAGATTTTAGGGAAGATTGCAAGGATCAGCGATGTTACCAGAGAACATTTTCAGGTGGACAGCGACATGATCAAAGAGTTTCATATCCGCAAGATCGGTATGGAAAACGGAAAGGTCTTTATTGATACACTGTTTGACGATTCCAGATATTATCAGATCTTAAGTGAGCTCGTTGGCACAGAGATTCCGGGAGAATACCAGCTGATCCGGCTGTTAAAGGAATATGCTGTACAGAAGGAAGAGATCGGGAAGATCGGTCAGGCATGGCAGGAGGTTCATCAGAAGGGGTACGGAGTGATCACACCGACTACAGATGAGATTACGATCGAGGAGCCGGAGTTGATCCACCATGGTAATAAATATGGTGTAAAGCTTAAGGCGGTCAGCCCGTCTATACATATGATCCGTGCCAATATTGAGACAGAGATCGCTCCGATCGTTGGAACGCAGGAACAGGCAAAGGATCTTCTTGAGTATATTTCCGGTCAGGCGGGACCGGATAAGGACGGAATCTGGGATACCAATATTTTCGGAAAGACCGTGCGCCAGCTTGTCGATGAGGGGATGAGCGGAAAGGTCAATAAGCTTACGCAGGAAAGCCAGCTCAAGCTGCAGGAGACGATCCAGAAGGTGATCAACGACAGCAACGGTGGTCTTGTCTGCATCATCATTTAGTGATGACGGAGCGAAGTATTTTATTTTCAAAGGATGTCACAGATCATATCCGTTCACAGGGTATTATATAGTTTCTGAAATTTAATGTTTGCAGCATATGCGTTCATTGATTTTTCATACCAATACGGTACAATATTGCCATGAAAAAAGAATTTGGCGGGTTGTGCCGTATTTGTAATGGATAGAAAATGCTTGTAAAGTAGTGTGAACCAAGGGCAAAACGTCGGTTTTGCCCTTTTTACCAGACAGAAAGCCTGTCGTTTAATATTTGGAAATAATGAGGTGATATTGTGGAAGATACACAGCTTACATATTATGGTGGATATTATGAACCCTTGAAACAGTTGGAGCAGGAGGTACTTGGCTGGTTGAATGAGAGGGTGGACGAGCTTGACGGAAAGCATCAGGAAAGACCGGTGGAGCATATCCGCAGCCGTATCAAGACGGCAGAGGGGGTGCAGGAGAATAATGAGCGGCAGGAAATCGATATGAAGGAGCTGGTCGAGAAAGCAGTAGAACCGTTTCATGAGGTGCTTGAGCAGAAGGATGTGATGCTTTCGGTGGAAGCAGAGGACGGTCTTATCGTGCGGGCAAACCGCGAACAGATCGAAGATCGTGGATGCGCATAAGGGAAGTATTGCGGCGAAATCGGAGGGAAACACGGTTATTTTCTCGGGGATGATTCCATAAATGCATTTATGGTTTGACAAGAAATCGGCATACTGCTATAATTCTTTTGTAATATATGTGTAACATTTAGAATGAATATTTAACATTCTTTGATAGAAATGAGGAATAACATGTACCGAAAGAATATAAAATGGATCGCAGCAGCACTGGCCGCGGTGCTTGTCACTGGTGGCGCAGCGACGATCCATGCAGGCACGGTGGCAACCGAGAAGCCGATGGCGGGCATCAATCTCAGCCTGGACAAGTACAGCGATGCTGTTCTTGCAGAGCAGGAGAAGGAGGAGACCGCAGAGAAGAATATGGAGGTTACGACAGAGCAGGTATCTGTTAAGAACACATCCACAACGGTTTCTAAGGAGACAACAGACAGCTCTGACAAGAAAACGACCAAGCAGAAGGACAGTCATCTAAGGCTGAATCTCAAGTATGACAGACTTGGTGTTGCAGATGTGGATTCTTACCTGAATGTCAGAAATAAGCCGGGCGAGAGCGCAAAGGTGATCGGCAAGATGACGAAGCATTCCGGCTGTAATATTTATACGATCAATAAGGGCTGGGCGAAGATCGTGTCCGGCAAGGTGAAAGGCTATGTTAAGGCGAGTTATCTGGCAAAGGATCATGAGGCAGAGGAACTTGCCAAAAAGATCGCCAATCTTCGAATCTCTGTGAATACAGAGACGTTAAATGTACGTTATCTTCCTTCAACGGATGCAGGGATCTATGATCAGATTTCCGAGGAGGATGAGTATGATATTTATAAAAAGAATCTGACAAAGAGCTGGATGAAGAATTATATTGCCAAGCACTGCAAGAAGTCCGATCTTAAGAATATTAATACCGGGAAGATGTACAACAATCTGAAGAACTGGATGTGCATCAGCATTGATAATGAGAAAGCATTTGTCAGCAAGGATTTTGTTAAGGTGACGTTTAATCTTGACCGAGCCGTATCGATCAAGTCATCCGGGATCGCTTCTAAGACATCCTCTGACAATAGTTCCTCAAGCAACCTGTCATCCATGGTAAATTATGCGATGCAGTTCCTTGGAAACCCATACGTCTGGGGAGGGACAAGCCTGACAAACGGAACGGATTGTTCCGGATTTGTGATGAGAATTTATGAGCATTTTGGATATTCTCTTCCGAGAACTTCTGCCGCACAGGCAGGAGCAACCAGGACAGTAAGCTCCGGTGATGTTCGTCCGGGAGATCTGTTCTTCTACTTAATTGGCGGGGTAAGCCATGTTGCAATGTATATTGGCAATGGTCAGATCATCCATGCAAGTAACCCGCGTACCGGTATTAAGATCTCATCGGCTTATTACCGTACACCGATCAAGATCGGACGCGTGATCAGTTAAGGGGCAGAATGCTGCTGGTGTGGCAGTGATTTTGAGCGGCAAAGGATAAATACAGAGACTGTTCTGCAAAAGAAAATTGGCAGAACAGTTTTTTTGTGGTATGATTACTCCAAAATCCAGAATGGAGGCTTGGAATGGAGATAGCGATTATTGTACTTGTGGTACTGATACTGATCGGCGTTAAGGCGTATGTTGATCAGCGCAATTATAAGAAGCGGCTGCGGACAAGGCTGCTGCGGGAATGGGGCAGACCTTCCGAGGACGAGTACGGCATTGAGAAGCTTCAGACAGTGGCAGAATATTTCCGGGCACATGAAAACGATCAGTCGATTGATGATATCACCTGGAATGATCTTGATATGGATACGGTGTATCAACAGATGAATCATACGAAGTCCGCGATGGGACAGGAATATCTGTATGCATTGCTGCGCAATCCGCAGATTGATGCAGAGAACTTAAAGGAAAGAGAACGGCTGATCTCTTTTTTTATGGAGAATGAGAAAGCGCGTTTTGATCTGCAGCAGGAATTTGCGGCGATCGGTAAGGGCGGTAACTTTTCAGTGTACGGTTATCTGGACAGAGTGGGAATGCTGCAGAAGGAGAATGGGATTAGTTCAGTGATCCAGATGCTTGCGTTTGTGGGGGGTGTGATTTCCTGCTTTTTCGTGCCGGATATTATGATCATGCCAACCGCAGTGGTCGCAGCGATCAATATGGTGACCTATTATAAGAGGAAGGCGCAGATGGAGACGTTTTACCGGCTGTTTGCCTTTATCGTAAAGATGGTTCGTTTTTCCGAAGCGGTGGCTTCCTTAAATATCCCTGAGACAGAGGTTTATTTTCAGAGACTGAAGGAGGAAGCAGGTAGATTTCGCCATTTCTGCAGAGGAAGCTGGCTGGTAGTGGGTGGCGGTAATATGGAAGGTAATATAACAGATATCCTGATGGATTATGTCCGTCTGCTGACACATGTTGATATTATCAAGTTCCAGTCAATGGCAAGAGAGGTGCTTCGCCTTCGGGATGACTTAAATGTGATGTATGAGACGGTCGGTTATCTGGACAGTATGCTTGCGGCTGCCTCTTACCGCGAGATGATGGGAGAATGGTGTGAGCCACAGCTTACACGGGCGAAGGACCGTCAGTTTTATCTGGAGGCGGACGAGCTGTATCATCCGCTTCTGACCGATCCGGTCAAGAATACGATCCATACGCACCGCAATGTACTTCTGACCGGCTCCAACGCATCCGGAAAGTCAACCTTTATCAAGACGGTGGCGATTAATGCGATCCTGGCACAGACGATCCATACAGTGCTTGCGGACAGCTACCGGGCGAATTTCTTCCGGATTTATTCCTCCATGGCACTGCGTGATGATATTATGAGCAGCGAGAGCTATTATATGGTGGAGATCCGTTCGTTAAAGCGGATCGTGGATCAGTCAAAGTGTCAGGGCGAACCGGTGCTTTGCTTTATTGACGAGGTTCTTCGCGGAACGAATACGGTGGAGCGTATTGCGGCATCCACTGAGATCCTTGAGCTTCTCGCCGCACAGAACGCTTTCTGTTTTGCGGCGACACATGATATTGAATTGACAGAGCTTTTGAAGAAGCAGTATGATAATTATCATTTCGAGGAACAGGTGGAGGAGGATGACGTAATCTTTGATTACCGTCTCCGTGAAGGCAAAGCGATGACGCGCAATGCGATCAAGCTTCTGCATATGATCGGCTATGATCCAAAAATCGTTGAGCGGGCGCAGGAACGCGTGGAGTATTTTGTGGAGCACGGAAGCTGGCAGATGCAATAGATACGATGATTTCGGGAGGATGACAATGACAAGGATAACAATGTATACAGATGGTGCGGCGAGAGGCAATCCGGACGGACCGGGCGGCTACGGCACAATACTGTCCTTTGTGGATTCCAAGGGGCAGGAGCATATCAGAGAGCTGTCAGCGGGCTATCAGAAGACAACAAACAACCGCATGGAAATGATGGCGGTGATCGCCGGGCTTGAGGCACTCAACAGACCGTGCGAGATTACGGTGTACTCCGACAGCCAGTATGTGGTAAAGGCATTTAACGAGCACTGGCTGGATGGCTGGATCAAAAAGGGCTGGAAACGCGGCAAGAACGAGCCGGTCAAAAATGTTGATTTGTGGAAGAGAATGCTTGCGGCGAAGGAACCGCATCAGGTTTCCTTTCAGTGGGTCAAGGGACATAACGGACATCCGCAGAATGAGCGCTGCGATGAGCTGGCAACAACGGCAGCCGACGGAACCGGTCTTTTGGTTGATGAGGGACTGGAGCAATAGGATTGCTTATAGTCAGAAGAATCTGGCAGAAAGGCAGAGGAAACGGCGGAAAAGCGGAACGAGCTGACTGGAAGGCGGAATGAACCGGCGATATTTCCGAAAAAATACCGGGATAGAATATTCATGGTAAAATACGGCAAGAATACATAACAAATTCAGAAAGGAATGGTTATGTATGAAAGGAAAAGTATTTCGTTATATTACCGTATGCAGTCTGTTTCTGGCACTGTTTGCGCTTGCCAATTTCTACTGTTATCAGTCTGCAATGAATCAGTTTGAGAAGATGCAGGAGGATCATGAGGCACGGGTTGGCGAGCAGGTGCAGGTGTATGTGGACAATGAGATGGCAGACCGTATGGCACAGATGGAAAAGTCTGTCCGGGAAACGGTACAGACGCAAAATGTCCAGAATACACTGACGGAAAATACCGTGTATCAGGTGCAGAGTCACAATGCGTTGACCGACGAGACAGTGACCGAATACCGGAAGCTGCCGGACGAGCTGGTGGGCTGTGACCGGAAACTGGTACAGCAGTTTTGCAGTAAATATAAGGACAGTCATATGTCCGCAAAGGAATTTCTCGACGGGCTGCAGAGTGTCAGTCTGATCTCCTTTTCGCCGGAACGGCTGACAATCTGTAAGAATTTCGATGTCTCCAAGGTAAAGTTTCGTTATTACCTGATCTCCGATGGGACAGAGGTGATCGCCTATTACGGTGATATGAAGACGGTCTATGAACACACAGGGATCAAGATTTCTTCGCTCTCCGCAAAGGAGCGAAAACAGCTTAAGAAGGGGATTGAAGTTAAGGATGAGGAAGAGTTATATGGAATATTAGAAAATTATTCCAGTTAACAGACAATACAACAAGAGAAACGGAGAGAAAGATGCAGGAGGATATCATTGTGATCGGAGCCGGGGCATCCGGCATGATGGCAGCAATCACGGCTGCGGTAAACGGGGGGCAGGTTCTGATCATAGAACAGCTTTCCCAGCCGGGTAAGAAGTTGTATGCTACGGGAAATGGAAAATGCAATTATACAAACCGGTATCAGGAGATGGAATGCTATCGGGGAGAGGATCGCTCATTTATTGAAAGAGCACTGGGGCATTTTTCGTGTGACGATACACTGCGCGAATTTCGCAGAATGGGTATTTTGCCACAGGAGCGGGATGGCTATTATTATCCGGTATCCGGACAGGCTTCCTCGGTGGTGGATGCTCTGGTTCGTCAGCTTAAGCTTCTCGGGGTAAAGCTTCACACTGAAGAACATGTGCACCGGATTATACCGCCGGAAAACGGACAGAAAGGCTATCAGGTCAGGACAGACAAGAGAACTTATCAGGCGCGTTGTGTGATACTTGCTGTGGGAGGAAAGGCAGCTCCGGTTCATGGAACAAGGGGCGATGGCTATGCGATGGCAAAGCAGCTTGGACTTAACGTCTTAACACCGCTTCCGGCACTGACCTCATGTGTGTTAAAAGGAGATTTTGCGAAGGAATGGGCAAAAATCCGTGTGAAAGGCAGAGTTTCTTTATACAATAAGGCAGGAGAGCTTCTGGCGCAGGATCAGGGTGAGCTTCAGCTTGTGTCCTACGGACTTTCGGGGATTCCGTTCTTTCAGGTGAGCCGTTATGCGGCAAGAGCGTTGGAGACAGGCGATAAGCCCTATCTGTTGCTGGATATTCTGCCGGATTATTCGATGGAAGAGGTAGGGCAGGAACTCACACGCAGACGGGAAGCCTTTGCGGACTATCCGGCGGAGCAGGTGCTGGAGGGGATGGTTCATAAGGTGCTTGGGCGTGTCCTTTTAAAAAGCCTTGGCATGAATCCGAAGACACGGGTCGTCGAATGGAGCGAGCGGGATATTCAACGGATCGCAGACCGATTTAAGAACTGGAAGACAGGCATTGCGAAGGTAAGCGGCTTTGATTTTGCACAGGTAACGACCGGCGGCGTGCTGACCGGACAGCTTGATCCCGACACGATGGAGGTAAAGGATCATCCGGGCTTATATATGACGGGCGAACTGCTGGACGTTGATGGAATCTGTGGAGGATATAATCTGCAGTGGGCATGGACAAGTGGTTATCTGGCAGGCAGGGCGGCAGCAGGATGTGTCCGATAAAACGGACAGTTCCAAAACACGGACACTGATCGGTGGATGAGTGGATCAATACGAAGAGAACAGATAGAAATGAGGATGAAATGATAAAGTTATCACAGATAAAACTCCCTCTGGAAACAATCTGCCGGGAGGTGCCGGCAGAATATGTAAAGCAGGGAGTGATCCGGGAGAAAGAATTATCCCTGGTAAGGAGTGCGGCAGCCGGAAGGCTTCGTGTCCGTGAGGACAATATGAAGGATTTTCGGATCCTGCGGCGCTCAATGGATGCGAGAAAGAAGCATCAGATGCAGTATATTTATCAGGTGACATTTAAACTCCCTCATGAGGATAAGGTACTCAAACAATACGGCAAAAACGATGCCGTGCGTGTGAAGGAGACGGCAGAGACAACCGGAGAGAACGTGCAGAAAAACGGGACAGGACGCATCGGGAACGGGATGGGCTTACGCCCGGTGATCGTCGGCATGGGACCGGCAGGTATTTTTGCGGCACTGGAGCTTGCCAGACAGGGATTGGAACCGATCGTTTTGGAGCGTGGTTGTGAGGTGGCAAAGCGTCAGCAAAAGGTGTCCGAATTTTGGGACACAGGGAAGCTGGACGAAAACTGCAATGTTCAGTTTGGCGAGGGCGGAGCAGGAACCTTTTCGGATGGAAAGCTGAATACACTCGTCAAGGACCCGACAGGACGAGGACGTCGGGTGATGCAGATATTTGTTGATCATGGAGCACCGTCGGAGATTTTGTATCTGCAAAAGCCTCATATCGGAACGGATCTTCTCGGGGAGGTTGTACAGAATATCCGTCGTCATATTATTGAACTGGGTGGTGAGGTACGGTTTGAGACAAAGCTTGTGCGTGCTGTCTGGGAGAATGAGACCTTAAAGGAGATTGTCTGTGAGCACAGCGGCAGACAGGAGACGATCCCCTGTGATACACTGATCCTGGCAACGGGACACAGTGCGAGGGATACGGTGACAGAGCTGTATCAGTCGGGTCTTTTTATGGAGGCAAAGCCGTTTGCGGTCGGCGTGCGTGTGGAGCATCCACAGGAAATGATCGGACAGAATCAGTACGGAGATTTTTATACGAAGCTGCCGGCAGCCGATTACAAGCTTACTTATAATACGAAGGACAAGCGGGGCGTATATTCCTTCTGTATGTGTCCGGGCGGGTATATCGTCAATGCGTCCTCGGAACCGGGGCGGCTTGCCGTGAACGGAATGAGTAACCATGCCAGAGACGGACGAAACGCCAACAGTGCGATCGTCGTGACGGTAGATCCGTCTGATTTTGGAGGAACGGATCCGCTTTCGGGCATTGCGTTCCAGCGCAAATGGGAAGAGGCAGCGTATAACACCGGACAGGGAAAGGTTCCGGTGCAGCTTTTCGCAGACTTTTGTGCAAACCGTAAAAGCACAGGGATCGGAGCAGTGATCCCGTCGATCCGGGGGCAATATGCGCTGGCAAACGTCAGAGAGACATTACCGAAATTTATCGGTGATTCCATCGAGGAGAGCTTTGGTTATTTCGGCCGGCGCATTCATGGATTTGCCAGGGAGGACGCCATTCTGGCGGGAATTGAGAGCCGGACCTCATCGCCGGTGCGGATACGACGTGACGAGTCACTGCAGTCGAACATCCGTGGAATATATCCGTGCGGAGAGGGCGCAGGGTACGCCGGAGGGATCACATCGGCGGCAATGGACGGACTCCGGGTTGCACAGGAGATCATCCGGTGTCTGGAATCATAAATAAACAGGAGGAAATAGAGATACTATGGACGAAAAGGGAATTCAGAGAATCAATGAACTGGCACACAAGGCAAAGGCAGAGGGACTGACTGCGGCAGAGAAGGCAGAACAGAAGAAGCTTCGTATGAAGTTTCTTGCAGATATCCGTGCCAATGTCAGATCACAGCTGAATAATATTTCCGTGATCGAAAAGGACGGAAGCATTACAGATCTGGGTGAAACGATCGGAAAGAAGAAGCCGATCCGCATGGAGGATGCGGAATGACAAAGGAGGAAGCCAGAAAGCAGATGCGCAGAATGCGCCGGGACATGACGCCTCAGGAAAGGAGCCGGCAGAATGAAAGTATTCGAAGACAGATACTTGCAGATCCGGTCTGGAAGGAGGTTTCGTGGTTTTATCCGTTTGTATCCTATGGAACAGAGGTGGATACGACCGGGCTCATCCGGGAGGTGCTTGCACATCCGGTGCAGGGAAGACGCATCAATGTGGCAGTACCGCGGGTCAACGGGAAGGATATGGAGTTTTATCAGATCCGTTCCATGGAGGAGCTGTGTCCCGGCTATCAGGGCATTTTGGAACCGGCATTGCATTGTCCGCCGGTAGAAGCAAAAGAAGGTCTGATGCTTCTGCCGGGGCTTGCTTTTGACCGGAAAGGACACCGTGTCGGTTATGGCGGCGGATATTATGATCGATATCTGGCAAAATACCGGACGGAAAAGCTTCATCGATATGCTGTGGCATACGACTTCCAGATCGTTGACAACATCGAGAGTGAGGCTCACGATATCGCACCTGACAGGATCATCACTTCACAGAACAAACACAATTAAAACATCTTTTCTTCATAATCACATCACAAATGAAACATAAATCGCTGTTAGAATAAAGTCATAAGATGATGCAAGGGGTAAATGCAGACAGCAATCCGTGGCATCAGCAAGGGAATATCACACATAAGATAGTTTGAGAGAAGAGGAATGAAGGGAGCGATTGTGATGAGAAAACAGGATTTAGGAAAGGTAGCAGCATATGCTGTTGTATTTGGACTGGTAGGAGGTATTACATTTGAGGGTGTTAATTATACGGCAGGTCATCTGACCGGCAATGCAGCGGTAGAGAGCACAGCATCTCCGGCAGGCAAGCTAAAGACGACATCGACCTCTGCATCGGGCAGTGACGAGACATCAGGAACCGTTTCGGGTGTGGCTGCTAACGTACTTCCGTCGATCGTAGCAATCGATGTAACCGTACAGGAGCAGACACAGGATGTTTTCGGCAGAACTTATTCACAGGAGGGTTCCGGAAGCGGCTCCGGTATCATTGTGGCGCAGGATGATAACAATCTTTACATCGCAACGAACAACCATGTTGTGAAGGATGCAACAAGCGTATCGGTTAAGTTTAACGACGACAGTGTTTACACCGCAAGTGTAAAGGGAACCGATACGGATTCGGATCTGGCAGTTGTTGAGATCCCGATGAAGGATCTGTCTTCCGATACAAAGAATAATATCAAGGTTGCAACGCTTGGTGATTCCACAAAGGTAAAGATCGGTGAGCAGTCTATCGCGATCGGTAATGCACTCGGCTATGGTACTTCTGTAACGGTTGGCTACATCAGTGCCGTAGACAGAGAGGTTGCTTCTGAGGATGTGAACATGAAGCTTCTGCAGACCGATGCAGCGATCAATCCCGGTAACAGCGGTGGTGCTCTTGTTGATGATGAGGGCAAGGTGATCGGTATCAACTCTTCAAAATATTCAGACACCTCCGTAGAGGGTATGGGCTTTGCCATTCCAATCTCAACAGCAATTCCGATCATCAATGATATTATTGATGCACAGCAGGTATCTGAGGATGAACAGGCATATCTTGGCATTAAAGGAACCGATGTGTCCAGCGAGCTCTCCCAGTATTATAATATGCCGGAGGGTATCTATGTAGGCAAGGTCACACAGGATTCTCCTGCCGGAAAAGCAGGGATCAAGACCGGTGATGTGATCGTGAAATTTAACGGTACAGAGACAACAACGATGGATGGACTGAAGGATCGTCTGGGGCGCTGTAAAGCAGGTGACACGGTCGAGGTAGTCGTAAAGAGAGCCGACAACGGTGATTACAAAGAGGTTACCGTGAAGGTGAAGCTTGGCAAGAAGTCTGATTCGACGGATGAGGACAGCAGTGACAGCAGCCAGAGCAACGATCAGAGTGGCTCCCAGAGCAGTGGCGGAAATAATTCCCAGAATGGAAATAACAGCCGGAACGGATCTCAGGGCAATGACAACAGCCAGAATGGAAATGGATATAGTAACTGGTGGGGTTCCTTCTTTAACTAGAACGGACCGGTTGATTCCCGGCAGACTGCTGCACCCACAGTACCGATAAGCTGCCAAATCACAACATTAAGTTTCCTGCATACCATATTTATAAATTGTTTGTGCAAAAGAGGACATCGAAGGAGGTGTCCTCTTTTTCGTACAGAAAGGGCAGGTATTTATGAAACGTATCTGGAAAAAGGCACTCTGTGTCGGTATGACAGCAGTTATGACTGCGGGGACATTGTCGGGCTGTGGCAAGCAGGAAAAAGAGCTGACAACAATACGGCTCAATGAAGTGGCACACTCTATCTTTTATGCGCCACAGTATGTGGCAATTGAGAAGGGATACTTTGAGGATGAGGGGATTGCGCTTGAGCTTACAAACGGCATGGGAGCGGATAACGTAATGACAGCGGTTGTGTCGGGAGAGGCGGACATAGGCTTTATGGGATCAGAGTCCTCCATCTATGTTTATCAGGAGGGGGCAAAGGATTACATTGTGAATTTTGCACAGCTTACCAACCGTGCCGGCAATTTTCTGGTTGCAAAATCAGCAGATGACTCGTTTAAATGGGAAAAGCTGAAAGGAAAAACAGTGCTTGGCGGCAGGGACGGAGGTATGCCGGAAATGATCTTTGAGTATGTTCTGAAGAAAAACGGCATTGATCCAAAGAAGGATTTAACCATTGTCAAAAACATTGATTTTGGCCTGACTGCGCAGGCATATGCATCCGGGCAGGGAGATTACACGGTTGAGTTTGAGCCGTTTGCAGCATCTCTGGAGGCAGACAAAAAGGGTGTTGTCGTTGCATCATTAGGTGAGGCGAGCGGCGATGTGCCGTACACGGCATATTCCGCCAAGAAAAGCTATATGAAGGAGCACAAAAAGGAGCTTCTCGCCTTTACAAGAGCAGTGCAGAAGGGGATGGACTTTGTGCAGAGCCACACTCCGGAGGAGATTGCAAAGGTGATCGCACCACAGTTCCCGGAAACGGATGAAAAGGCGCTTGTTACTGTCGTAAAACGTTATTATGATCAGGGAACCTGGAAGGAGAATCTGGTCTTTGAGAAAGCAAGTTTTGAACTTCTGCAGGATGTCTTACAGGATGCCGGTGTGTTGAAGAACCGTCTTTCCTACGATGACCTTGTAGATACGGCACTGGCAAAGGAAGCTGCCGGCAAATAAGAAACATGCACAAACATGCACAAAAACAGGTCAGTCTTGCCAAAAAGCCGCAAATGCGTTATAATAGCAGGTACGAAAAAAATGTGTAAAAGAACAGGAATGAGAGTATTATGCAGAAAAAATACACAAACGAGATTCTGAATTTTCTCCGGAGCATGCAGAATATCGACTATATTACCCCGGATGAGATACCTCAGATCGATCTGTACATGGATCAGGTAACAACGTTTATGGATGAACATCTGCGTTCCTCCAAGCGTTTTGAAGAGGATAAGATACTCACGAAGACTATGATCAATAATTATACCAAGAATAATCTGCTGCCGCCGCCGGTCAAGAAGAAATACTCCAGTGAGCATATGCTGATGTTGATCTATATTTATTATCTTAAGAATTTTTTGTCGATCAACGACATTCAGAGTATATTAAAACCGCTGGCTGACCGCTTTTTCGGGAGCACGGACGGACTTTCAATGAGAGACATCTACAAGGAGATCGTTGATCTGGAGCAGGAGAATATCAATTCCCAGGTCAGAGACATCATACGCAAGCTGAAGAAGTCCGGTGAAGCTTTTGAGGATGTGGAGGATCCGGAGGACAAAAAGCTTCTGACTACATTTGCATTTATCTGCATGCTAAGCTTTGATGTATGGGTGAAGAAATCGGTCATTGAGAATATCATCGACGATACGCTCGGCAGCAAGAAAGAGAAATAGGCATGAAAGCCATGTGGTGGTTTGAAGGCGCTGCATCGGTTTTATAATATGCCTTTTTATATGGTTCTATCAAAACATCGGAAGGTGCCAGTCACTTTCCGGTGTTTTTTTGCATATAGTAGTAAGAAGGAGTCTGGTACAGCGAAGTGTCACGAACAGACATACAACGCTACGCTTCGTAATACCGGAGAATGGAGCAGACACATGGAACGAAAATACCGTGTCAGACCGGTGAAGCATAAGCATGAAAAAAGAATGAAAGCAACGCCCTCCGGACAGGATCCGGTGATATCCCGTAAGCTGTCAGGAGTGATGCGGCTGCCGGAGGACATTCTGGTGAAGGCTCCGGTCGTAACGAGCTATGGCAGATACCGGGTATGTATTGAAAATTACCGCAGTATATTAGAATATCAGGAGGAACAGATCCGAATCCAGACAAAGACCGGAAAGATACGCATCGCCGGAAAGTGTCTGGGAATTGCGTATTACCGGGAGGAATGCATGTGTGTTGTGGGTGAGATCCATTCCATAGAATATCAGTCGTGACAGAGAATATGCCGCAGACGATTCATAAATGGAGGAACAGAGATGATACATAGAATAATGACATGGTGTGCCGGGTATGTCTTAGTACGTCTGCCGGGAGCACAGGCAGAGCGTTTCGTCAATATCTGCCGGGCAAAGGGAATTGTCTGGTGGGGACTTCGGTGGCAGCAGGATCAGCGGATGGTGTATGGATATCTTCGCAGAAGCGATTACTATAAGCTTCGTCCGATCGCTGCCAAGACGGGGGTATTTCCGCTGGTGCGGGAAAGGATCGGCGGCTATTTCTGGCTGCAAAGAGGAATGGCACGGGCAAGCTTCTGGTGCGGTCTTTTGTGCTTTCTGGGAATCCTGTTTTTCATGTCCGGACGGATCTGGGGGATCGAGGTGTCCGGTCAGTCCTACCACACGAGGGAGAGTATCCTTAAATATCTGGAGTCGGAGAATGTCTACGGAGGAATGTCCGGCAGTGGGATTTCCTGTGGGGAGCTTGAGGCGAAGCTTCGAAAGAAATATCCGGATGTTGGATGGGTATCGGTAGAAAAATCAGGGAGCAAGCTTTATGTGCGGCTCGATGAGGTGCTTCTGCTGAAAAAGAAAACGAACAAAACGCCGAAAAGTCTTGTGGCACAGGAGGATGGAACCGTGCTCAGTATTGTGACAAGAAAAGGTACGGCAAAGGTCAGGGCGGGAGATACGGTCAGAAAGGGACAGAAGCTGATCTCTGAGAAGGTAAAGATCATCGGTGACAACGAGGAGGTTGTGCAGAAGCGGCACGTCAGGGCTGCGGGCACAGTCGTAGTGCAGTCGGTGCAGCATTATGAGGATGAGCTGCCGGTTCTGTATCGGAAACAGAAGCTGACCGGAAAACAGCGGACTTTATATCAGATTTGCATTGGAAATCATAATCTTTTTGTATATAACCCGTTAAAAAGTTTGGAAAGTTACGAAAAGTATGATATAATCCGAGAAGGTGGGCGACTATGCCCTTTTCTGTCATGCCGTTTTCCGGTATTTGTCTGGAAAAAGACTTTCCGTGAGGTATGTGCAGAGAACGGACGTTATTCGCCGGAGGAGGCAGCCGGGATACTGCAGGATCGGTTTGATTATTATCGGTTACAGATGAGAGACAATGGCTGCTATGATCTGGAAGGAGAGCTTTCGGTAAAGGAGCGTAATGGGAGCTTCTACGGAACGGCTACGATCATTTATTCCAGAAAGCAGACGCAGTATCGATAGAGAGGCGAACTCATGGATTATCAGTATTTGGAGGAATTATAGTACATGTCGATTATGGAGACAGTTATAGAGATACCTGCCGAACATGAGAAAAACATATTTGGCAGCTTTGATGCTTACATCAAAAAGATCGAGAGAAACTTAAATGTAACGATGGTTGCCAGAGACGGCAGCTTAAAGCTGGTGGGAGAGGCAGCAAGCGTAAAGACGGCAGAGAGCATTCTGATGCAGCTTCTGGAGCTTTCCCGCAGGGGCAATACGATCACGGAGCAGAATGTGGATTATGCTCTGGCACTTTCCATGGAGCATCGTGAATCAGAGCTGGTGGAGATCGATTCGGACATTGTCTGCCGGACGATTCAGGGAAAGCCGATCAAGCCAAAGACGACCGGGCAGAAGAAATACGTGGACCAGATCCGTAAGAAAATGATCGTGTTTGGCGTGGGACCGGCGGGAACCGGAAAGACATATCTTGCGATGGCAATGGCGATCGAGGCATTTAAACGTGATGAGGTCAGCCGCATTATTCTGACAAGACCGGCGATCGAGGCGGGAGAGAAGCTCGGATTTCTGCCGGGTGATCTGCAGAGCAAGGTGGATCCTTATCTGCGTCCGCTCTATGATGCACTGCATCAGATCATGGGAGTGGACAGCTATCTGCGCAATGTGGAAAAGGGGCTTATTGAGGTAGCTCCGTTAGCATATATGAGAGGACGTACGCTGGATAACTCATTTATCATTCTGGATGAGGCACAGAATACGACACCGGCACAGATGAAGATGTTTCTGACCCGTATGGGTGTGGGCTCTAAGGTGGTTGTGACCGGCGATGTGACCCAGATCGATCTGCCGGACCGTACCCGCAGCGGCCTTGTGGATGCGCTGCACATTCTCAAGAACGTGGATGGCATTGCACAGTGCTATTTTACGGAGAAGGATGTTGTCCGCCATCGTCTGGTGCAGGAGATCATCAAGGCCTACGAAGCGGCTGCGCACCCGGCCAAGCGTTGAAACCGACGCGGAAAGCTGCAATTGCAGCATAAAATGAAGGGAGAGGAATGTTATGTCCAATAAAGTTTTGATCACCAATTCACAGAAAGCCGTAAAAGTGCCTTCGGGCCTGCGGATCCTGATCCGCCGCGCCTGCAATGCTGTGCTGGAATATGAGCACTTCGATGAGCCCGCTGAGATCAG
>OGHW01001212.1_pt1 | contig 22191 bp, 19 predicted proteins | sample 1571641 | NCBI WGS metagenome assembly OGHW01 (sample SAMEA2582066, study PRJEB24529) | metagenome | biome: Human gut stool | place: China | collected 2011 | reverse complement strand
CATTGGCCACTCGGGAACACGCCCAGATTCTGTTCACGTCCGTTGCCGGACGACTTGTTTATTTTATCAGACTGCGGGCGATTTGTCAACTACTTTTTTCGGATTTTTGCAGCTTTTCTGCGGAAGCTGTCGGCAGGGTCAGTTTTGGGTCAGATGTTTCCGGCGCTCGTAATCCCGCAAGGCGGCAATGGCTTCGCCGGACATGGGGTATAGGGCAATGAGATTGAATATGGTCATCAGGCCGATGCCCACATCCCCCAGATCCCACACCACGGTATAGGCCTCCAGGCCGCCCACCATCAGCATGACAAGGGCCAGCACCTTATAGGCTGTCTGCCAGCCCCAGCGGTCACCAAAGAGGTACGCCACATTGGAGCGGGCATAGAACAGGATGCCGATGAAGGTGGAGAAACTGAACAGCGCCAGCGTGACGGCAATGAACACCACGCCAAAGCTGCCCAGATGGTACTGCGCCGCTGCCTGCAGCAGGTCCATGCCGGTCAGCCCAGTGGTGACATTTGCGGGAGCCAGCAGCATCATAAAGGCAGTGCAGCTGCAGATGACCACCGTGTCGATCAGGACACCCAGTGCCTGCACAAAGCCCATCTTCACAGGATCATCGCAGGAGGCAGCCGCTGCGGCACAGGGGGCCGAGCCGCTGCCCGCTTCATTGGAGAACAGGCCGCGCTTGACACCGTTCATCAGCACCGCACCAAAGCCGCCTGCGGCCACCTGACGCAGGCCGAAGGCCTCGGCAAAGATGCGTGCCAGCACGGCGGGCAGCTGCCGGAAATTCAGCACCACGATGCCCACCGTGATGACAAAGTAGCACACCGCCATGACCGGCACGATGAAGTCAAGGCTTTTTACGGTGGCATTCTTGCGCAGCACGATCAGCGCCGCCAGCAGAGTAAGCACCACGGTGGTGGCCAGCGGCGGGACGTGAAAGGCGTTTTCAAAGGCAGAACTGACCGAGTTGGAGATGACCTGGCTGATGCCGCACCAGCAGATCAGACCGGACACCGCAAACAGTGCTGCGCACACTGAGCGGCGAAGCTTTTTGCCCCGCTTGCGCTCGGCCAGCACATGCAGGTAGTAGGCCGGGCCGCCCCGCCAGCCGCCGTACAGCGGGTCCGGCACGCGGTATTTCTGCGCCAGAGTGGATTCCACAAAGGAGGTGGAAGCACCCAGCAGCGCAGTGACCCACATCCAGAACACCGCGCCCGCACCGCCCGCCGAAACAGCGGCCACCACGCCTACAAGGTTGCCCATGCCCACCCGGGTAGCGGTGGAGATGACCAGTGTCTGGAAGGAGGAAAGCCCGCCCGCAGCCTGCTTTTTTTCGCACACTGCGCCGATCATATCCCGGAACAGCCGCACCGGCAGCAGCCTTGTGCGCAGGGTAAAGCCGATACCGGCTGCAAACAGCAGCACCACCATAAAGGAGATGCCAATGCCGCCCGCCACCGGCAGGGTGAATAAATCGCCCCACAGCAGGCGGTAAAACGCTTCAATCAGATCAACTATCAAGAAAACAGCCTCCTGTACTTTTGAGAAATAAAGTTGCTACTTCATTATAGTACAGCACAGAAGAATTGTAAAATCTAAAAAATTGATAGAATAGATTGACCAAACTGAACGCAGTGCAGCAAATGCAAAATAATAATTCCACTGAATGTGCCGCAGCTCGGCAGCGGAGGGCATTTTAAATCGTCCCACAAAAAAAAGGACTGCCGCACGGTTTGTGCAGCAGTCCCGGAGGAAGAAGCGCCTTTCAGCGCGGGGAAAGCTTACAGGATATCGATGTATTCACCGGCCAGCGCCTTGTTCATGCTGCGCACAGCGCAGAACTTGCCGCACATGCTGCAGGTGTCGCTGTGGTCGTCCTCGGGCAGGCGTGCGTCGCGGATGGCCTTGGCGGTCTCGGGGTCCAGCGCACAGGCGAACTGTGCATCCCAGTCCAGTACGCGGCGAGCATCGCCCATCTTGTCGTCAATGTCCCGGGCGTGGGGGATGCCCTTGGCAATGTCAGCGGCGTGGGCGGCGATCTTGGAGGCTACGATGCCCTGCTTCACGTCCTCCACATTGGGCAGTGCCAGATGCTCGGCGGGGGTTACATAGCACAGGAAGGCCGCACCGCTGGCTGCTGCCACTGCGCCGCCGATGGCAGCGGTGATGTGGTCGTAGCCGGGGGCGATATCGGTGACCAGAGGTCCCAGCACATAGAAGGGGGCGCCCATGCAGATGCTCTTCTGCACCTCCATGTTGGCAGCCACCTGATTCAGGGGCACATGGCCGGGGCCTTCTACCATCACCTGCACGTTGTGCGCCCATGCGCGCTTGGTCAGCTCGCCCAGACGCACCAGTTCTTCAATCTGGCACACGTCGGTGGCGTCAGCCAGACAGCCGGGACGGCAGGCATCGCCCAGAGAGATGGTCACGTCATGCTCGGCGCAGATCTCGCAGATCTCGTCAAAGTGCTCGTAGAAGGGGTTCTCGTTGCCGGTCATGCTCATCCATGCAAACACCAGAGAACCGCCGCGGCTCACGATGTTCATCTTGCGCTTGTGCTTGCGGATCTGCTCGATGGTCTTGCGGGTGATGCCGCAGTGCAGGGTAACAAAGTCCACACCGTCCTCTGCGTGCAGGCGTACCACATCGATGAAGTCCTGTGCAGTCAGCTCAGCCAGATCCCGCTGGTAGTGGATGACCGAATCGTACACCGGCACAGTGCCGATCATCACCGGGCACTCGTGGGTCAGCTTCTGACGGAAGGGCTGAGTGTTGCCGTGGCTGGACAGATCCATAATGGCTTCTGCGCCCATGTTCACGGCGCTCATCACCTTCTGCATCTCAATGTTGTAGTCCTTGCAGTCGCGAGAGACGCCAAGGTTCACATTGATCTTGGTGCGCAGCATGGAGCCCACGCCCTCGGGGTTCAGGCACTTGTGGTGCTTGTTGGCGGGGATGGCTACCTTGCCCTCGGCGACCCACTGGCGGATCTCCTCGGTGGTGCGGTATTCCTTTTTGGCTACGATCTCCATCTCCGGGGTGATGATGCCCTTGCGGGCGGCATCCATCTGGGTGGTATAAGTCTGCATACGCTGTGTTCCTCCAAATGACAGTTTATCTCTGAACAGCAGGGTGCTGGTCATGCAGTGATACGGGGCAGCCTGTGTGCCGGGAGCTTTCTCCTCGGACACGAGTTCGGGTTGCGGCACCCAGCGGATGCTTCGTGCATTGAGCAACACTCGCATCCTGCTGGCCGCTGCCCCAACAGCAACTTCCTGTTTCCGCCACTGGCGGCGGTCGTTGCTGTTGCAGGCCATTCCATCGCCCGCCCTACTGCCTGCGGCAGCAGGGTCCCACCCCAGCGGACGGTCCTCGGAGAAACTCCCGACCCGCAGGCAAGGGTGGCAGACAGGTAACCGTCATTCAGAAAAAACAGTATGCTCTGGATGCCGGCACCTGCGCAAAATACGCTTTTCATGTTGGTTTTCTCCATGAATTTTGTAACGCGGCCCAAGGTGGTGCCCCCGGTTTGCCGCGGGATGATAGCTTACTTTATGATCTGCTCCGAAAGGGCACGCAGCTCACGGCACTCGGCCTCGATGTCCTTTGCGGCAAAGATGGCACTTACCAGCGCCACACCGTCCACGCCGGTGCCCTTGAGCTGCAGAATGTTCTCCTTGTGGATGCCGCCAATGGCTACCACCGGCACATCCACGGCGTTGCAGATGTCCAGCAGGGTCTGCCGGGGCATCTCGCTCACGTCCGTCTTGGTGTGGGTGGCAAATACCGCGCCTACGCCCAGATAATCCGCGCCGTGCGCCACAGCGTCCAGCGCTTCCTGCACCGTGTGAGCGGATACGCCGATCATTACACCGTCGCCCACGCGCTGACGCACCTGTGCGGCAGCCATATCGTCCTGCCCCACATGGATGCCCTCGGCGTGGCACTGCAGTGCCACTTCCACGTTATCGTTGATGAACAGCGGCACACCGTACTGCTGGCACAGGGCGTGGATCTGAATGGCCTCCTGCAAAAAATCGGCGTCGCCCAGCTGCTTTTCCCGCAGCTGCACGCAGGTGGCACCGCCCTTCAGGGCACATTCCACCTGCTGATACAACGTCTGCTCGCCCACCCATGCGCGGTCGGTCACCGCATACAGGAGCATGGTGTGTTTATCGCACTTCATAGTTTGCGCCTTTCTCCAGCTGTTCGGGGGTCATGTTGTAAATAGCATCAATGATGTAATTGCGGTAGGTGGCGTTGCCGTCCTGCGGGGTGAGCCGCTGGTGGGCGATCTCGCCCGCCAGACCCATAGCGCACACCGCTGCAGCGGCAGCTTCCAGCGGGTGGTCGGGGCTGGCGGTGACAAAAGCCGCCGTCAGGGCAGAAAGCTGACAGCCCGTGCCGGTGATGCTGCTCATCATGGCATTGCCGTTGCGGATGCAGTAGGCTTTTTGTGCATCGGCCACGATGTCAATAGCACCGGTAATGGCGATTACCGCGCCGGTGCGGGCGGCAAAAGCCTTGGCAAAGGCCACGGCGCTGTCCAGATTTTCCTCAGTCACCTTGTCGGCTACGTCCGCATCCACGCCCTTGGTGGTGCCTGCGCCGGAGGCAAGGGTCTTGATCTCCGAGATGTTGCCCCGGATCACTGTGAACTGCACCTCCCGCAGCAGGCGGAAGGAGGTGTCGGTGCGCAGATGGGAAGCGCCGGCACCCACCGGGTCCAGCACCACCGGATGCCCCAGCTGATTGGCCTTTTTGCCCGCCAGCAACATACTGGTGACGGTGCGGCTGTTCAGTGTACCGATGTTGATGTTCAGCCCGCCGCAGATGGCGGTGATCTCCTCAACCTCGGCGGCATCGTCGGCCATGATGGGGGAAGCACCGCAGGCCAGCACCATGTTGGCGCAGTCGTTCACGGTGACATAGTTGGTGATGTTGTGGATGAGAGGACTGCGGCTGCGCAGGTTCTCAAAGGCGGTTTTGAGCATTTCCGGCACCTCCGCTCAGGAAAGGCTGTTCTGCATGGAGCGCAGAGCGCCGGAGCGCTGCAGGCTGAACACCACAGCACCGGCGATCACCGCACCCACGGCGGTGGAGATGAGGAAGGGCACGATATAGGCGTAGAAAGCGATGTCCGCAGCGCTCTTGCCCATCAGGAAGATGGCCACGGGCCATGCGCACAGGCCGCCCAGAATGCTGGTGCCGAACACCTCACCCACCACGGTGGCGATCAGGTTTTTGGTCTTGTGGTATGCAAGGCCGCACAGCAGTGCGCCGAACATACTGCCCGGGAAAGCCATCAGGCTGCCAAGACCCAGCAGATTGCGCAGCAGGGAAGCCACAAAGGCTACGCCCACGCCCCACCAGGGCCCCAGCAGAACGGCGCACAGCACGTTGACCATGTGCTGCACCGGGGCACACTTGCTGCCGAACATGGGAAAGCTGAACACGCTGCCCACTACGCACAGGGCACAGAACATACCGGCGAGGGCAAGCTTTTTGACAGAAAGATTCTTCATGATAAATTGGCTCCTTTTCAACCATCTGCGGCAGCGCAGGATGAATACCGGCGCTCCCGCAACAAAACAGCCCGTGCCCGCCGCAAGGCGGGAACAGGTACGGAAGGTGCGGTCGAAACTTACTGGTTTCCTCTCACGCCGGAACACGGCTTCCCATCGCTGCATTCATCCAAGGCTCAGGGCGCTCCCCCTCAGCCGGCTGCGGAACCTCCGCAGAGGTACAAAAAAACAGGAGGAGCCCGGCGCGGCTCCTCCTGCAAAAAATCATAAAGGGTATGACTTCCTACGGCGGCATTATCCGCATCAGGTAAAAGGGTCGAAGCTTGCTATACTTCCTCTCAGCCCGCTGCACGAGCTCCCCTGTGTTTGATTGTGACTGTATTCTACACCTCTTTCCCAAAAAATGCAAGAGGGAAGGGGACGATTTGGAATGCGCAGAGCGAATGCGGAGCGCATTTTCAATCATTAAACTGTTTCATTATAAACCAAAGCCGCCGTGCAGGGGTCTGCGCAGCGGCTTTGGTCACAGAAAGGAGAATAATATGAAAAAGCAGAAAAAGTCGGGTTAACCCATGGTCACCTGCACCGTTACCTCAGTCCCGGCGGCAGCCAGCGGCAGAACGTTGCCGGAGATGGCCTTGCCGTCCACGGTAACGGCCTTGATGCCGTGCTGCACCCCGGCGGCGTTATCCACCGTGATGTGGTACACAGCACCGCGGAAGCGGCGGGTCACGGTGAAGCCGGACAGGGTGTGAGGGATGCAGGGGTCTACCTTCAGGCCATCCAAGGTGGGCTGGATGCCCAGAATGTACTGGCTGATGTTGAAGAAGGTCCATGCCGCTGTGCCGGTCAGCCAGCTGTTTTTGGCTTCACCAAAGGTGGGGGCGTCCTTACCGGCTACCATCTGACTGTAAACGTAGGGCTCGGTGCGATGAATCTCGGAAATGTCCTCGATGTAGGCGGGGCAGGTCTTGCGGTACACCGCAAAGGCGCGGTCACCGTGGCCAAGCGTTGCCTCGGCGCAGCTGATCCACGGGTTGTTGTGGCAGAAGATACCGGCGTTCTCCTTGTATCCCGGAGGATAGCTGGAGATCTCGCCCAGATTCAGCTGATAGCTGGTGTAGGCGGGCTGCAGCAGTACCACACCGTATTTGGTGTCCAGCCGCTCCTCCACGCTGGCAAGCGCCTGCGCGGCCTGTCCGCTCTCCTTGCCGATGCCCGCCATGACGCACATACCCTGCGGCTCAATAAAGATCTGACCCTCGGTGCACTCCTTGCTGCCGACGGGCTTGCCGAAAGCATCGTAGGCACGGCGGAACCATGCGCCGTCCCAACCGGCGGTCAGGGTGGCCTGCTCCACGGCATCAATGTGCTTGCGGGCGGCAGCGGCCTCCTCGGTCAGATTCAGATGGTCGCACAGTTGGGCGTATTCGTGGCCGTACTTGACGAACATACCGGCAATGAATACGCTTTCGGCTACGGGACCCTCGCTGGGGCCGGTGATCTGGAAGCTCTCACCCGGGTGCTCGGAGAAGCAGTTCAGGTTCAGGCAGTCATTCCAGTCGGCGCGGCCGATGAGCGGCAGACCGTGGGGACCCAGATGGGTGCAGGTAAAGTTGAAGCTGCGGCGCAGGTGCTCCATCAGGGTCTGCGCCTTGGTGGCGTCGTTATCAAAGGGTACCTGTTCTTCCAGAATAGACCAGTCGCCGGTCTCCCGCAGGTAGGCGGCGGTACCGGCAATGAGCCACAGCGGGTCATCGTTGAAGCCGGTGCCGATATCCCGGTTGCCCTTTTTGGTCAGGGGCTGGTACTGGTGGTAGGCGCTGCCATCCTCAAACTGGGTGGCGGCAATATCCAGAATGCGCTCCCGGGCGCGGGAGGGGATGATGTGCACAAAGCCCAGCAGATCCTGACAGCTGTCCCGGAAGCCCATGCCGCGTCCGGTGCCGCTTTCGTAGTAGCTGGCAGAGCGGCTCATGTTAAAGGTGACCATGCACTGGTACTGGTGCCAGATGTTGACCATGCGGTTCAGCTTTTCCTCGCCGGATTCCAGATGGTAGGTGGACAGCAGCTGCTCCCAGTGGGTGCGCAGGGCGGCGCGGGCGGCATCGACCTGTGCATCGGTGGCGTAGCGCTCCATCATGGCGTGGGCGCGGGTCTTGTTGATGACGCCCGGGGCAATGAACTTCTCCTGCTGCGGGTTCTCGATGTAGCCCAGACCGAACAGGATGCTGTGGCTCTCGCCGGGGGCGAGGGTCAGGTGGATGTGCAACGCACCCACCGGTGCCCAGCCGTGGGCAATGCTGCCGGAGCAGTGCCCAGCGCGGACGGCCTGCGGGTCTGCCGGGCCGCCGTACACGCCGCAGAAGGCATCCCGGGTGGTGTCAAAGCTGTCCACCGGGCAGTTTGCCCAGAACACGGCGTAGTGGTTGCGGCGCTCGCGGTACTCGGTCTTGTGGTAGATGACGCTGCCCTCTACCTCTACCTCACCGGTGGAGTAGTTGCGCTGGAAGTTGGAGCTGTCGTCCACGGCATCCCACAGGCAGAACTCCACATAGCTGAACAGATCCAGCTCCTTGACAACAGTGCTGCCGTTGCACACTGTCACCCGGTCCAGCTCACAGGCATCCCCCTTGGGGACGAACAGCTCCTGCCGGGCGGTCACGCCGTCCTTTTTGCCCTCCAGAATGGTGTAGCCCAGACCGTGGCGGCAGCTGTAACTGTCCAGCGGGGTCTTGGTGGGCTGCCAGCCCGGGTTCCATACGGTTTCGCCGTCCTTGATGTAGATCCGGTGGCCGTCCATGTCCAGCGGGGAGTTGTTGTAGCGGTAGCGGGTCAGGCGGCGCATCCGGGCGTCCCGGTAAAAGCTGTAGCCGCCCGCCGTGTTGGAGACCAGACTGAAGAAGTCCTCGCTGCCAAGGTAGTTGATCCAGGGCAGGGGCGTCTGCGGGGTGGTGATGACGTATTCCTTATTCTGGTCATCAAAATATCCGAACTTCATAATGCTTCCTCCTTAAAACTGCGCCTTGTCAGGCGGGCAGTGCGTCAATGGCGAAAACGATTAAGGCGCTGCGAAAGAAGCAATCTCATCACGCTAAGCATACCGTATCCCACCCAAAAATGCAAGAGCTTTTTGCAAAAATCTCAACGGAAATTTTAAAATAATCTGCGAAGCCCCGGCGGTTTTCGGGGACTTTCGGCACGGCGTACACCGGCGAAAGGGCGAACGAAAGACCCGAAACCCCATTTTAAAAGTAATATATACATACGGCCTCCGGCACCGAAAACCATAACGAAACTGCAACGAAAATTTTTTCGTTTTAATCGAAATGTAACGAAAGTGAATCGAGATGCACAATTCTTACAGGTCATATTGGAACAAAATGCCAAAAGTGATGCAGCTGAGCTAAAACTTTTACGTTTTTACTTGATTTTTGGTGCAGAATGCGATATATTGAGGCTGCGAAAACGATTAAGGAACTTGCGAGAAACATCCCGCTGCTCCTATCCTCGGAAGGAGGCTAAAAGATGCCGTCCCTGAAGGATCTGGCGAAAGAATGCGGCGTATCCGTTGCAACCGTCAGTAAGGCGCTGAACGACCAGCCGGACATCGCACCGGCCACGCGGGAGCGCATCCGTGCAGCGGCCCGTCGCATGGGGTACCTGCCCAACGCAGCGGCCCGGGCGCTGAAAACCAACCGCACTTACAATCTTGGCGTTCTGTTCGTAGATGAAAAACAGAGCGGCCTGACCCACGAGTACTTCTCCGCAGTGCTGGACAGCTTCAAGGTAGAAGCGGAAAAGCGCGGCTACGATATCACCTTCATCAACCACAACATCAGCGGCAAGTCCATGAGCTATCTGGAACATTGCCACTACCGGGGTGTGGACGGCGTGGTGATCGCCTGTGTGAACTTTTACGATCCGCAGGTGGTGGAACTGGTCAACGGCGATGTGCCGGTGGTGACCATCGACCATGTGTTCAACAACCGGATGGCGATCCTTTCAGACAACGTGGTGGGCACAAAGGCTCTGGTACAGCAGGCATGGGCCTGCGGACACCGGCGCATCGCCTTCATCCACGGCGAAAAGACCGCCGTTACCGAGAACCGCTTGGCAGGCTTCTATCAAGCCTGCGAGGAGCTGGGGCTGAAGGTGCCGGAGGAGTACGTCCGCTGCGGTGTGTACCACGATGTGGATCGCTGCGCAGAGGAGACCCGGGCGCTGCTGGCACTGCCGCAGCGGCCCACCTGCATCATCTTCCCGGATGACTTTTCCGCACTGGGCGGCTACAACGCCCTGACCGAAGCAGGGTTGAGCATCCCGGAGGACATCTCAGTGATGGGATACGATGGCATCTATCTCTCCCGGGTGGTCAAACCCCCGCTGGTGACCTACCAGCAGAACACCAAATCCCTTGGCAGGCTGGCAGCGGATAAGCTGATCGAGCTGATCGAGCATCCGCGTGTGACCCTGCCGGAGCAGATCCGGGTGTCCGGCAAACTGCTGGACGGCGGCTCCGTCCGCATCCTTTAACAAAGGCCCACAACTCCCGGCGCGGAGTTTTTGAGTATGAATTTTTTAATTGGAAAACCATGAAGGAGGTTTACCCTTATGAAAAAGATCTCTCGTCGTAATTTCCTGCTCGCTTCCGGTGTCGTGACTGTTGGTGCTGCTCTGGCAGCCTGCGGCGGCGGTTCTTCCAGCAGCACTGCTGCTTCCTCTGCCGCTCCTGCATCCTCTGCAGCTGCTTCTGCTCCGGCTGCTGCCGAGGGCAAGGTGCTGAACATCTGGTGCTGGAATGATGAGTTCCAGAGCCGCTTCAACGACTACTATCCCGAGGTCAAGGAGATCGCAGCCGACAAGTCCACCACCACCCTGAAGGACGGCACCACCGTGAAGTGGACCATCAACGCCAACGAGAACAACAACTACCAGAACAAGCTGGACGAGGCTCTGCTGAATCAGGATTCCGCTGCCGATGACGACAAGATCGACATTTTCCTGATCGAGGCTGACTACGCTCTGAAGTATGTGGATTCCGACTACGTTCTGGATGTCAAGAAGGATATCGGCCTGACCGATTCCGATCTGGCCGGCCAGTACCAGTACACCAAGGACATCGTTTCTGTGGACGGCAGCCAGCGCGGCACCACTTGGCAGGCTACCCCGGGTCTGTTCGCATACCGCCGCAGCATTGCCAAGGATGTGCTGGGCACCGATGACCCCGCCGAAGTGCAGACCTACCTGTCCGACTGGGATAAGTTCAACGATGTAGCTGCCAAGGCTGCTGCCAAGGGCTACAAGATGCTGTCCGGCTTTGACGATGCATACCGCACCTTCTCCAACAACGTCTCCGCACCCTGGGTCACCGGCACCACCGTTACCGTGGACGAGAACCTGATGAAGTGGGTGGACCAGACCAAGGAGTACACCGACAAGGGCTACAACAACAAGTCCAGCCTGTGGGACAGCCAGTGGGCTTCCGATCAGGGCCCCACCGGTAAGGTGTTCGGCTTCTTCTACTCCACTTGGGGCATCAACTTCACCCTGCTGGGCAACTCTCTGGCAACTCCTACCGCTGAGGGCGGCAAGGAAGAGGTTGGCAACGGCATCTACGGCGACTACGCTGTGTGCGAAGGCCCTCAGCCCTACTACTGGGGCGGCACTTGGATCTGCGGTGCAGCCGGCAGCGACAACCTTGAGACCATCAAGGACGTTATGCTGAAGCTGACCTGCGATGAAGCCATCATGAAGCAGATCACCATGGATACGCAGGACTACACCAACAACGAGAAGGCCATGAACGAGATCGCCAAGAGCGATTACAAGTCCGACTTCCTCGGCGGCCAGAACCACATCGCTCTGTTTGCAGAAGCTGCAACCAAGATCGATATGTCCAACGCCGGCCCGTACGATCAGGGCCTGAACGAGAGCTTCCAGAACGCTTTCAAGGATTACTTCACCGGCAACGTGGAGGAGGATGCCGCCAAGGCAAACTTCGAGACCGCCATCAAGGAGAAGTACCCCGAGCTGACCGATGTGGTCTGGCCCGCATAAGCGGTTTTACTCCGAACTGAAAATTGAAGCAAAGGGGCGGGCGGCGTATCTCGCCCGCCCCTTTGGTTTTGCTGTGACCCGGCAGGAGGGAGATCTCATGGGAGAAAAAACAAAGAAGAAAGGGTCGATCAGCTACGCGAAATGGGGCTATATCTTCATTGCACCGTTCTTTATCATCTTCGCGGTATTCCAGCTGATCCCTCTGGCATCCACCATCTATTACAGCTTTTTTGAGTATTACCGCAGCGGTCTGAAGATCATCGGACCCAGCTTTGTGGGTCTGAAAAACTACATCACCCTGTTCGCGACCGATCTGCCCAAGTATTTCAGCAACACGCTGATCCTCTGGATCATCGGTTTTATCCCGCAGATCATCGTCTCGCTGCTGCTGGCGGCATGGTTCACCGACCTGCGGCTGAAGCTGAAAGGACAGACCTTCTTCAAGACGGTCATCTACATGCCCAACCTGATCATGGCCTCGGCTTTTGCCATGCTGTTCTTCGCCCTGTTCTCGGATAACGGCCCGGTGAACGCAGTGCTGCTGAGCATGGGCTGGATCAAGACCCCCATCAGCTTTTTGAATACTGTGTGGGGCAACCGTGGTCTGGTGGGCCTGATGAACTTCCTGATGTGGTTCGGCAACACCACCATCATGCTGATGGCAGCCATTATGGGCGTGGATCCCACCCTGTACGAGGCTGCAGAGCTGGACGGCTGCACCCCGAACCAGATGTTCTGGAAGATCACCCTGCCCCTGATCCGCCCCATTCTGGTCTATGTGATGATCACCTCCATGATCGGCGGCCTGCAGATGTTCGATGTGCCGCAGATCCTGACCAACGGCAAGGGCGGCCCCGACCGTACCTCCACCACCATGATCATGTACCTGAACAACCACTTGTTCAGCAAGAACTACGGCATGGCCGGTGCAGTATCTGTGGTGCTGTTCCTTGTGTGTGCAGTGCTGTGCGTCGTCGTGTACTTCTCGCTGACCAAGGAGGATGACGGCCTGACCAAGGCTCAGCGCAAGGAACTGAAAGCAGCCAAGAAGGCTGCTGCCAAAGGAGGGAAATAAGTATGGCACATACGCCTAAAAACCAGTCCGAAAAGGCGATCCTGACCGCCCGCCGTGCGTGGTGCTATCTGGTGCTGGTGCTGATCAGCTTTCTGTGCCTGTTCTTCTTCTATGTGCTGATCATCAACTCCACCCGCACCCACTTCGAGATTCAGAAGGGCTTCTCGCTGATGCCGGGCAAGTCCATCATCACAAACTTCCGCAACGTGCTTACGGATGCCAACATCCCCGTGATGAGCGGCATCCGCAACAGCCTGCTGGTGTCTGCCTGCTCGGCAGCGCTCAGCGTCTACTTCTCGGCACTGACGGCCTACGGCATCTACGCCTATAACTTCAAATTCAAAAAGGCTGCCTTTGCCCTGATCCTGCTCATCATGACCATGCCCACACAGGTGTCCGCACTGGGCTTTCTGCAGCTGATCTCCAAGATGGGGCTGAAAAACAGCTTCATCCCGCTGATCATCCCCAGCATTGCAGCACCCACCGTGTTCTTCTTCATGAAGCAGTATCTGGACGCCTCCCTTCCCATGGAGATCGTGGAAGCCGCCCGCATTGACGGTGCAGGCGAGTTCTATACCTTTAATAAGATCGTGCTGCCCATCATGAAGCCGGCTCTGGCTGTGCAGGCCATCTTCTCCTTCGTGGCCAGCTGGAACAACTACTTCATCCCGGCTCTGGTGTTGGACACTGCCGACAAAAAGACCCTGCCGATCCTGATCGCTCAGCTGCGCAGCGCGGACTTCCTGAAGTTCGATATGGGCAAGGTGTACATGATGGTGGCCATCGCCATTCTGCCGGTCATCGTCGTCTACCTGCTGCTGTCCAAGTTCATCGTCCGTGGCGTTGCGCTTGGTGGCGTTAAAGGCTAAAATTGCGACATCTCTGTTACAGCATAGCAAAGCCCCCGGGGGTCACACCCTCGGGGGCTTTGTGCGTGGTAAAAAACTTAAATCAAGATCCCATCGCAATGGTCGATCTCATGCTGGATGATCTGCGCCGTCCAGCCGGTAAAGGTCTTGATGCGCGGTTTGCCGTCCATGGTCTGATACTGCACCTTGATGCTCTGGTAGCGCTTTGTTTTTCGCACACCCTCCAGCGAAAGACAGCCCTCCTCGGCTTCGTACTGGCCGGATTTTTTCAGGATGACCGGGTTGAACAGCACCAGATACCCGTCCTCAGCTTCCACTGCAATGATGCGCTTGAGCACGCCGATCATGTTGGCAGCCATGCCTACACAGCCATCGGCGTGGGCGGTCAGGGTCTCCAGTAAGTCCCGCGCAACAGGGGCGTCCTTCGGGGTGGCAGAGGCGGACTTCTGCGCCAGAAACAGCGGGTCGTGCATGATAGGCTGGATCATAGTAATATCTCCTTTATTCTTCAGTGCAGCTTAAAAAGATGCCTGCCAGCAGCCCGATGACCGCCGGGAGCACCCAGCCAAAGCCCAACGCCGCCAGCGGCAGGGCGTTGGCAAGAGCAGAAAGCGGGCCAAGCGGCAGCGCAGCGGCAATGCTCTGCACGGCAGTGCAGCCGATGCACAGCGGATAGACCCGGCGGCGCTGCTCCAGCCCGGGCACGAAGGAAAGCGCAATCAGCACAATGGCTACCGGGTACAGGGCGTTGAGCACCGGGACGGATAACCGTAGGATATCTGCCAGCCCCAGATTTGCGATCAGCATACTGGCAACGGCAAAAAAGGCGGCAAGAACAGGGTAGGGGATGCGGGGCAGCAGGGTGTGGAAATACTCTCCCACACAGGCGATCAGCCCCACACAGGTGTTGAAACAGGCCAGCATAAAGATGGCAGCAAGGAGCACCAGTCCAGCTTTTCCGAACAGCCGCTCGGCCAGCACGGTCAGCACCTCGGCACCGGTGGCAAGGCCGGGCGCGGCGGCACCGGTCAGTGCTCCGGCGTGTCCCAGCATGGTGTAGACCGCCAGCAGCAGCCCGCCCGCCACAAGCCCTGCACGGATGGCACTGCGCTGCACGTCCTGCTCCCGGGCAACGCCTTGCGCCCGGATGTTCATGGCGATGACCGCACCAAAGTTCAGCGCCGCAAGGGCGTCCATGGTCTGGTAGCCGTACAATACGCCCTGTAACACGACTGCGGAACGATACGTCTCGGTGGGCGCAGCGTACTGCGCCGCCAACGGGTGCAGCAGACAGCCGCCGAACAGAATCAGAATCAGAACCAGCAGGCAGGGGCAGAGCAGCCTGCCCAGCCAGCGGGTGAGCCTGTCCGGGTGCAACGCTACCAGAAAGGCTGCCCCGAAGAACAGCACGGAGTACCCCAGTTGAAGCCCGGCACTGCTGCCCAGCAGCGGGGTGAGCATGGCAAAGGAGGTGCTTGCGGTGCGCGGAATGGCCAGACACGGCCCGATGGACAGATAGATCAAAATCATGAACACCTGCGCGAACACCGGATGCACCCGCCCGGCCAACTTGTCCAGACCGTCAGCCCGCGCCACCGCGATGACCCCCGCAACCGGCAGACCTACGGCGCTGATAGCAAGCCCCAGAAAGGCGGGCCAGAGGTTTACCCCGGCCTTTGCACCCAGATCGGGCGGGAAGATCAGGTTGCCCGCCCCGAAAAACATGGAAAACAACGTAAAACCGACAAGCAACAGCTTGCGGCCCTTGAGCGCTTGCGTCAAAACTGTCCCCTCTTTCCTACGCCGGTGCCAAAGTTGCACCGCATATTGTATCCAGTTTACACTGGATGTAAATTCATGTCAAGCACACAACGGTTGAATAAAAGTATATACAGCGCGAGCCGACCCGCCGCAGATGGTGCACAGGTCATTCCCCTTTGCGGGGCGGTATGGTATACTATACCTTATAATAGGCAGGGGAAGAGGGCAGTTTATGAAGCAGAACAAGCAATTTTTTCGCCGTCTGCTGGCGGTGGCGTTCTGGCTGGCGGTTTGGCAGGCCGCAGCTATGGCCATCGGGCAGGAGGTGTTTTTGGTATCGCCGGTGCAGGCGCTGCGCACCTTGGTACAGCTGTTGCCAAGGGCGGATTTCTGGCAGCGGGTGTGCTTCAGCTCCGGGCGCATTTTGCTGGGCTTTTTGCTGGGCGCAGTGGTCAGTGTAGCGCTGGCGATATGTGCCGCCCGGTGGAGCGCCGCCGATGCGCTGCTGGCTCCGGTGATGCAGCTGGTCAAGGCTACGCCGGTGGCAAGCTTTATCATTCTGGCACTGGTCTGGGTGCGGGGCAGCGCCCTTTCGGTGCTTATCAGCTTACTGATGGTGCTGCCGGTGCTGTACGGTGCGGTGCGCACCGGTATTGCCGGGGCAGACGTGCAGCTGCTGGAAATGGCAGAGGTGTTCCGTCTGCCTGCAGGCCGCCGCCTGCGGGCGATCTGGCTGCCTGCGGTGTTGCCGGCCTTCCGGCAGGGGTGCAGCGTGGCGCTGGGCATCTGCTGGAAAAGCGGCGTGGCGGCCGAGGTCATCGGCTTGCCCAACGGCAGCATCGGCGATGCGCTGTACCGTGCCAAGATCACCCTTTCCACCGGGGAACTGTTTGCGTGGACCTTTGTTATCATTCTGCTGAGCGCAGGCTTTGAAAAGCTGTTCCTGTTTGCATTGGATAAGGCCGTGGGCGCAGTGCTGAGAGAGGAGGGGGCAAAATGCTGAAGATCCAACACCTGACAAAGCAGTTCGGCGCGGCACCGCTCTTCACCGACCTGTGCATGGAGGTGGATGCCCCCGTGGTGCTGTGGGCACCCAGCGGCTGGGGCAAGACCACCCTGCTGCGCATCCTGATGGGGCTGGAACGTCCCACCACCGGCAGCGTGGAGGGCGTAGGCCGGGTGGCGGCGGTCTTTCAGGAGGACCGCCTTTGCCCCCAGCTGAACGCGGTGCAGAACGTCACCTTGGTGCTTCCGGGGGCGGAAAGCCAGTACAAAGAGCAAATTACAAGCGATTTTCAACAGTTTGGAATGAATACTGCCGCCTTGCAGCTGCCTGCCCGCAGGCTTTCCGGCGGGCAAAAGCGGCGGGTGGCGCTGCTGCGGGCGCTGTGGGCAACCAGCGATACCCTGCTGTTGGACGAGCCCTTTACCGGCATGGACCCGGACACCTTGCAGCGGGCGGCGGCGCTGCTGCGGCAACGCTGCGCGGGCAAGCCGGTGCTGCTGGCTACCCACGACGAAAGCGCCATCCGCGCTCTTGGCTGGCCGGTGGTGGAACTGGAAAAGCTGCTTTAAAATTACCTAAAAAGCAAGGACGTGCAGCCCGCGGGCTGCACGTCCTTGCTTATAGAACATTCTTTAACTGAACAGGCTTTTAGTGTTGTGAGAATATACGGATAGTACTAAACCGACACAGATATACAGCATAAGCACCGAGCTGCCGCCTGCGGAGTAGAAGGGGAGGGTAACGCCGATGACCGGCAGAACCCGCAGGTTCATGCCCACGTTCACGGCGATCTGCGCCATCAGGGCACCGCCGATACCGGCGCAGATGTAGCTGCCCAGCAGATCCTCGCTGCGGGCACCGGTGGCAAAGGTCTTGATCACCAGCGCCAGCAGAACGCCCAGCACTACGCAGCAGCCCACAAAGCCCACCACGTTGCCGATCCAGCTGAGGATGAAGTCATTGTGGGCGTTGGGCACGCTGTAATACCGGCCGGTGAATAGACCGTTGCCAAAGATGCCGCCGGAGCCCAGCGCGATCTCGCCGCGCTGCTGCTGGTAGATGATGTTCTTCCATACTGTCTCGCTGGGGGCCCAGCCGGTGGTGTTTTCCGGGTCCAGCACCGCCAGAATGCGGTACCACTGGTATCCCTTGCCAATCTTATCGCTGAAAAAGGCAAAGGCCACCGCCACGGCGGTGCCCGCCGCCGCAAAGGCTGCAAAGATATACTTCCAGCTCAGCCCCGCCGCAAACATCATGCAGCAGCCGATGATGCCGTAGATGATGGCGGTGCCGTCGTCGCCCTGCACATGGATGATAGCAATGGGCACCAGCAGGTGCAGCAGCAGCTTTGCCAGCTCTTTTGGCTCATTGATGCGGCTGCGCACGTTGTTCAGGTGCATGGCAAAGGTCAGGATAAAGCTGATCTTTGCCAGCTCTGTGGGCTGAAAGGTAAAGCCGCCCAGTTTATACCAGGAGTAGTTGTCGGTATCACCGGCGTTGTAGCCGATGGTCAGCGGGCCGATGGACACGTTGCGGATGACCAGCGTGGGCAGCACAAGACCCCACGTCAGCACAACGTGCACCGGCCACACCTTTACAAGGCTGCGGTAGTCCACGCAGGAGAGCAGCAGCGCAATCACGATGCCAATGGCGGCAGCGCCCGCCTGCACCAGTGCGCGGCGGTAGTCGCCAATGCCGATGATGGCACCGGTCACCTCATCGGTGGCAAAGCCGTTGCCCTGCTTGGCTGCCCAGGAGGACAGTGCCAGCACCGCCATCACGCTGCTGAAAATGCACAGCAGCAGATACATCTTATCGGTGCGCTTAAAATATTGTCGAATGCTATCCAAAGAAAGCACCGCCTTTCGTCAGAACAGTCTGCCGGGACGTGCCTGCGTACAGGCGATAAAAACCCAGCATACTGCTATTATACACAAACCTTTGCGCCAATGCAATGCGCCGGGTGTGACGGAATGGTAAAACATTGCCGGGATGCTTGACAAAGCTCCGGCAGCAGCCTACAATGAACCTGTGGGCGCAGCCTTGCGCACAACAGCCCCGGCGGTGTGCCGGGGGAGAGGAACGGAAAAGAAGAAATGGAACATACAGTTTATCGCCGTCTGCTCAGCGCGGTGTGTGCCATTGCGCTGGCCTTTACGGCAGTGTGCCCGGCAGTGGCTGCCGCGCCGGAGGAAACCACCGGCACCCCCCAGACCCTGACCGCTTCCGAGGTAAAGGAGATGCAGCAGACGGATGCCGCCGTCACCGCCCTGACCGACAGTGCCGCCTACGCCGGGATGTCGGAGGAAGAGCGTCAGGCCGCTGCGCTGGCACAGCTGGACGCGCTGGCGGCACAGGGGCTTATAAAAAAGGACAGCATCTATGTGGATGCGAAAAACGGCATGGTAAGCTTTACTTACAGCTGCGGCGCACTGGGCGGTATTCTGCTCACCGATACCGAGAGCGAGGCGGACGCCGCCCTGCCCGGGCCGGAGATGGAGGATGCGCCCGCCCTGCTCGCTGCCGAGAACGGCACGGTGGGCAATGCGGTCATCTACTATGCCTTTGATAATGGAGTCAACAGTAACCGCTACCCCTACTATTCTTATATGAAGGACTACTGGAACGGCTACGGGCTGGACACCCATCTGGACATGATGGTGACTGTCTCCGACCTGAAGAGGATGGCAGACTACGACCTTGCCATCCTCAGCGCCCACGGCGCGTACTATACCTATGAGTACGGCTGGCTGTGGAAAAAACAGGCCACCGCGCCCATCATCCTGCTGCTGGAAAAATCTGATTTCTGGAACGACCTGCGCTACGGCTTGGAGCTGCTTAGCCACCGGGTCATCAAGGTGAACGGCTGCTACGCCGTCACCGGGGACTTTTTCGGCAATGCCTACCGGGGCGGGAAGCTGAACGGTACCATCGTGCTCTCAGAGACCTGTGAGTTCTACGGACGCAGCGGCCATGTGGACACTGCTCTTTCGGACGGGCTGCTCTCCGGCGGGGCAAAGGCCGTGGCAGGCTTTGTGAACAACGTATACAGCGTGTACTCCCGCAGTATGCTGTGGGCGACCGTGAACCGCCTGATCGAGGGCGAGACGTTGCAGCAGGCCATTGATTACGGCCTTGAGGTCTACGGCGAAAACGACATCGTGTGGTATCTCAACCAGAACACCGGGCGGCATCCCCACTCGGCGGCGTCCTATCCCATCATTCAGGGCGATGCCGCTGCCCGGCTCACCGCGCCCGGCACGTTGACGAACGGCGCTGCGGAGCAGCAGACCCCTGCCGCCGCCTGACCATTGCACTTTTGTGTGTTTTATATTATACTTAGGGATGGCAGAGTGTCTGCCATCCCTTTTTTGAAACGATGAGGTAACCTTCATGTCAGAATATATCACCCATTCCCGCGCCGAGACGGTGGCGCTGGGCAAGCGGATGGCCGCTGTGCTGGCTCCCGGGGCGCTGATCGCCTTTACCGGCGGTCTGGGCGCGGGCAAGACCGCCTTTACCGAGGGTCTTGCCGAGGGTCTGGGCTGCACCGACCCGGTGTCCAGCCCCACCTTTGCTATCGTGAACTACTACCGGGGCCCGCGCCCGCTGGCGCACTTTGACCTGTACCGCATTTCTACCGAGAACGATCTGTGCGCGGCAGGCTTCTACGATTATCTGGATCAGGGCGCTGTGGTGGCGGCAGAGTGGAGCGAAAACTTTGCCGACCTGCTGGCGCTGGAAAACCCCATCCGGGTGAACATCGAACGTCTGGACGATACCACCCGCAAGATCACCATTGAGGGGGTGACGGTATGAATATTCTGGCCGTGGATACGGCGGGCAAGACCGCCGGTGTGGCTCTGCTGCAGGATGATCGCCTGCTGTACGAGGTATATCTGGACGGCGGCATGACCCACAGCGAAACGCTGATGCCCATGATCGACACCTGCTTAAAGATGTGCGGGCTGACCTGCGCGGACATCGACCTGTACGCCGTCAACGCAGGCCCGGGCAGCTTTACCGGCCTGCGCATCGGGCTGGCCGCCGTCAAGGGGTTGGCCTTCCCGCGCGAGACGCTGTGCGCCCCGGTGTCCACCTTGGAAGCGCTGGCTGCTGCCCACACCGGCGAGGGCACGGTGCTCTGTGCACTGGACGCCCGCCGCGCACAGGTATACAGTGCGGCTTTCGACCTTGCCACCCACGCCCGCCTGCTGGACGATGACGCCCGGGCGGTGACAGATCTGGCTGATTTTGTAGAAAATTGCAAAAAGCCCCTGTTTTTTGTTGGTGATGGCGCGGGTCTGTGCTATAATAAATACAGCAATGTGCCGGGTGTGCTGCAAACACCCCCGGCGCTGCGGGGCGGCCGTGCTGCTGCCGTGGCACTTGTGGCAAAGCAGATGGCAGCAGCCGGGCAGGCTGTGCTGCCGGAAGCGCTTCTGCCGGACTACCACCGCCTGAGTCAGGCGGAGCGGGAGCGGGCGGAGCGTCTGGCTGCCGAAGCCGCAGCAAACAAACAATAAAAACGGAGCTGTGACCACTCACAGGGAAAGGACGTTTTTCCATGGCAAAACCCATCGCACTTGCCGCCGATCACGGCGGATTTGAACTGAAAGAGGCTGTCAAGGCGCATCTGGAGGAGCTTGGTCTGGAGTACATCGACTTTGGCACCCACAGCACCGACAGCGTGGACTACCCCGATATGGCTGTGCCCGCTTGTGACGCAGTGGTGAGCGGCCAGTGCGAGAAGGCACTGCTGTTCTGCGGCACCGGTGTGGGCATCAGCATGGCAGCCAACAAGATCAAGGGCATCCGCGCCTGCTGCTGCTCCGACAGCTTCAGCTGCGAGTATACCCGCCGCCACAACGACGCCAACGCCCTGTGCATGGGCGGCCGTGTAGTGGGTGCAGGCCTTGCCTGCCAGCTGGTGGACATCTTCCTGAACACCGAGTTTGAGGGCGGCCGCCATCAGCGCCGCATCGACAAGCTGACCGCACTGGAAAACCGCTGATTGAAATTTTTGTAATTTCACAGAGAAGCCTGCACTGCAAGCTTCTCTGTGAAAAAAAGCTATTTGTGCGCCCACCGGGCGGGCAAGACCACAGATCAGTACCCGATAGAATGTTCTATATAAATTAAGGAGCGTGTTTTTATGACCCCGATGATCGTTGAACATCCGCTGCTGCAGCACAAGATCAGCCTGCTGCGCAACAAACAGACCGGCACCAAGGAGTTCCGTGACCTCGTTGGCGAGATCGCAACGCTGCTGTGCTACGAGGCTACCCGCGATCTGCCGCTGGAAGAGGTGGAGATCGAGACCCCCATCACCATGGCAAAGACCAAGGTGCTGGCAGGCCGCAAGCTGGCTCTGGTGCCCATCCTGCGCGCCGGCATGGGTATGCTGGACGGTATGCTAACCCTGCTGCCCGCTGCCAAGGTCGGCTTCATCGGCCTGTACCGCGACGAAAAGACCCTGCAGCCCGTGGAGTACTTCTGCAAGCTGCCGCAGGATATCGCCGAGCGTGACGTTCTGGTGCTGGATCCCATGCTGGCTACCGGCGGCAGCGCCATCGACGCCATCACCCAGATCAAGAAGCACGGCGCAAAGCGCATCAAGTTCATCGGTCTGCTGGGCGCACCGGAGGGCATCAAGGCTCTGCACGAGGCACACCCCGATGTGGACATCTATCTGGGCGCACAGGACGACCGCCTGAACGAGAATGGCTACATCGTGCCCGGTCTGGGCGATGCAGGCGACCGTATCTACGGCACCAAGTAAAAACAACATAAAGCTTTTCGCCGCCGCCTCCCGCCCGGAGACGGCGGCTTTTTGCGTCTGCCGTTTCCCTCCACGACCCCTTCCCGTGAAAAGAGGAACTC
>OGHW01001162.1_pt1 | contig 23054 bp, 28 predicted proteins | sample 1571641 | NCBI WGS metagenome assembly OGHW01 (sample SAMEA2582066, study PRJEB24529) | metagenome | biome: Human gut stool | place: China | collected 2011 | reverse complement strand
GCATTCGGAACGGGAGGAGGTGAACTCGTATGGGGCAACCTTCTTCTAAGGATGAAATGACTATCCGGCACCAGTTTGACCGGTTATGCCAGATGGCATTAAAAGGCGAAGCTGTAAATTATTACAAACACATGGACTATCGCAGGAAACACGAAGTTACATTCTCTGAACTGTCGGAAAAGGAGTTGAGCAAATTATTTACTATGGATGAGTATGGAACAGAATATCATCATTTTGAAGTGCATGGCTATGACATTGAAGTAAAAAATACCCTGATTGCTGAAGCTTTGAAGGAACTTACAGAAAGAAAAAGGAATGTTATTTTACTTTCATATTTTATGGAAATGAGCGATGCTGATATTGCAAGAGAAATGAATCTGGTTCGCAGTACCATTCATGAACACAGGACACGCTCACTTGAAATTTTGAAGAAGATCATGGAAGGAATAGCAGATGAAAAAGATGTATAAAAGCAGAAATGAGGAAAATTTGTTGCCTTTCCATATTATTAAGGCAGCATCAGAGGGCGATGTAAGTGCCATCAATACAGTGTTAAAACACTATGAGGGATACATAATCAAATTGTCTACAAGAAAGCTGTATGACGAAAGTGGACAGGTACACTACTGCATTGATGAAACTCTGCGTCGCAGATTAGAAACAAAGCTGATCACAAAGATATTGGCTTTTGAAGTTGCATAACAGGCGGTTAGCATTGTCCCTTTCCATTCGCTGATTGCTGCGTATGCACCCTGTACCTTGACAACTGAATATTTTTTGCATACAGGACGTGAGGATATGTGGAGCCACTAGGTAGATTCGCCAAGATGTACCTGCTCTTTGATAGGAGTGAATGTGAGGAAATGTTGAAACATTACATTGAAGCAAAGGTATGGAGCGAGAAGATCTGACAAAATGTGTGGCAGTAACACAGGGCGATGAAGCATGTCCGTGATAATGATACTTTCGGATTGTAAGGAAATTTGCAGTCCGGTCAATTTGAATGACGGTGCAAGACCGATGTGGGCAGAGTAATGATCTGTCACCTGTATTGCATTTTTATCTGCCTATGAGAGCCAGCAAGAGAATTGTGGGTTGTCATTGGCAGATAAAATGCGTGTTAAATTTAAGGAGGATTTGAGTAATGCAGAGGAAGCCAAAGACAATAAATAAGAAAAGACTGGTCAGATATAAGGAAGGGGCAGAAATGTACAGCATGGGTATGAATAAATTTCAGACTCTTGCCAAAGATGCGGGAGCAACTCTGAAGATAGACAGAATGGTGTTAGTAGACCTTGATGTGTTTGACAAATATCTTGAGTCATTTCGGGTGAAATAAATTTTGCAGACAAGGAAAAAGATTTTGGTTTAACCAAAATTCACTTGACTTTTGGTTAAACAGAAAGTATAATGATTATGAAATGGATGGAGGTGTATAATGTGGCTAGAACAGGTAGACCGAAGTCGGATAATCCTAAAAAAACTCTTATCGGATTAAAACTGACGGAGGAAGAAGCTGCAAGACTGAAAGGATATGCGTCCAAACATGACATGACCATAACACAGGTGCTACAAAGAGGGATTGATATGCAGTATGCAATGGATAAACCGGCTGAGTAGCTAGTACAAAATCTCTTTCCTTGAGAGAGGAGACGAGATGGCGAAATCAAGAAAGGATAACAAAGGGAGAGTATTAAGAAAAGGCGAAACTCAACGCAGTTGCGATGGTAAGTATGTATATACTTATGTTGATCCGGAAGGAAAGCGCCGGAGCATCTATTCTAAGGACATCATGGAATTGCGGGAGAGAGAAGTTAAACTGATGAAAGATCAGCTTGATGGGTTGGATGCGTATGCAGCCGGAACATCTACAATCAATTTTGTTTTTGACATATATATATCGACAAAGGCAGAGTTGAGGGAAACAACAATGCGGAACTATAAATATATGTATGATCGCTTTATACGAGGTGGATTTGGCAAGAAGAAAATTGCCGCTGTGAAGTATTCTGATGTATTGCAGTTCTATCAGCATTTGTTGAAAGAGAAGGAAATGCAGATAAATACGCTAGAAACAATTCATACTGTTTTACACCCGACATTTAAGCTTGCTGTGCGTGATAACATCATTCGTGTTAATCCAAGTGATGGAGTAATGGCACAGATTAAAAAGCAACCGGGGAAAAATCATGGTGTGAGACACGCTTTGACAGTGGAACAACAGAGAGCCTTTATACGCTATATTGATGAAAGTCCTACATTTTACCACTGGGCATCATTTTTTAAGTTCCTGCTTGGAACAGGTTGTCGAATAGGAGAAGCAATCGGTATCCGATGGGAAGACATTGATTTTGAAAAAAGGACGATCAGTATCAATCATAGCGTGGTTTATTACAGTAGAGAGTTCAAAGAACATCCGATATGTTCATTTGCTGTATCTCTTCCAAAGACAGAAGCTGGTATACGCACGATTCCGATGATGGATGCGGTTTATGATGCACTCCAGATGGAATTGGATGACCAGAAGGAACAAGGATTTAATGAAACAGTGATTGATGGGATGAAAGGATTTATCTTTATGAATCGTTTTGGCAATATCCATAATCCGCAAGCTGTAAACAGAGCAATCAAGCGTATATATGAAGCACACAATGCAGAAGAAGTGGTAAAAGCTGCAAAACAGCACAGAGAGCCTGTGATAATACCACATTTTTCATGTCATCATTTGCGACATACCTTTTGTTCAAGGTTTTGCGAAAATGAAACAAACTTAAAGGTAATTCAGTCTATTATGGGACACGCAAATATCGAAACAACCATGGATATTTATGCGGAAGTTACCGATACTAAAAAGCAGGAAGCAATTCAAAATTTAGCACACAATTTAGATGTATTTTAGGAAAGAGTCCGGCATGGACTGACGAGAGTACGACAAAATGTGTGCCATACGACAAGAGTACGACAAATTCGAGTGGTGTAATCAGCATAAATATGTTATTATAATAATGTTGGAACACCGAAAAAGGCTTTATTAAAGGAAAAAGCATTAAAGTAAATTAAATTGATGTGAAATCCCGACGATGAAGAGCTTAGACAGTAGCACTTCGAAGAAAGCTGACGGCAAGGCAGAAGGTGCTCAGACCGTCGGTGATAACAACGGATTCTTCACTCCGAATAGCAAGATCGATTTCTCCAACGTGAAGATTGAGCCCCTGTTCGAGGAAGCCGTAGACTTCGAGACTTTCAGCAAGTCCGATTTCAGAGCTGTTAAGGTAAAAGAGTGCGTGGCAGTACCCAAGTCCAAGAAGCTGTTACAGTTCACTCTGGATGACGGCACCGGCACCGACCGCACCATCCTCTCCGGTATCCACGCTTACTATGAGCCGGAAGAACTGGTTGGAAAGACACTGATCGCCATCACCAACCTGCCCCCCAGAGCCATGATGGGCATTGAGTCCTGTGGTATGCTGCTGTCCGCAGTATGCGAGGAGAACGGCGAAGAGAAGCTGAACCTGCTCATGGTGGACAACCATATTCCGGCAGGCGCGAAGCTGTACTAAGAGAAAAATAAGATAGAACGACCCCCATCGGACCGTTTCCTCGGTCTGATGGGGGTTTTTGAATAAAAGGGATAATATTAGAAGCATAAGGTATTATTTTGAGAAGTAAAGATATCTACAGCGGAAGACAATAAGGAGAAAGTTAAAAATCAACCACCGGTAGAATGACATTATTCTCCGAATCTGGTATACTTTCAGTAAAAACAGGAGGTATTCGGGATGAAAAAGGCAAAAGTAACGATGAGAAACTGGGAGCCCTATGTATATGACGGAGAGTACAATCTGTCGGGGACTGCGGATGTACATCCACGGCTGGGAAGAAATGTCTATGTAGCCACGACATCCACGTTGGTCAAGGCTTCTCTGGAGGAGGATGTTCTGATCTATGAGACCAGAAATACGGTCTATCACTGCCCGCTGAAATATATGATGGTATCGCCGTATGGGAATGTAGTACAGGAATACCGGGAGGAATTGGCCAGTCTTGATACCTCGGAAAATGCACTGGACCGGATCATTGCCGCGGCGGCAAAAATGTCACTGGGAGAGCCGGAGGATACGGCGGATGAAATGGTGAGAAAGATCCGTGCTCTGCAGGAGACAGGACAGCGGGAGATTGCACAGATGGAAGAACAGGAGAAACAGCGCCTGATCGAAATTGCCGGGAAATACGAGGACTGCGTCTATATCGAAGTGTCCAGCGTTCACAGCGGAAGCAAATTGGTATATCATCTCGGGGATGCTGTGGGAATTGTGAATCCGGGAGTTCACATCGGAATGTTTCAGGACAGCGTATTATACATGAAATATGCCACCGAAGAAGATCCCTGCGCATTGGATTTCCGGTATTTTCCGAAGGAATTCGGCAATGTCATGGAGACCTACAGCTGGTCCGATAATATTAAGCAGGCTGTGATCAAAAATCAAAAGGGATACAGCCTGATCTTCAACCATGAAGAAATCGCTCCCGGGGAGACGAAGGTATTTACCCCGGTCACCCATAAGCAGGGACTGTTCAGTCCGGACTGCTATAATGGGAAATCTTTGTTTACAATGGGGGAGGAAGACGGGGAGAAGGAAGACTGAGAGCGCAGAGTATGGTAAAAAATTCCAAAGAAAAGGAAAATGCAAACAATTTTCAAGAAATACAGGCATGCTGCCCGGCCTGCAATGCATTTGCGGATAAAATAGAATATCAGAAATCAGACGCAGGTAATCGGATTTATTGCTCAGGATGCGGAGTGAGCTGGGGCAAAAGGTAAGGCACTTTTTCTGTAAAAGAGAAGAAATATTTATCGGATGTAACAGTAATGAACTATTGGTTCATCTGGCTTGTCCATAATTATGGCAAAAATAGCAGAGTCATAAGAGGTAATGATGTTCACCATGCCTTCAACATACGCTTTATTATTTGTACGGTTCTTAGTAATAGTTACTGTTCTCGGAAAATGGTACAGAATATGTGAGCAGGAGTATCTGTCGTTGTTCCCGGCTCTTGCAATCAGTTATTATGCCAATTTGAAAGGATTGAAAGTTGAACTTGGCTCTGATAGGTTATTCGGCATTGCACTTGATGTATATATTCCACTGGAGCAGGTTGCCATTCAAGTGAATACGGACTCGGAGAAGATAGACATACTAAAGGAACATCTCTGTAAACAACGTGGAATCAAACTCATTAAGTTGCGATGAAACCAAACGAAGCGGAACCCGAATATGCATAGCGTATCAAAGCAGCATTCCGGAGCGTACATATATTTATATCTTGGCATATTTGATGATTTCTGCAAGGTCTTTTATGCGGTGTTCCAGTTTCACAACGCTCTGTTTGGCAGATTTTCCAGCTTCGGTTTTTACAGTAATCTGATGCTTCAGATCGGAGAGAGAACCAACTTCATTATAGCTTTGTGCAGCAATCTTCAAATTTTCGATAGCTGCCCATTGCTGGAGTCCGGGACTGTTTTGGAATTTTTCATCCGAGCTATCAATGAGTCTGCGGGCAGAGTAGTCTTTTTTCGGAATAACAGATTTTCGCTCACGCTTCATTTTGATGCGTTCCCGGATACGTTCCTTTGTGTATTTCTTACCAAGCAATTTCGTATTGCCACGGACAAAATGTTCTTTATCCAAAGGACGGAAAGAGATGTATCTGGCAGCATCTTCTTCAAAAGATTCCCCTTTAATTTCATATCCTTTGGCTCTCATTAAAAGTAAAAAATCTTCGTATGTGGAAGCTGACTTGATACAAAAATTGATGTCCCTTCTAAGCTGGGTTTTCCAAGTAGAGCCATTCTGATCAGACTGCCATTCTTTGTATTTTTTACCACGTTCACCACCCGGAATAATGATGGAAAGGTTATGCGCTTTGAGAAGACGACAACGAGGAAGATCAAGAGGTTCTAGGATATTGCTGTGATGTACAGGGCATAATATAGAAAAGATAATATGAGAAAAGACAGCGGGCAGAGAGGATTTCTGCCCGCTGTTTTAATATGAGTTTTTAGATATCATCCAAGATGTAAAATAATTATTTTTAAAAACAAATAAAAATAAAATAATTATTGACAAATTATTTGATAAGATGTATGATAAATACAACATATAGAAAGAGAAAATTGACAATAAATCGATTGGGTTGTAGAAAATACATAATTAATTCTGGTAAATCTTGAATTGCGTCGACTCTGTTTTTCTGATAAAATCAAATAATATAGCATGTTCTATCATATAATATTTGATTAAGGAGAAAATAATATGGCAACGATTAAGGAAGTAGCAGAACTGGCAAATGTATCTGTGCCGACAGTGTATAAGGTGTTTGATGAAAATTATACAACAACGGATGAGATCAGAAAAAGAGTATTAAAAGCGTCAGAGGAGTTGGATTACAGACCAAGAAAAAATCGGAAAACCTACAGGGACAGTAAAACGGTTGCAATTATTTATAATGAATTTATAAATTCATTTAATAACTATATAACCCGAGGAGTGTCAAATGAACTGGAGCGGTATGGTTACCGGCTGGTCGTGCTCCATGACGATGAGATTATTGCGCAGGATGATAAAAATGTAAAACAGATTCAGGCCATGGGGGCTGACGCACTTATTTTTACGCCTGTATCAGATGAAAAACAAGAGGCGATACTTGAGCTTGCGGAAAAAAAATTTCCCATGATACAGCTTTTCCAGACAGCATATTCAAATATAGATACCATTCAGTTTAACGATGAACTGGGGACATATCTGGCGACCAGTTATCTTTTGAAAAACGGCCACAGAAAGATTATGCTTGCATCCCGCACAGACAGAAGTGAACTGATCCGGAAACCCGGCTATTATCGGGCATTTGAAGAAATGGGGCTTGTGGTGGATAAGAGGTATTTATATACGCTTAATTATGTAAACAGCGTGAAACAGATGGTGAAAGAAAAAATACTTAAGGAAAAACCCACTGCGATCATCGCTGTCAGCGAGGCAATGTGTGCAACGGTTATATTAGCACTTAGAGAGCTGCATTTGTCGATACCGGGCGACGTCAGTCTTATTTCATATGATGATTATCCGTGGATGGAGGCGTTTGGGATCACAGCGGTCTCGCATCCGTTTAGCAAAGTCAGCTCGATCATATCAAGACTGATCGTGGATCAGCTTACAAAATCATCTTCGGATGAATGGATCCCCTCTTCTTTTATGATCGATCCGAGCCTTAAGGTAAGAGATTCTGTAAAAATGATATAACTGCCATACAGACGGAACTTCGGGAGATTACAGGGGATAGGTCTGAGATGGCAGAAAGGAGAAGAAATGATTATTACAAAAATTGAACCCGTTAAACTCCGCTATTACCCTCAGAAGCCCCTGAGAGACGGACTAGCGCGAATCCCAAGCCGGGATGTGTTTCTTCTGAAGATAGAAACAGATGAAGAAATCTATGGCATAGGAGAAGGTTTTGCGCTCGGATGTCTGGATTCGGTCGCGGCGTATACCTTGGAGTGTCTTGTGCCTCTTCTTATAGGCAGTAACCCGCTGGAAATCACTCGTTTGTGGAACCGTATTTATCAGCAGACGTTCCGTTTTGGAAAACGAGGCATTGGGATCGCAGCTTTGAGTGCGGTGGATATTGCATTGTGGGATATCCTTGGGAAGAAAGCCGGGCTTCCTGTATGCTCTCTTTTGGGAAAAGCCCATGACTGTATTTATCCCTATGCAAGTGCGGGATACTATACGCCGGGAAAAACAATAGAGGATCTCAGGAAAGAAGCGGCGGGATACAAAGCCCAGGGATTCCGGATGATGAAAATGAAGGTGGGAGGAGCGCAGCCGGGCGAAGACATGGAGAGAGTCGCAGCAGTTAGAGAAGTTCTTGGAACGGATGTTAAGCTTGCTGTTGATGCAAATAATTCATGGGATTATGAGACAGCTCTGAAAATGGCGCGTTTTTTTGAAACTCAGGACGTATATTTTCTTGAGGAACCTCTCTCGTCCGATTTTTGGGAAGAGAGCGCAAAGTTAGCAGCGGAAGTAGATATCCCGATTGCAGGATACGAGACAGAACTTACTCTGCATGGGCTCAAACCGTTTATCGTACATAATGGCGTAGATATCGTGCAGACAGATGTGATATGGACGGGAGGGATAAGTGAAGCGAGAAGGATCGCTATGCTGGCAGAGGCCTGGGGAAAGATGACAGTTATGCATTTTTCTGCTTCCATGGTATCTCTCGCGGCAAATCTTCAGTTGGCGCTGAGCATGAACAGTTCGAAATATATCGAGTATACTCTGGATGAAAATCCCCTGAGAGACCGATTATCAAAAGCGCCAGTATTAATGAAAGATGGAGTTGTAAAAGTGCCGGATCTTCCAGGTATAGGAGTAGATCTGGACTGGGATGTTGTTAAAGAGTTTCAGGTTCAATAAGGAGGTTGCGCTGAATGAAAATGTTGTTGAATGGGAAAAAAGTCGGGACAGAGGGAAGAGAAGAAATCATTGTCATAAATCCGTACACTCATGAAGAAATCGACCGTGTGCCGTGCGCAGACCTGAACGATATCGATACAGCTCTGGAATGCGCCCGGGAAGGCGCGGAGAAGTGGGGAAGAGTGCCTGTGCTGGAACGGGTCAGGATCCTGGAGAAAGTTTCTTCTAAGATTGCGGAGAAAAAAAAGGATATTGCGCTTCTCCTTTCAAAAGAGGCAGGGAAAATCTATACGCAGGCCGAGGAGGAAGTTGATCATGCGATCGGATTGTTTAAAGAGTACGCAAACAGACTGAGATATGATTATGATTCTGTGCTGCCGTCAAATGAAGATATGATCCTCGTTACCCGGGAACCGCTAGGGGTTGTGGCATGTATTTTGCCGTTCAATTTTCCTGTTGAACTCTATGCCCAGAAAGTTGCCCCTGCTTTGGCGGCAGGGAATGCCATTATAATAAAACCATCTGTCGAGACACCGCTTTCATCAATCTATCTCTCGGAATTGATAATAGAGTGTGGGGTAGAGCCAAAAGCGCTCCAGGTAATTACAGGACACGGTTCTGTAGTCGGCAGCACGCTTGCATCATCAGATAAAATAGACGCAGTGAGCATGACGGGAAGTACAGAGGCTGGGATTTCCATATATGTTTCGGCGGCAAAGAATCTGTCGCGGTGTTTTCTTGAGCTCGGGGGGAATGACCCTTTGATCATTTTTGACGATGTGGATCTGGATACGGCAGTAACGGAGGCAATAAATGGAAGGATTGTCCATGCCGGACAGGCGTGCTGTTCTTCGAAAAGGTTTATCGTACAGGAAAATATTTATGATGAATTTGCCGGACGTCTTGCGGAACGCCTGAAAGGGATGAAGATTGGGGATCCTCTGGATCAGGGCAGCAGGATCGGACCGCTGATCGATGAAAGGGCGGCGCAAAGAGTTGAGGAGATCGTGGATCGAACAGTAAAAGCCGGGGCGTACTGCCTGTGCGGAGGCAGAAGATTTGACGGAAATTTTTTCGAACCGACAGTGCTTACAGGGGTTACCCCGGCTATGGATATCGCTCAGAATCTTGAAGTGTTCGGACCGGTATTTCCTTTGATCAAATTTAAAACAGAGGAACAGGCGGTTGCCATTGCCGACAACTGCACGTATGGGCTTTCAAGCGGTGTTATTTCAGGAGAGATACAGCGGGCGATTCGGGTTGCGCGGCAGTTAGATGCAGGAAACTGTACGATCAATGGAACAGGTCTGTATCGCACACATGATATGCCGTTTGGCGGACACAGAAAAAGTGGGCTCGGTACAGAGGGATTGTATGCTACGTTGGATGAATTTACGAAGACAAAGACGTATGTGTGGAAAGGGGCTGCGATCAGATGATGGGGGTGAAGGGACGAAAGCGCAAACAAAGGGAAATAATGTATGACTGTGTGTTTGTCGGACCTGCTCTTATAATATTTCTTATTTTTGTGCTTCTGCCCTTCTTGATGAGCGTAATTCTTTCATTTACGTCATGGAATGGGCAGACGGCGCCGGAATGGACGGGCCTTTCGAATTATAAGCTGATATTCAGCGGGACGGACTCGTTTGGCCGGAACTTGTGGTTTACTGCGAAATATGCATTTATGTATGTGGCGGCTGTGAACATTCTTGGGCTTGTATTTGCAGTGCTTCTGACAAATAAATTTGTAAAATTCAGAAATCTTTCCAGAACGATGATAATCCTTCCGTATATGGTAAGCGGACTTGTGCTGGGGTTTATCTGGCAATTCATATTTAATAAGGTCTTTCCTCAGATAGGGACGGCAATGAACAGTGATCTGCTGGAGACGTCCTGGCTGGCTACGCCGAAAATGGCGTTTTATGCACTGGTCATGGTGAGCGTCTGGCAGATGGCAGGGTATGTAATGTTTATTTATATCGCCGCTTTGCTGAATATACCGTCTGAACTGGTCGAATCAGCGCAGCTTGACGGGGCAGGGGGATTTCAGATATTCAGAAAAGTGAAATTCCCACTGATCATGCCGGCAGTTACGATTGGATTATTTTATGCGGCAAATACAGCATTTAAAGTTTTTGATGTCAATTTTGCGCTGACAAACGGCGGACCTGCAAATTCTACGGTTTCAGTAGCGATGGATATTTATAATGAGGCGTTTGCAAGATCAAACCATGGTCTTGGCTGTGCGAAATCGACGATATTTTTCCTCGTTGTTGCAGCTCTTACATTTGTCCAGCTTAAATTTACACAGAGCAGGGAGGTGCAGATGTGAGAAGGAAACATAAAAAACATATAATAAAAACCTGGATTCTGAGTATCGCAGCTTTAGCTGTTGGCATAGTGTTTGTATCTCCTCTGTACCTGGTTTTTGTCAATTCTGTTAAAACGGTAAGAGAGATATATCTGTCCCCGCTGGGGCTCCCTGTTGAGATTAGCTGGAATAATTTCGGGCGTGTGATGGAGAAGATCAATTTCGGACAGGCATTAAAGAACTCTCTGCTTTTTGTTGTGTTTGGTGTTGCGGGGCTGCTGGTCATATGTTCAATGGCTGCATACAGACTTGCCAGACACAGGACCAGGGTGAATAAATTCGTTTATCTTTTGCTTGTTTCATCGATCCTTGTTCCTTTTCAGACCGTCATGATACCGCTTATAAAGATAATAGCTTCAATAGGGCTGTATAATACGAGGATTGGAGTTCTACTTGCATATTACGGATATGGGATCCCGTTTGCGGTCTTTCTCTTTTATGGGTTCCTGAGCAGTATTCCCAGGGAGATAGAGGAGGCTGCGCTGATAGACGGTGGCTCGCTGTTTCAGGTGTACCGCTGTATTATCCTTCCGCTGCTGAAACCTATCTGCGTGACGGTTGCCGTACTTGATGTGCTGTGGATATATAATGATTTTCTGCTTCCATTTGTGCTGATATCAGATAATGAACTGCGAACGCTGCCTTTGGTCATGTATACGTTTTTTACTGCGTATGAAAGACCCTGGGACCTTGCAATGGCGTCGCTTACGATGGTTCTTACACCGGCAATTATCATGTTTGTAATTTTACAAAAACAGATCACAGGAGGAATTGTATCCGGCGCTGTCAAGGGATAGTGCCCATGTAACGGGAGTAGGCACAGGACCATAAGTGTCTGACGTAAAGCAGCTGCACGTCAGGCGCCCGGGAACCTGATGCTACAAATAAGATTCAGGAGGTATTAATGACATGAAAAAAGACATGAAAAAACTGGTTTCAATTGTGCTTACAGGTATAATGTGTATTTCTCTGGCAGGATGTGCGGGAAATCAGGAAGCAAAAAATCCGAATCCTGGCGGAGACAGTACAGAGGTTACAATTAAAATTATGAGCTGGCTTGCGGATCCGGTACAGAGCGGGATCGAAAAGATGAATCAGGAATTTATGGAAGAGCACCCGGGCGTGACGATTGAATATGAAGCTGTAACGGGTGATGATTACAGAACAGTGCTCCAGACCCGCTTTGCGTCCGGCGACGGTCCGGATATCTTTATGAATGCCGGTTATAGCTGGCTTGACACATTTCAGCAGTATATGTCCCCAATCACGGATGAAGAGTGGGCGCAATATCTTCCGGAGGCCTCAAAACAGCGATGGGGGGCGGACGGGGAGTATTATGGATTTCCGATAAACCTTCAAAGTATCAGTTACGTCTATAATAAGGATATGTTTGAAAAGGCGGGGATCAGTGAACTGCCGGACACCTTTGAGGAACTGCAGGATGCATGCGAAAAGCTTGAAGCAATCGGTGTTACTCCGTTTGGTATACCGGGGGGGCTTACAGCCCGGCTTGCGCATTCGTTTAATGTCGCGCTGGGACATCATGACGATCCGACCGCTTTTATTCAGCAGTTGAGGTCCGGCGAAGCCACCTGTGCTGATGACGAGGCATTTAATCAATGGGCGGATTTCTTTGAATATACGATCCAGCACAGTACAGATGATGTCCTGACATGTGATGATGATGCGATTTATACATTATTTGCAACTGAACAGGTGGCTATGATCCAGGCAGGAAGCTGGTGTGAAAGCGCACTGAAAGAGATAAATCCGGATTTGGATATCGGTATTATACCTATGTCTATCAATAATAATGAGGATGAAAATTTTATAGCCGGAGATGCGGCAGACGGATTTTCAATCGCGGAAAATGAGAATACCGAGCTGTCTAAGGAACTCGTGGCTTACTGGGCACTGTCTGATACCGGGGTGAATATTTTTAAAGAATATCAGATGATACCTGCTATGTCAAACTGTAAATATGACGCTTCTGAACTTGGACAGATACTTGAGGAAGCTGACCAGTATTTCAAAAACGGAGAATATTTTGGATGGTATTGGTACGCGTTCCCAGACCTGACAGCAGATCTGCAGTTCGGTGCTATCATGCAGTCTTATATTTCAGGCTCGATAGATAAACAGGAAATGCTCAATCAGTTTGACTTAAAAATAGCGGAGTTGGAGGCGAAGTCGCAGCAGTAACGCCGATAGGAATAACAGGATCGTGAAAAGGGGCAGCTGGGATCGGCTGCCCCGATAACTGAAAGGAGAATATACGAAATGAATACGAGAAAAATGACGCCACTACGCCCGGTTTTTCACTTCACTGCCCCGTATGGCTGGATAAATGACCCGAATGGCTTTTGCTATTTTAAGGGAATGTATCATCTGTTTTATCAGTACAATCCGCATGGATGTGAATGGAGCAAAATGTATTGGGGGCATGCAGTCAGCAAAGATCTTACTCACTGGGAAGATCTGCCGATTGCTTTGTATCCGGATCAGGAATATGATACGGATGAAGTTGGGGGATGTTTTTCCGGCAGTGCGATCGTGCGCGGCGATCGGTTGTATGTTTTTTATACCGGGACATCAAGACATGGAAACATGTTGGTACAGTCGCAGTGTATGGCGTATTCAGATGACGGGATTAAATTTGAAAAATACAGCGGAAATCCGGTCGTGCCCCATCCGCCGGCTCATGAAGGGGAGGTCTCTAACTTTCGGGATCCGAAAGTGATACAGGCAGGAGATAAATATTATATGGTAGTAGGCTCTACAACAGGAGGGCTAAAGGTAGGGGACGGTAGGATTTTTCTGTATGTATCAGATGATCTGATGCACTGGCAGTACAAAGGAATTCTCCTGAAATGCAACGGGGAGTGGACGTCCATGTGTGAATGCCCGGATCTTTTTCCTCTTGGGAATAAGTGGGTTCTCTTCTTTTCGCTGATGCATGCGGTAAATGCGGAAAAGACGGTTTATGCGGTAGGACATATGGATTTTGAAAATTGCAGATTTACGATTGAAACAACTGGAGAACTTGACTATGGTATGGACTATTATGCAGCACAGACAATGCTCGATCCAAAGGGAAGGCGTCTTGTAATTGCATGGCAAAACAGCTGGGAATGGTTGCCGTGGTTTAATGACTTTGGAAGGACTGAGCAGGAAAACTGGCGCGGCTCCCTGAGCTATCCGCGGGAAATCAGCCTGGGAGATGATGGGAAGCTTCGGGTATATCCTGTAGAAGAGCTTCAGACGATTTTGTACCCAGAGCATACATATAGAGATTTGAAGATAACGTCTGAAAGGACTGAGATCGCCTCACCGGCATCCGGAGCGTACTGTCTGAAAATCCATATTGATCTGTCTGAAAACCGGGCTGACGTATTGAAGATCGGAACAAAAGCATATGGAGATAAAGCCACGATTATCAGTATAGATTTTGAAAAGTGCTCGGTATCGCTTGACAGGAGAAATGGGGATGAGGTGTTTATCCCGAAAGGAAAAACGACCTGTTTGTTTAACGGACTGAAAGAAACCTTTGAGATCATGGTTTTGGTCGATAAATGTACAGTGGAATTTTTTGTAAATAAAGGAGAAACCGGAATGACGTGCACTGTATTTCCTGCGTTAGAAGAACAGAAATTATGGCTTCAGACAGGAAAAGGTGATATCAGCATAGAAAAGCTGGATATTTCTGAAATCCATCTGTAAGACTGACTTGCACAGATATAAAATAAAGTAAAGAAGAGAAAACCAGTGGCTGGGTGGACAGCGGGCAGGGAGGATTTCTGCCCGCTGTTTTGCTGAGCGGCGGAAAAGACAGTTCTGTTCGGGTCCACTGCCGCGTGGCATGTTATTGTGACCGGTAACCGCGGTACATGTGCTGTATCGAAATCCTTGCAAAAGCGTTGACTCCGCCCTTTTTTGACTGCTATGATATACAAACATGGAGAAAAATATGCAGGACCCAGGTGGGAAGAAATGTCAGAGTAGGAAAGCTATGCTGCTTACGGTCGATGTGGGAAATACGAATATCACAATGGGGGTGTTTGACAGGGAGTTCCTTCCCGGCATGTTCCGCATGACGACAAAACGTCAGCGCACTTCGGATGAATACGGAATGACGATCTGCGGCATACTGGAACACCGGGGGATCGATCCGAAGCAGATCGACGCAGTGATCATCGCATCCGTTGTCCCGGATATCATGCATTCCCTGACAAGCGGCATCATCAAGTACCTGCACACCATGCCGGTGATGTGACGGGCGATGCATACACCTTGATTAGTAGATTTCTTCATCTGCATTTACCTCCGGGACAATCCAGTCAAAAGTTTCGTTTGTCTGATTCATCATAATGCTGCTTAGATTAGGAACAATTGAGTAATAGTATTTTGTGCTTTCTAATGTGACATATGGTGCAACTTCTGAGATAAAAACAGCATCGAATGAACACTTAGGTCGCTCAATAGTGATATAGTCATATAAAGCATACAGTAAAAAGAAAATTGCTGAGAATAAGTGAGCTGGATGAAAAATCACAGACATACACAATGTCAGCATATTTAATCGCACAGCTTGGGAAAAACTTTGCTGATGGTCGAAACAATAGAATTACCGGAGCAGAGATGCTGGAATTGGCATGGTCAGTTATCGAAGAAATGCAGTATATGGGTGGAGGAATGGTGGTATTTCTTGAGGCAAATAATGACGGTAAACTGTTGAAATACTATAATGATAACAGATTTTCACAGTTTGATACCAGACAAACCACTTCAAAAGATCAGGAGCCACATGAGCTGGTTCAGTTACTAAGACTGCTTTAATTAAATATTTTATAATAGCGCAAGGTGCATGGAAATAAAAATCCATGTGCCTTTTTTGTTTTGGAAATACCGTCTTGCAAATACAGGGCGGTATTTTCTGCATAGAAGGGAGATAGATCGTATGGCAGATAATCAAACAGGGAAACAAAAAATACAGGAACTTACAGACAAGCTGGAACGTTGTCTGACAGAACTTTTCAACAGTGACAGTTACAAAAAATATCTTTCCACGATGTCAAAATTTCATAATTACAGATTTAACAATACGTTTCTGATTGCCATGCAGAAGCCAGAAGCATACCTTGTGGCAGGCTATAAAGCATGGCAGAAGAACTTTGAGCGTCATGTGAATAAAGGGGAGAAAGCAATCCGTATTCTTGCACCCGCACCCTATAAAATCAAAGAGGAGCGTGACAAGATTGAACCAGTCACGCAAGAAATCATGCTTGACCGTGACGGCAATCCACAGAAAGAGGAAGTCGAGATTACGATTCCGGCATTTCGTGCGGTGTCGGTATTTGATGTGTCACAGACGGATGAAAAGCCGATCCCGGAATTGGAAGCGAAGGAGCTACTGTCAGATGTGGAAGGATACCAGGATATGATCCATGCGGTGGAAGCTGTTTCTCCGGTTCCGATTGAGATGGAAGAAATCGCGGGCGAATCGAAAGGATATTTTGACCGGGAAGCAAGGCGTATTGCGGTGCAAGAGAATATGAGCGAAAGCCAGACATTAAAGACCATATACCGGGTTATAACAAAAAAGTGCTACATACACCAACCATGCGGATTCCGCAACCGATTTTAGATCCACGAATTATATATACAGCAACTCGCAGTACACTTGTAGAAGCGATAAAAAACAGATTTCTACAATCACATTGCCTGCGTTTGGACATCTAACGGGCAATGTAAAATCGGAAATTGTAGCAAAGTACATGAGAATGGCTTACGATGATATAAAAAAGACGCTTGAATGCCAGTCTTATGCAAATAAATGGGGGGATATATACAAAAACAAAAATATAGATGATGTTATGTTTAGAGATTATTTTTATAGAAAAAGTGAATGAAAAACCTGCCTTGGAAAGTGTGTGTAAATATCTTTGTATAGAGTACACTTTTTATTGGCTCAATATATGGAATTGCACCTTATGGCTTTTTCGGTGGCTATAAGGTGCTTTTTGCAGTGAAATTTTGATTTATAAGTTGTTATTTTGGGGATGTTAATGGTATCTAAAAAACAAGTTGAAAAAATGTCACGAAAATTATATAATAATCGTGACAAAAAAGGAGCTGTATTTTATGACAAATAGTATCTATACTGAAATAAAGAAGCGAATAAAGTTGACTGAGTCTGGAACGGTTTTTTTGACATCAGATTTTACAGATTTGGCTACAACAACAACGGTAAGGAAGTATCTTGGAAGGCAGGTTGAAGAGAAAAATATACGAAGAATTATGGACGGCGTGTATGAGAAGCCTGTATATAGCAATTTGCTGAATGAATATATTCCAGCAAATCCTGAAAAGGTAGCGTATGCTATTGCCAGAAGTTTTCGCTGGACTATTGCGCCATGTGGAGACGTAGCATTAAATAAATTAGGACTATCAACGCAGGTTCCGGTTGTCTGGTCCTATATCAGTGACGGACCATATAGAAAGTTTTCCTGGGATAATATCACGCTATCTTTTAGGCATCGAGCAAATCGTGAAATTTCATTTATGTCTGAGACAACCACTTTGGTTGTTGAGGCATTAAAGACATTGGGGAAGGACCGTGTTGATGATGGTATTATTTTGAGTTTGAGAAATAGATTGCCTAAAGAAGAGAAGAAAAAGATGTTAGAGGAAGCAACAGGTGTAAGCGAATGGATATATACAGTAATCAGAAAGGTGTGTGCTGAATAATGAAAGAAGTTGCTAAATTACAGATAAAAGACAGAACTGAATTATTTCAAGCCACTGCAATTTCTATGGGAATGCAGCCTAATGTAATAGAGAAAGACTTTTGGGTATGTTTTATGTTGGATCATTTATTCCATGATTGCAGGTACAAAAACGCTTTTGTATTTAAAGGTGGAACAAGCCTTTCTAAATCATACCATGTTATTGAGAGATTTTCCGAGGATATAGATTTGATTTTGGATTGGCGAAAAATAATTAATGACGAGGTGAATCCTTGGGAAGAAAGATCGAAAACCAAGCAGGATATATTTAATAAGCAAATTAATTCGGAAGCAGCAAAATTCTATAAAGAGGAATTGATACCCCAGTTGAATATAGAAATGAAAGAAAAACTGGGGGATGGAGAATGGATTTCGGTTGATACAGAAGATGAGATGGTGGTTAATTTTTATTATCCGCAGATATTTGAGACAGAGTATTTACGTTCTTGTGTAAGATTGGAAATTGGACCATTAGCAGAATGGATGCCATCTCATGAGACAATCGTAACTCCATTTGCAGCTGAAAAATATCCGGATATTTTTTCACAAAAAGATACATCGGTTTTGACCATTGATGTTGAGAGAACTTTCTGGGAAAAACTCACCATATTACATAAAATTGCAAATTTTCCGGATGGCAAGCCACTGCCTGCCAGATATGCAAGACATCTATATGATGTGTATAATATGGGTAATTCATGGGTAAAGGAAAGAGCATTTAAACGAAAAGAGTTGTTAGAAAAAGATGTGGCATTTAAGCAGAAATTCTATTATGCAAAAGGTGCACATTATGAAACTGCAACCTTGAGCAGTATTGAACTTCTGCCAAAAGAAGCGGTACTCAATGCGTTGAAAGAGGACTATCAGGCAATGAGTAATATGATATATGGGAATATACCGGAGTTTGAAGCGATTCTTGAGTTTCTTGAAAAGTTGCAAGAAGAAGTACATGGGTTGGAATAGTTGTATTAAGCTTGGAAACAATATGCGACAATACGCGAAGAGAGAAAGGTAATGTGTGTGGGATGATAAAAGATGATAGAATATACCAAGTGCTTCTGAAGTACAATTTTGATTTGTTCAGAGGAGATAAAAATATCACAGAATATATGAGAGAACATTGCAATCAATTTTATTGTGATATCTGCGATGCAGTAAAGGGTGATAATTCCTTTCTGGGAGAAGACTTTGTAAATCTATTAAAAGACGAGTTGGGGGAACTTCAGGACATTTGTTTAATCATACCGGAAATTCTTGAATTAAATGATAGAGGGTTAATAAAGGCTACATATGAAAAAGGTTTTCAGTTATTTGAAAGAATGAAGCCATATTTTTATACCAGATATTCATGGAGGGAAAACGGTGGTTTCTATTATAGAATCCGACAGGGTGATTTTCGTATAAAAGCTGGAGAAGACAGTAAAGAGAAAAAAATGCAGCTGTTTCACATTAAAACGACACTGAGAAATCGAGTAGGTGCTTATCGGTATAGTGTCGCGGGATCTCCTTGCTTATATCTTGCAAGTGATAGAGAATTAGCGTGGTTTGAGTGTGGGATGCCAAAACAATTTAGTTACTGCCAAATGCTTATTGATGAAGACAATGATAACGGATTGGTTTTGGTGGATTTTTCTTTCAGACCAGTAGATGTACTATCCAGTATTACTTGTTGGTTACTGAATGCAAGACGGCAGGATAAGAAAGATGTGGATGTGTATTATAAATTTTTGCTCAGATACATAATGATATATCCAATTGCGGCAGCATGCTCTGTTAAAGTAAAAGATAGGAATACCAAATTTGTTGAAGAATATGTGTTTCCACAGTTGTTTATGCAATGGATAAGGGAGACTGATGAATTTGATGGAGTAAGATATAAGTCTTCACTTAATACGAATCTTGTTGACGGTATGGGGGCAATTAATATTGCACTACCTGTAAAGGAGTATAGAGCGGATGGACTGGATAGAAGATTAGCTGAAAAAATTACTGTTTCAGATATAGGATATCTTGATGTAAATAGTGATTTTCAGAAGTACAATGATATATTAGAAAAAATAAAAGATTACATTAATGGTATTCAAATGTTTATGAACCAAGTACCTTTTTATGGCGATTATATGATAGAATTGACAGATGTCTGTAAATGTGTAATCAAAACATATAATGCACTGATGGAAGGCAATTACCAAAATAGCGAACTGATTTTTAGTTATTTGGATTTGCTCTATGCTCATGCAAGTTTACTGTATGCAAATCGTGATTTTAAAATTCAGGAATGCATTAATAAAACAGAGGCACGGCATAGACAAGCTATAGATGAAGAAAAATTAAAAGAACAGTTTGAAGAATTTCATCAATTGATGAATCAAATATTTCATAAAAAGAACCTTTCCATGCAGCAGACCGACCAGATCAAGAAGCAGCAGAAGCGTATTCCGCAAATCACGACGCGCCTTGAACAGATTGACAAGGTGCTGAACAAGCTCTATGAGGACAACGCCCTCGGCACGATCCCGCAAGACCGTTATGAGCAGATGTCGCAGAAGTATTCGGAAGAATACTACTCACTGAAAGCCGAGCTTGAACAGCTTGGGAGCAGCTATCCGCTTATGAGAACGCGGGAGGACGGGCGCAGAAGTTTTTGAAGCTGACGGAACGCCATGCCGCCTTTACTGAGCTTACCCCCGCCATTCTCAACGAGTTTATCAGCCGGATTGAAGTGCATGAGCGCGACCAGAAAAGGGCGAGATACGCAATCCAGCACATCAGCATATATTTCAATTATATCGGCAAGTTGAGAATGAAGTGACGCAGCTTGCAGAACCGACCGAGCAGGAAATCCGGCAAATGCGGGAGGAAATCGAAGAAGCCAAAAAGGAAAAGAGCCGCGCCTACCACCGGCAGTATTCAAGGGAGTACTGGGCGCGAAATCTTGAAAAGCAGCGGGAGTATGACCGCATGAAAGCGCGGGAATATCGGGCGAAGAAAAAGGCGCAGGCTGCCGCCGCACAGCCCACACAGTAAAACAGAATAATCGTCAACCAAGAGGGATTTTCCGAGTTACGGGAAATCCCTCTTTTGCGCCCGGAGAAAGGAGCCGCCTATGGCAGAACAGACCCCCGACAATATCATCACGACCCGGAGGAACGGGCAGACCATTGTTGCAGAGTTATTTTTCAATCACAGCAGCACAGAAACATTCCGCGACAAGCTGCTCAAACTGGTGCTTGCCGACAGCTCGCGTTTATCCGCGTCTGACGGTCAAGAGCCGGAAAAAACACCCGGAAAATGCCCTACCCCGTAACAGGGGCGCAGAAAGGAGAGTTTATGAGAACAGGGCTTACGAAGCAGGAAAAGACCACCGATATTTGGTTTGACGAGAAAAACCCGCTAATCCATATCCGCACCCACAACACCGACTTAAAGAAGCGGCTTGCCGCCTACGCCGGACAGCACCCCGACCAGTGCCGCCAGACCGACGCAGACCCCGAAACGGGCTGCATGGAGTTCGAAATCCGCAAGGGGCGTTTCTCTTTCCGTCTGACCGCCCCATACAGCGAGGAACGGCGCAGGGCGGCAAGCGAAGCGGCGAAAAAACACTCTGGCAATTTGACACACACTATTCAAAAAGATGTGGTATAATTTTTTGAAAAAGTTTGAGATTTGATGTAGTATTCGCCGCTGAAACCGTAGTATATAGGTGAAGCCGGAAAGGAGGCGGTGTGATGATAGATGATGAAAAAATCATAGACCTGTTTTTTGAGCGTTCCGAGCAAGGCATACGGGAGCTGGATATAAAATACGGCAAAGTCTGCCACAAGCTATCGAACAATATCGTGAACAACAGGCAGGACGCAGAAGAATGTGTTAATGACGCTTATTTAGGGGCTTGGAACGCAATTCCCCCAGCGCGCCCCAATCCGCTGCTGACTTATATCTGTAAAATCGTTCGGAACATTTCATTGAAGATTTATTACAGAAAGGAAGCAGCAAAACGAAGCAGCCACTACACGATTGCTATGGAGGAAATCGAAGCCTGTATCGCAGACCCCAAAACCGTAGAAGCCGAGATCGAAGCCAGAGAGTTAGCCCGTATTATTGCAAGTTTTTTGGACACGCTGACCCTCGAAAACCGCGTTATTTTCATACGCCGCTACTGGTTTTCCGACAGCTACAAGGACATAGCCGAGTTTGTAGGGCTTTCGGAGAAAAACATCTCCGTCCGGCTGACCCGTATCCGTCAGAAAATGAAAGACTATTTAATCGAAAGAGAGGTATTCGTATGAACTCAAAGAAGTTTTCCGAAGCCATGAGCGAGCTTGATAGCAAGTATGTTGATGAAGCCCTCAACTACAAGAAGAACGCAAAGAAGCCCGTTTGGGCTAAATGGGGGGCAATCGCGGCTTGCTTTGTAATGGTCGCTGTTCTGGGCGTAGGCGTATTTCAAAGTGGATTGTTCGGAAATAAAATTGACATTGCCACTTTGGACAATGGAAATGAAATCATTTTTGTAAAATCGGGAACTGCCGTCTCAAGTATTGACATTGATGGGACTATAACAACACGGCAGCTTACGGAAGCGGAAACAGCATCTCTCTTTCCAAATTTGACCGTTACAGCTCATGCTGTTTTTCGTGTTGATGATATTGCTTCTGATAGCAACAAAGAATTGATTGGCTTTGAGGGAAATATCGGAAATGCTAAAATGGTAATCTCCACAACGGATATACCACTCCTTGATACAAAGATTGTAGGAAGTGAAGAAATCTCCACAGTAAATGGAACAAGCGTAATTGCGGGATATTTTGTAACAGACCGTAACAGCGTTGGAGAGCAGAATATAATTTACTATGCGACCTTTAAGTTGGGAGATAGTACAGTATATGTTGAAAATGCTGGCAAAAAATTTGAAAGCGAAAATGTGAAAAACGATTTGTCTACCATTATTCAAGAGCTGATAAATAATGGTGCGCTCGACCTAAATGCTATCAATGGATAACCCTCTGAAAACTTAATACTATTTATTAGGGCAGCCGAGAAAATCGACTGCCCTTTTTCTATGCCAACAGGCAGAAAGGAGCGACCACCCATGACAAAACCAATAGAGAAAACCCGCGATGAACTGACCGCAGAGATTGAGGACGGAAAGAAGAAAATCCGGCAGTATGAGAACCGGGAAAAGATGTTGCGGCAGAAGCTATCCAAAGAGGAACGCCGGGAACGAAATCACCGCCTTATCGTCCGGGGCGCAGTCTTTGAAAGCATTGTGCCGGAAGCAAAGAACATGACCGACGAGAAGGTTAAGTGACGAACAAAGGGAACAGGCAAGGTTACGGATGGAGAAAATCAATTCAGATGATAATCCTCAATAGTTTTTTGAAATTCCCGTGTGAGGGGGAAAGTTGATTACAAACAGAA
>OGHW01001149.1_pt1 | contig 23288 bp, 19 predicted proteins | sample 1571641 | NCBI WGS metagenome assembly OGHW01 (sample SAMEA2582066, study PRJEB24529) | metagenome | biome: Human gut stool | place: China | collected 2011 | reverse complement strand
CTTATAGCCGTATTCGTTTTGAGATTCAAAATTCCGCAACGATGACCTTAGTTCACTGAATCACTCCGTTGCACGGTTCCCGTTTTAGGACGCGGCGTAACGTACGCCGCCGTACCCCAGAGAGGAACCGTGGAGAGACTGTGTTTGAAGCTGCCTGAGGTTTCGCGTGTCGAGTAGGAGAGATACATAAGAGTCTGGCTCTCCTCATCAAAAATACGACGAATCTTTAATGTCTTCAGAAACACACTCTTAGATTTCTCAAAAACCACTTCTCCCGTCTTGCCCTTTTTAATCCGAGCAATCATTTCCGGCGTAATTTCTCCGGTCTGACGACAACTTACCGCGCTATCGGAAGGATCTGACAAAGATAGATTTGCCTCAATGCTCGCGACATGGCAAGTCACTCCAGGCACAAGCGGATCCACAAAACTATTCAGCTTTATGTCCTTGAGGGTAAAAATCCCTAAAGAGACATCTGCGACCTCATTGTCAGAACAGGCAGTCAGAGCTAGCGTTCCTGAGATAACTAGCGCCATTGCAAGGATTTTTTTATTCACAACAAACTCTGTCTTTCAAAAAACTAGCCATGAGCAAAGACGGGCTTACGAATTGCCAGACATAGCTGATTAGTCAACTGATGGAATGGCTTCTTTATCAGAAGCAAACTGGATGTTGTACAAGTGCTCGTAATAGCCCTTTCGCTGTAACAATTCCTCATGCTTGCCAACTTCACAAATCTGACCATCCTTCATCACAACAATTTTGTCAGCACCAATGATCGTGGAAAGACGATGCGCAACAACAAAAGTTGTACGTCCTTGCATGAGTTCATCCAGAGATTTCTGGATGTATTTTTCACTTTCCGTATCCAGAGCGCTTGTAGCTTCATCCAGAAGCAAAATCGGTGCATTTTTCAATAGTGCTCTCGCAATTGAAATGCGCTGTTTTTGGCCACCAGACAATCTACTGCCGGCTTCCCCTACCGAGGTATCCAACCCCTTTGGCAGGGTTTCAATAAATGGCATCAGGTAGGCTGCGCGAGCAGCTTTCTCAATCTGCTCTCGCGTCGCACTCTCATTGCCATAGGCGATATTCGCCGCGATCGTATCATCGAACAAGATAACATCTTGACTCACTAAAGAAATCTGGTCTCGCAAACTCTTTAGTGTCACAGAACTCTGCGCCACACCATCAAAGTAGATTTCACCTGCTGTAGGAGTCCAGAACCGAGGTATCAGATTGATCAAGGTTGTTTTTCCAGCTCCCGAGGCTCCCACAAGAGCAACGGTCTCACCAGGCTTCACATCAAGAGAAAAATCCTTAACTGAGGGCTTTTCCGCGCCGGCGTATTGGTGTGTGACACATTCAAACCGAACGTCACCACGAACTCTCTTGAGTTCATCTTCTCCCGGATCCTTTTCTTCTAGTTCATCGAGCATTTCAAAAATGCTCTCAGCAGCAACACGGACGCGAGCTGTTGCTCCGTTCAGAGACGAAAGATGACGAATAGGAGTCAGTAACAATAGCAAAGCAGAAAGAAATGTAATGAATTCTCCCAGCGTGAGCATACCGTGCTGTGCTTGTAATAACGCTACGACTACCACGATACTTACAGCACACATACTGACAAAGTGAGTCATCGGGGTGCCTGCACCAGAGACTCTCTGCATACGAAGAGATAGTTTCCTCATGAGACCATTGGCAGTCATAAACCGTTTTTGCTCATACTCGTATGCGTCATATATTTTGACCATTCTCTGGCCTCGGTATCCCTCTTGAACAACGCTTGTGAGCTCAGCTAGAGACTTCTGAAAACCGCTCCCATAACTGCGGTTCTTCCTTCCCACCCAACGAATAATCAGTGCCAGAAACGGAGCTACAACAAAGGACACGAGCGAAAGTTGCCAGTTGTGATAGAAGAGAACGCATAACAGAGCTACGATCTGAAGCGAGTCTCTGAAAATAGTCGCGATCAATTCAGCCGCAGTCCCCAAGGCTGTTCCCGCTTGATTAATGAATACTGAGACTACCGTCCCTGAGTTCCTTTTCTGGTAGGTAGCAGCAGGCCATTTCAGCACTCGAGAAAAAAGTTGAGTTCTAAATTGGTAAAGAATGTCCTGAGAAATTTTCTGTAAAAATAGGGAACTGGTAAATGAAGACACCCCGTACGCTAACGAAATAACCAGCAACGATCCAGGTGCCCACCAGATCGCCGTCGGGTCTTTTTCATAAAAGCCTTTGTCCGTAAGTTGTCCAACAAGTAAAGCTATCAGTGAAGACGACCCAGCTGTCACAACCATGGCACACATTGCTATTGCGAGCCATTTTTTATACCTAAGAACGTGAGAAAAAAGGCGACGGACAGCATCCTGCTGTTTACCTGCCAAAAAGTCTTGAGTGTTGTTCTCCGTGCTTTGACTCATCAAAAGGAATCCTTCGAACTATTCAGATTTCAACCGTGTGATTTTACAATGTGCCCTTGCTAGGTTGAAACAGAGGGTGACAGTTGAAACGAACACACCCTCTTACCATCGTGTCTACTTTTCATTTTCTAGGTCTTCTTTATGCCTATCGTTCTTTGCCGCCTCCCCAATCATGTTGGTGATTGTTGCATGTGCCTACCTGCTTTACGTCTTCTGGCTGCCAGTGGCTTCACACCTGCCCTGGTTGGAAAGCGTTGGGCAGAAGATCTAATGGCCGGTATGGGGTGGCGTTTCGACCCAATTGAGGGAAAGGTTTCGGAAGACCTCTCTCGCATCCGTTACCTCGCTCAAAACGCCAATGCCTCTCAGGGATTGTTGTTCCCAAATTCTTTCGGATCAGCCCTACTCTTCAAATTGGGGCGGCTCAAGACTACGGGACTGAAGACAGATATGCGCTCTTTTATCCTGGACAATGGCATTCCTGAGCCTGCAACCATGCATGAAGTCGAACGCTTTTTCTATGTTGCCCACGAAGCCATTAAATCTTGGGGAGCTACACCGGCTTTTGACAAAGTTCCGGAACGCCTCAGTCTTGTTTTGAAGAAACGACATGAAGCAGCAGCCAAAAATCTCATTGAGCAATACAAGATCCCTGCTAGGTTTGCTCTCCTTGCACCTATTGCCCGTGGCAAGCACCAAGGCAAGGTAAAACACTGGGAACATTTCAATGAACTTGTTGCTCCATTACGAGATATAGGTATCGAACCGATAGTGTTTCCCTCTCTGCGCGAAGAGGCTTTGGCTAAAGCGGCCTGTCCAGACGCCACAATTTTGCCTCCCACAACTCTGGGAAACTTCGCGGCCATCGCAAAGCGAGCTCAAGTCGTGATTGCCAATGACTCTGGTGTCAGTCACATTGCTGCCGCTGTTGGGGCAAAACAGATTACCCTGATCGGAGTTACCGATTCAAAACGTACTGGCCCCTGGAACCCAGATGCCCTTATCCTCGGAGAAAATGGCCATTGGCCCGAAGTTCAGAGCGTTATCAAGGCTATTTATAAATTACTAGTGAAATAACTCTTTCACTATAGTTAAAAAACATTCAACTTATTAAGATATATTACAATATGAGGCTATAGTGACAAAAATCAATCTAAGCGTTGCTCTTATTGTTAAGAATGAAGAAGATAGGCTACCAGCCACTTTGAAGGCAATCCACGATATAGCTTCAGAGATTATTGTAGTAGACTGCGGATCTACAGATAAAACCATAGAAATAGCCAAGAACTTTAACGCTAAAATATATTTCCACCCATGGGAAGGCTTTGCAAAACAAAAAAACTATCTAACTCAACTATGCACCTGTAGCTGGATTTTATTTTTAGATGCAGATGAAGTAATTACCGATAAATTACGAGAAGAAATTATCAAAACAATTAGTTTAAACCAAGATTTTGGTTATGCGATTAACAGAAAAGTTTTTTATCTTGGAAGGATTCTTCATTATTCATGGCAAAAAAATTATCGACTTCGCCTCGTTAAAAAAGATCAATCGCCAAAATGGATTGGATCACACGTTCATGAAGAATTAACCATTACTCAGCCAACAAAAAAATTACGAAATCATCTAATTCACTTCTCTTATCGCAATATTAATGACCATTTCTCTCGCACTGTTACCTACGCAAAACTGTCTGCCTTGGATTATTACGAACAAAAGAAAAGTTCTTCTATAATAAAAATCATTGTTAAGCCATTGTTTTCTTTCTTCAGAAGCTATTTTTTGAAACTTGGCTTATTAGATGGATTTCCTGGCTTGATAGCCAGTATCAGTAGTTCTTTTTATACATTTTTAAAATATTCTATATTGTACGAGTTGCAAAATAAAAGCAACGCAAAATAACACTCTAGAATCTCAGATCATGGCAAAGATATGTGTTATTGGTGCTGGCTATGTTGGTCTTTCCTTAGCCATCCTCTTAGCTCAGAAAAATTCTGTTCGTGTTTTAGAAATAGATACTGAGAAAATTCAGAAAATAAACTCTCGAGTCAGCCCTATTCTGGATCGTGAAATTTCTCATTTTCTAAGCCACAAAACACTCGACCTTATTGCCTCCGCAAATATTTATGATTCCCTTCTAAACGCGGAAATAGTTATAATTGCAACCCCAACCAATTTTGACACAGCTAATAATACTTTCGATGTCAGTTCAGTGCTTGTGTCTATTAAAAACGTCTTGGAAGTCTCTCCAAATGCAGAGATTTTTATTAAAAGCACAATTCCTATTGGTTTTACGGAAAGCGTTAGTAAGGAACTCAATATTCAAAATCTACATTTTTCTCCTGAATTTTTACGCGAAGGAAAAGCTCTTTATGACAACCTACATCCATCTCGGATTATTGTTGGGACTAAAAATAATGCAGCAGGAATGACTTTTGCCAACCTCCTTAAAGAGGCAAGCGACGAGAACCAAACCCCGATCTTAATTACAGCCCCAACCGAAGCTGAGTGTATTAAGTTGTTTTCCAATAGCTATTTAGCTCTCAGAGTTGCCTTTTTCAACGAACTAGACACTTTTGCCGCAAAACAAAATTTAAACACAAAATCAATCATTGAAGGAGTTTGTCTAGATCCGCGAATTGGTAATTTTTATAATAACCCTTCATTTGGCTATGGAGGCTATTGTCTACCTAAAGACACAAAACAGCTCCTTGCGCATTATGAAAATATTCCTAGTTGCCTTATCCAGGCTATCGTAGAGGCCAACCAAATCAGAAAAGATTTTATCGTAGATGATATTCTTAAATACAGACCAAAAACTATTGGCATTTATCGCTTAATAATGAAGTCTGATTCTGACAATTTCAGAGAGTCAGCTATTCAAGGAGTGATGAGACGACTTAAGGAACGGGAGAGGGCAAATCTCATAATTTTCGAACCTTTATTAAATGCCAAATCTTTTCTCGGAATTCCGGTGGAATCAGATCTTCAAGTCTTTAAAGATCAGTGTGACATCATCCTTACAAATAGGTTTTCTCTCGATCTACAGGATGTACGTCATAAAGTGTACTCAAGAGATGTCTTTCATAACACGTGACCCAGAGAGCCTCAAATTCTGTCCTGCTCGCACACCTCTTGATATATCTCTAGATATTTTTTTGACATCTTCTCTGGACTATGTAATCGAGCCATGCTGCAAGCCTGATTAACTAGGTTTTGTCGCAGTGTTACTGATTCCCGAATGCAAAGAATACTTTCGGCCAGCGCTCGGGAATCACCTCTTTGTATAAGCAGACCTGTTTCTTCATGTTTGACTATATCAGGAATCCCATCCACTGCCGATGCAACAACAGGAACCCCTTGCTCCATAACATCCAAAAGAACACTCCCCAATCCTTCATAGTTTGAAGGATAGGCGAAAACATCCATGACACAAATATAGTCACCCACATTATTTACGAATCCTTGGAACTTGATCACACCCTGCTCTACAAGCTTATCTGCCTTGTCCTTCAAAAGTTCTTTATCTTCGCCATCCCCTAAGAATAAAATTTGAAGATTAGGAATCTTTTCTCGTAAAATTCGTGCTGCATCAATTAAGGTAGACTGACCTTTATGTCTATCAACTAATGCCCCAATGTGTCCCACTACATATTTTTCGGCATACTCTTTTCTAAGTACATCAACCGCATTTTCGTTGATAGTAAAATGCGCACAAGAACTCGGAACCAGATCAATACTTCGATTAAATCTATTCCTTAAATAATCTTTAATCGACTGAGAAATGGCTACTACCCTAGCAGCTTTTAAATAAATCTGTCGATTAAGAAAATTCTCCCTAATACTCTCCGGAACACGCCTGGTTATCACATACGGAACGTTGTATAAACAATTATGTAAAAAGGCCCATTGAGCTGCTCTTGCTTCATGGGCATGAATGATCTTACAACGCTTACTTAGTATCCTATGCCCACACAACCTCAAATCTATGTATTTTTCCAACTCTAGAATTTCAAGACCTGACACCATCCTCAGGTGATCTGCTAAAGGGCTCCCCTTTCTGCAAATTAAGATTTGATCCACTTCTTTTTTAGCAAGACAAGATATTAATAATTCTGTTTGCCTCTCTCCACCGCGAAATCCCCTTGATAAATTAACATGAGCTACTGAAATTCGATTCATATAGTCTTCCTTTTTAGTACATAAACCTAGCTAAAGAAATACTTTCTGAATTTTTCAGTTGATTCAGAAGCTTATCGGTTGAAGCGTAGTTGTTCTTGAGCAAAACTTCAGCTTTCACTCCGTTGCTACATATCGAAACTTCACAAGGAACACCTCGCCGGTCATTCTCCTGTCCCTTTAGCAATACATCACGAATAACACCTAGATCCTGACCCTCGGCAATCTCAAGCATGAGCCTAGCGCCCTTTTGTACTCGCATCTCTTCAATTGTGATCACTCTGTCACAGACAAAAGACATGCCTCCGCTACGCTCATCCTTGCGCCCCTTGCCGGTGAAAATTAGCATCTCATCCGGCTTGAGCAGGTTCTTGTAATTTTCGTATGCTTTTGCAAACACGAGAACATCCATCGTCGTTTGCCCATCACTCAGAGCCACAACGGCAAAGGTGCCTCGCTTGCCTGCAATGGTTCGCACCCCCTGCACAATGCCAGCGATAGTCTGTTGTTCGCGGCTATCTCTGACATCCTTAAACGGAATGGCAAAGTTGCGGGCTTCAACACGGTAGGAATCAAACATATCGCCCGTGAGGCAGAAGCCGAAGGCATCTCGCTCAAGCGTATAGAGCGTCCGGTCATCCCAGCGCTCAGCCTTTTTCCAATTGACGATACGTTCGTCTTCACCGTTTTCATCAGCAAAGAGACTCGCCTGTCCAATTGATGCTGCCACAGCCTGCCCAGCCTGAATGGCGTTCTCGACGTTACCGAAGAGCTTCCCTCGATCCTTATCCAACGAGTCGAAAGCTCCCGCCTTGATGAGTTGTTCCAGGACCTTTCGGTTCATGGAATGCACACGAGCAGCAACGTCGAAAATATCCAAGAACGGACCGTTCAACAGTCGCTCGTGAAGCAAATCTTCGACGATATTCTGTCCGACGCCCTTAATGGCACCCAAACCAAAACGAACGGTCTTTTCATCAGGAACGATGAAGAACCATTCGCTGATATTGATATCAGGCTGAAGAACGGTCACGCCCATTTCACGAGCGTCTTCCACCAGTTCTCGCATTTTTTCCCCTTGGTTCATCACCAGGCACATGTTGCCTGCAATGAAGCAAGCCGTGTGATGTACTTTTAGGTAGGCTGTCTGCCAGGCAACGTACGAATATGCTGCAGCATGCGACTTGTTGAAGCCGTAACCCGCAAATTTCTCCATCAAGTCGAAGATTTCGGTTGCCGTCTCTGCGGTGACGCCTCGTTCGGCCGCACCTTGAATGAAAACCGCACGCTGCCTCTTCATTTCTTCGACATTTTTCTTACCCATTGCACGACGCAAAAGGTCGGCGCCGCCCAGCGAATAGCCCCCGATCGCCCGGGCCACCAGCATCACCTGTTCCTGATAGACCATGATGCCGTAGGTTTCGCGCAGAATCGGCTCCATACGGGGATCGAGATACTCCACTTTTTCTCGCCCGAATTTACGGTCAATGAAGTGAGGAATCTGATCCATCGGACCGGGACGATAAAGTGCGTTCAGGGCCACAAGATCTTCCAAACAGTCAGGCTTTGCTTGCCGCAGCTGTTCACGCATGCCGTCCGATTCAAACTGGAACACGGCCCCTGTATTTCCTTGTTGGAAGAGCTCCAGCGTTTTCTTGTCGTCGGTCGGAATTCGCGACAGGTCAAACTTGGTACCAGGATTGAGTCGATCAATGTACTCTGCAGCCTTCGTCAGAATCGTCAGTGTTGTCAGTCCCAGGAAGTCGAACTTCACAAGGCCCACATTTTCAATATCTTTTTTATCGAACTGACTGACCGTATTTTCGGGCTTGCCGTCTGCGTTATAGAGCGGACAGAAATCCGTCAGTTTGCTCGGCGCGATCAAAACGCCGCCCGCGTGCATACCCAGGTTTCGAGTCAAGCCCTCGAGTTTTTGAGCGTAGCTCATCAACTCGACATAATCCTCCCTCTCCGCCATTTCCTTAAACGCAGGTTCCATCTCGGCTGCTTTTGCGAGCGTCACATCAAGGCCCGGCTTTTGAGGAATCAATTTGGCCAGTTCGTCAACCTTTTTGTAATTCATATTGAGCACACGGCCGACATCTCGAACCACAGCCTTTGCACCCATGGCACCAAACGTAACGATCTGGCTCACTGCATCCACACCATAGGTACGCTTCACGTACTCAATGGTGCGATCACGGTTGTGCTGACAGAAGTCAACGTCAAAGTCAGGCATCGAAACGCGTTCCGGATTGAGGAAACGTTCGAACAGCAATCCATAATGCAACGGATCCAAGTCCGTAATGCCCAACGCATAGGCCACAAGAGAACCTGCTCCGGACCCGCGGCCAGGCCCCACGGCTACACCGTTTCGTTTGGACCAGTTGATAAAGTCCTGCACGATAAGGAAGTAGCCGGGAAACTTCATGGACGAGATTGTCTTGAGCTCGTAGTCCAAGCGTTCGATATATTCCGGGCGGCGAGCATCTCGCTCCGCCTTATCCGGATACAAAAACTCAAGACGGCGCTCCAGGCCCTCATGCGAGAGCTGCACCATGTATTCGTCGAGCGACACGCCTTCCGGGGTCGGGAACAAAGGCAACTGAGGTTTTTGCAAAACCCCGTCCAAGTTGCAGCGTTGGGCAATCACCACCGTGTTGTCGATTGCCTGAGGAATATCGGCAAAGAGCGCCCTCATCTCCTCTTCGGTCTTCAGATACTGCTCTTCCGTATAAAGCTTCGGACGATGGGGATCCGCCAACACGTATCCACCGGCAATGCAGCAGCGCACTTCATGAGCATTGAAATCTTCTCGATGCAGGAATTGCACTGGATGTGTCGCCACCATGGGCAGTCCCGTCTCAACAGCCAACTCGGCAATATGCGCCACTACCGCTTCATCGTTTTTTCGGCCGGCTCGTTGCACTTCTAGATAAAAACGCCCCGGAAAGGCCGCCCGCAACTGTTCAAGAACCGCCTGAGCCTCACCCTTATTATCCTCGAGCAAATGCTGCTCAATCACCCCTTGCGGTCCACCGGAAAGACAGATGAGTCCCTTGCAATTTTCAAGAGTCAACCACTCGAGTCTGACTTCCCCGCGTCCCAAGTACTGGTTTTCCATCCAGCCTCGGGAAAGAAGCTCACAGAGCGACAAATAACCTTCGTGGTTTTGGCAATAGACCGTCAGTCGATAGGGATTGTCCCGTTTACCATGCACCGCATTTGTGATCCACAAATCACACCCGACGATGGGCTTAATGCCGTCAGCTATCGCATGCGAATAAAACCGCAAGGCTCCGAACAGATTCATCGAGTCGGTAATCCCTAAAGCAACGCCTCCCTGCTCCATCACTTCTTCAAGGATGGGGTCGAGACGCACGATACCGTCTTGGATGGAATATTCTGAGTGAAAACGCAGATGAACGAAATTGGCAGACATGGCTTGTGCACGAGGACAGTCCAGCGCATTCCCGTATAGAAATGCGCCGGAGGACAGAACATGACTTAGTGCTTGAGAGGCTTGAAGCGGATACGGTGCGGACGCGCCGCTTCTTCACCAAGGCGCTTTCTCTTGTCGGCTTCGTATTCGTTATAGTTGCCGTCAAAGAACACGACCTTACTGTCGCCTTCAAACGCCAGGATATGCGTGGCAATTCTGTCGAGGAACCAGCGGTCGTGTGAGGTTACCAGCGCGCAGCCGGCAAATTCCAACAATGCTTCTTCCAGAGCACGCAGTGTCTCAACGTCCAAGTCGTTCGAGGGTTCGTCGAGCAACAGAACGTTGCCACCCTTCAGAAGAGTTGCAGCCAGATGCAGACGACCGCGCTCGCCGCCAGAAAGCACACCCACGGTCTTCTGCTGATCGCCGCCCTTGAAGTTAAAGCGACCGAGATAGGCACGCGAGCTCATTTCAAACTTGCCGACCTGCAAAATATCGAGACCGCCCGAAATCGCCTCAAACACAGTCTTATCGTTGGGCAATCCCTCACGAGTCTGATCCACGGCAGCGATCTTGACCGTGTCACCAAGAACAATCGAACCGGAGTCCGGCTGTTCCTTCCCTGTAATCATCTTAAAGAGCGTCGACTTACCGGCACCGTTGGGGCCAATGACACCAACGATGGCACCGGGTGGGATCGTAAAGGATAAGTCGTCGATCAGCAGACGGTCGCCGAAGCCCTTACTGACATTGTGGAATTCAATAACCTTATTGCCGAGGCGATCTGCCACCGGAATAAAGATTTCATTGGTTTCGTTACGACTCTGGTATTCGTAGCTCGACAACTCTTCGAAACGATTCAGGCGAGCCTTGGCCTTGGCCTGACGCCCCTTGGGATTCTGACGCACCCATTCCAATTCATGCTTGATGGCTTTAGCGCGTGATTCTTGCTGGCGCTTTTCCTGCTCCAGACGCTTTTCCTTCTGGTCAAGCCACGAGGAATAGTTGCCCTTCCAGGGGATGCCTTCGCCACGGTCAAGTTCGAGAATCCATTCGGCAGCATTGTCAAGAAAGTAGCGATCGTGGGTAACAGCAACAACCGTTCCCGGGAAACGATGCAGGAACTGCTCCAACCACTCGACGCTTTCAGCGTCCAAATGGTTGGTCGGTTCGTCCAACAACAGCATGTCCGGACGAGACAGCAACAGACGGCACAGAGCCACACGGCGTTTTTCACCGCCGGACAGATGTCCAATTTTGGCTTCCCAAGGCGGCAGGCGAAGAGCATCCGCTGCAATTTCCATCTGCGTCGAAGCATCCGTACCTGCGGCGGCAATGATGGCTTCCAAACGAGCCTGTTCGGCTGCCAACGCATCAAAGTCAGCATCCGGTTCGGCATAAGCCGCGTACACAGCATCAAGCTTGGCCTGAGCCTGCATCACTTCGCCCATGCCTTCTTCTACGGCCTGACGAACCGTTGCTTCAGGATCGAGCTGCGGTTCCTGCGGCAAATAACCAATCTTGAGATCGTTCTGCCACGTAATTTCGCCATCGATGTCTTTATCGACACCGGCCATAATCTTCAACAGCGTCGATTTACCGGCACCATTGAGCCCCAGAACGCCAATTTTGGCCCCTGGGAAAAACGACAAAGAAATATCTTTGAGGATGAATCGCTTGGGCGGAACCACCTTGGCCACGCGATTCATGGTCATGACGTATTGAGCCATTTGTCCTGATCTTTGATTGAAAATGGAAAATAGAACGTAGAATTATGCCCGTGCCGTGCATAGCACACAAACAGAAATGTACGCTTTTCAAGCTACAATTTCGCCTTTTCGAATCGCTTTCCGTCTCACCTTTCTTTTTTCTCTCGCATTCATGGTGTCTTTGCGCAATTTTTTGGTTTGCTTCGTAACCGGCATTTGCTTTGCCGGCTCCGTGGCGTGCGCAGAAACGCCTGCGGCTACGGAAGCGCGGCAAGCCGATGATTTACCCGCTACGGAAGCTGAAGTATCTCCTCCCGTTGATATTTGGGATCGTATCCGCCGCGGATACGCTATGCCGGAACTCAAGAACAGCCGCGTAAAAACATCGTTGAGAAGCTACAGTCGTAATCCGCGTCACATCGAGCGTGTTTTTGAGCGTGCCGGCAAATATCTCTATCACATTGTCGATGAAATTGAGCAGAGAGGCTTACCCACGGAACTTGCGCTTTTGCCGTTTGTGGAAAGTGCCTTCCAACCCGAAGCCCTCTCTCACGCCAAGGCTTCCGGCCTTTGGCAATTCATGCCTCAGACCGGCAACATTTATTCGCTTCAGCAGAATTTCTGGAAGGACGAGCGCAGAGACGTGCTGCAGAGTACGCGTGCAGCATTGGATTACCTGGAAAAGCTCTATCAACAGTTTGGGGATTGGCACTTAGCGCTTGCCGCCTACAACTGGGGCGAAGGCAGTGTTTCTCGCGCCATTCGCAGAGCAAAAGCTCGTGGACGTAAAGCGGATTACGCGCATTTGCGGATGCCGCGTGAAACAGCCTACTACGTGCCTAGACTGGAAGCAATCCGTCAAATCGTTGCCGACCCAGAAAAGTACGGCATCAATCTGCCTGAAATTGAAAACGCTCCTTATTTTGTCCGAGTCACGAAGAGCCGTGACATTGACATGAAAACGGCCGCTGAGCTTGCTGAAATGGATCCCAACGAGTTTCGGATGCTCAATCCCGGCTTCAATCTGCCCGTGATCGTTGCCAGCCACAACTCCGTCATGTTGCTTCCGATGGAAAATTTGGAAGTCTTCATGGACAACCTCGCGAGTTGGGTCAACACCGGAAAGCCACTGTCAAGCTGGGTGCTCTATCACCTTAAAGAAGGCGAAACACTTGCAGATGTTGCGTTGAAATCGGGCATGACCGAAGAAGAGCTTCGGCGCGTCAACCGCATCCCGAAGGGACGCAAAGTGCTCGCAGGCTCGGCTCTACTGGTTGACGCCAACGGACAACTTGCGCCGGCAATCGCGCAGGAAGAACTCAACGCCGGACTCAAACTTTCAGCTCCGGAAGTGCGCCGTGTGGTTTACCGCGTGCGCCGGGGCGACTCCATCTACACCATCGCCAAGAAATACGGCATCACACAGCGCTCGATTCGTCGCACGAACAATTTGCGCAGTTCCCGACTGCGCATCGGACAGCGCCTCGTGCTTGTAATTCCGCCTCGTGCAAATACGCAGCCGCCGCCCGGAAAGAACGTACACGTTGTCAGACGCGGAGAGACACTTTTTTCAATTGCAAAAAAGTACGGTACCAGCGTCTCTAAAATCCGTATCATCAACAATTTGAGAACAACTCGAATCTCAATCGGACAACGGTTGAAGATTCGCTAAAAACAAAAATCCTTACCGAGGAATAAATCATGGGATTTCTGCAAGGCAAGAAACTTTTGATCACGGGCGTGTTGTCAAACCGTTCGATCGCCTACGGCATTGCCCGCGCCTGCCACCGCGAGGGAGCCGAGCTCGCTTTTACCTACGTCGGCGAACGCTTCCACGACCGTATTGTTGAATTTGCCAAAGAATTCGGCAGCGACATCTGCCTTGAAATGGATGTCACCAGAGATGATCAGATCGCCAATGTGATGGATGAACTGAAGGAGCGTTGGGGCGGTCTGGACGGCTTTGTGCATTCCATCGGGTTCGCTCCGCGTGAATGCATTGCAGGCGACTACCTCGACGGCGTCGGCCGCGAATCCTTCCGCACGGCCATGGAAATTTCCGCGTTGTCATACCCGGTACTGGCCAAGGCAGCATTACCCCTGATGGAAGGCCGTTCTGCTTCGATCCTGGCTCTCACCTACATTGGCAGCGAACGCACCGTTCCCAACTACAACACCATGGGCGTCTGCAAGGCTGCTCTGGAAGCCTCCACTCGCTATTTGGCCGGTAGTCTCGGCCCCAAGGGCATTCGTGCCAACGCCATCAGCTCCGGTCCGATCAAGACGCTGGCCGCCTCCGGCATCCAGAACTTCTCGAAGATTCTGACATACATGGAACACTCCGCTCCGTTGCGCCGTACGGTCACGATTGATGAAGTCGGCAATACCGCCGCCTTCCTGCTCTCGGATTTGGCAAGCGGTATCACGGGCAATGTGGCCTACGTTGATGCAGGCTTCCACAGCGTCGGCGTGAGCCCTGTGTTGGTGGAAGAGTAACTCGCTCACCCCTGCGGCATAAAAAGAACCGGACTCGAGTCACCAAGCTCCAGTCCGGTTATCTATTTTTAGATTCGCTAAAGAGCGCCCTATTTACGACGCGCCTTCTCTTTCTTACGGCAGTCCTCACAAACGCCGTATAGGGACAGCGAGTGCCCTTCGAGTTCAAAACCAAGACGTACGGCGATCTGTTTCTGGCGTTTTTCGATTTCTTTATCAACAAACTCCTCTACGCGGCCGCAGCGCGTGCAGACAATGTGATCGTGATGTGCGCCGTCGTCCATTTCGTAGCTGGCGCGGTCATTGCCGAAATAGTGACGAACGATGAGACCCGCCGCTTCAAACTGGGTAAGAACGCGATAGACGGTAGCGAGCCCCACCTCGATGTTTTCAGCAACTAACTGCTTGTAGATGTCTTCTGCAGTCAAGTGTCGCACAGCTCCTGCTTCCTGAGCTTTTTGGAAAAGCTCCAGAATGCGCATGCGCGGCGCGGTTGCTTTAAGCCCCACATTTTTGAGTTCCTGTTCGGGCTCAAGCATCTCATGTTCATTATTTACGCTCATTGGCTATCCTCAAGAGGCTCATTTCAATCCGATACTCGCTATCATAACGGGAAGTTTTCAATTTACGAATTTCGAGGCGTTTTCTCGACTGTTTTTCTCATGTCCTTGCGCACACTTCTTATCACCGCTCCTCTTGCCGTCGGTTTGATCGCGCTGTCCGGCTGCAACTTCAATAGCTATGTCTACCGTACCGATGTCCACCAAGGCAACCTGGTCACCAAAGAAATGATTGACCAGCTTCAAGTCGGCATGGCTCGTCAGCAAGTTCTCTTCCTGATGGGAGAACCGCTCATTGAAAGTCAGTTCCATCGCAATCGCTGGGACTACACCTACTATCTGAATCCGCGCTACGGTGACATTCAGATGCGTCGTGTCACGCTTTACTTCGATGAACAGGACATCCTTACCAAGATTGAAGCGGGTCGCGTTCCGACCGAAAAACAGGCTGACGAAATGATCCTCGGCCGCGAAACGGACTTCGCTCCGACGCCTCTCGTGCGTCCTGAAGATCAGTAAGGAGTTAAACCGTGAAAATCGCTGTTTCCGGCGCAACCGGCCGCATGGGCAAGCTCATTATTGAGGCCGTTCTCTGTAGCAATGACCTTGAACTCGTAGCTGCCGTCACTGCCCCCGGAGTTCCCGAAATCGGCACGGATGCCGGTGCGGCAATTGGCAAAACGACCGGGATTTTGATTTCGGATGACGTTCAGGACCTTGCCAAAGCCGATGTTTTGATCGACTTCACACGTCCCCAGGCTACGCTTGCCTATCTGCCATTCTGCGTTGCTCACAATATCGGCGTCGTGATCGGCACGACCGGCTTTGACGCGCAAAACAAGGAGAAAATTGTGGAAGCGGCCAGGTCTGTTCCTGTCGTATTCGCGCCCAACATGAGCGTCGGTGTCAATTCCGTTTTAAAGCTTTTGGAAATTGCGGGCGCCTTGCTCTCGCAATACGACTGTGAAATCGTTGAAATGCACCACAAACACAAGGTGGATGCGCCTTCCGGCACGGCTCTTGAAATGGGGCGACGTGTGGCACAGGGACGCGGCGTTGATTTCGATTCGGTTGCAGTTCTCAGTCGAGAAGGACATACCGGTGAACGTCCCGATGGAGCCATCGGCTTTGCAGCCCTGCGCGGCGGGGACGTTGTCGGTGACCATACCGTGATTTTTGCCGGCCCCGGTGAACGCATTGAGATCAGCCATAAATCGGGTTCGCGTGCAGGCTACGCACAAGGTGCCGTAACAGCTGCGCGCTTCCTGAAAGACAAACCCAACGGACTTTTTTCTATGTCCGACGTACTCGGATTCAACTGAATTTGTTTTTCCGCGTAAAAAGCCGCGCAGACAAACGCGTTGAGTGGCAAAATTCGCAGGCAAACTTTTCCTAGGTGCGCAATAACCACTGCGCGTGCTCTAACGAGGTAACAAATGAACGACCAGCTTGACAAACTTGAATCTTCCGTCGCCCGCCTTGTGCAGGCCTACAATGAAATGAAGGCTGAAAACGCAGCCCTCAAGGCTCAGCTTGCAGACAAGACCGCCGCTGTCGAACTGCTCGAGGAAGAAGCTGCCGCCGTGCGCAGCCGCATCGATTCGCTGATCGTCTCTCTGACGGCCGACCAGCAGACGGAACAGCCTTCTGCTTAATCGGAACATTGTCGGGTAGAAAATCGGAGTCATAAAGCATGCCACGCATCAAACTCACCATCTTGGATCGCGAGTATCCTTTCGAGGTTTCCGAGGAAGACGTTGAAAATCTACGCAGCGCCGCCGAAATCCTCAATACGCGTGCATCTCAAGTACGCTCGGCCAATCGTTCGCTCACCCCTGAACGCGTTGCCGTGATGGCGTCGTTGCAGATTGCCTTTGACTCCATTACCGGCCGTCTCGGTCAGGTCCCTGTCGATGAAGCAACTGTTTCGCGTGTTGCCGCGCTTCGCATGAAGTGCGATGAAGCTCTGGATCCCGCTCTTGAAAGCTGAACTTTTCCAGCTTTTGTGTAAATGTTCCCCGAAAGGCCGCTGAAAATAAGCGGCCTTTCCTTATGCCCTCAGGAGTCAATAGCAGGGGACGCGCCTTCTTGACTCAAGTCAAACTCCATTTTCTTATCCGACGACAAAGCATCCAACGATAGTGCGATTAAGGCCGCCCAATGGCAATCCATCGTGCGTGAAAACGTCCGTGGAATAAGGCGCTGCGGCGTGTTGCCTCACCTCTTGGTTTGGTTGGCTGTCAAGTTGCCGAAACCTGCCTGACTTCTTTTTCCGAGCTGCAAAAGCCCTTGCCAGTACTTGTGTGTATTGGCAAAAACTTTCACTAACCGAGCTGAACTTACTGTCTGTTCGTGGCGCCCGACGTCGTCAATCATCTCAGAGTTCGTTACGTTATCAACAGAAGAAAGCGTTGAACGTTCTTATTCGACCTGTTTATCGTCATGACCGCATTGGCAAATGCGGCATTTCTGGCGTGGCCATGATGGGGGGCCGGACCTCTGCTCCTTTATTTGTCTGACGACGCAAAAATACGTCGAAAACAGGCACAGGTTTAGCAGAGGCCGGCGTAACCGGTTTTTACATCACTGAGATTGGATCAATCACAGCGAGCATTTCCTCTTTCTCCTATGCTGCCGTAACGGGCATCCTTCTCCAGTCCTGTCCCTTGTTTGCCACCGCCCAGCACTGGCGTGCCATGCGGTTGGCGATGGCAACCATTGCCTCCTTCTTGGGTTTCTTTGCCAAAATGTTTTTCACCCAGTCTGTCCGGTATTTCGACCTGGCCACCGCATGGGCTCCCTGTACCAACAAAGCTCGCAGAGCTTTATCGCATCGGCCGGGAATCTTTGTGGTGACAGTCTTGCCGCCACTGCCCGTATGCATTGGCACCAAGCCAAGATAAGCTGCAAACTGCCGGCCCGAAGAAAATTGCGTTGGATCGGCAAGCAGCACGCATATATACGCCATAATCGTCTCGCCAATGCCCGGAACTGTCAGAAAGTGCTTTGCATTTCTGGTTTGATTGGCAAGCCTGCTGATTTCGCGCTGAAGCGTCTTGATCCGATCATGCTCGTCACGAATGCTTTTGATCGTATCGCGCAACATGTCGATCACCAACTGCACAGCGTCACCCTCAAGGCTGTTGATGCATTCATCAACCTTTTTATCGAATTGATCAACGCTTTTTGGCATAACATGTCCGTATTCGGCAAGTAAGCCGCGCACGTGGTTGATGCGGGCTGTGCGCTGTTTGACCAGCAAGGCTCGCATTGTCAGCAGCGTCTGGATGTCACGTTCCGTTTCCGTCTTGACAGCAACGGCCCGGACTCCGCTTACCAGGGCATGGTAGACGCCCTCGGCATCAGCCTTGTCACTCTTGTTGTGACGAACAAAAGGCTTTACGAGCTTGGGATCCATCAGCCGGACAGTATGGCCGAGTGCCTGCAGTTTGCGGGCCCAGTATTGGGAGCTGCCGCATGCCTCCATGCCGATAAGGCATTTGCCGCAATTGGCAAGGCTCTCCAGCACCTTATCCCGTTTGATCTGCACGTTGGTGATCTCACCGGTCTGCGTATCGCAGCTATAGATTTGAAACACGCTTTTGGCAATGTCGATGCCGATGAGCTTCGTGAAGTCGCAAAACTGATTAAGATTCGCCATGAGGGCCTCCTTTAAATGTTGTGCTAGAACATTTTGGCGCTTAGATGCCGTAAAAGACCGAGGGTCTTCAGGAGGTTCCTCACCCTTCACGGACTTGACGCATGAAGCCGTATGCGGCGTGACGCCCTATGCGGGGTCGTGCGTCAATTCATCATCGGCACCAACTCCCTTGAAACCCCAAGAAAGCGCCGACTGCTTGCCGATGCTAAGCGGTGTGACTGAAAGAAAGACGTCATCGCCGACAGCAAAGGGGAAAGCATTGCGATAACAGCGTGTGCCGTCATCACATTCTCAGCCAAAGCGTTAAAACTCAGGCTGTCCGCGCATTCTCACGGGCCGCGCAGAGTCGGACTTCTCCTATCTGCGCACTTCAAGTGTATGCCTTACGATGAAACATGCTTGTGCGGGCAAGGCAAGGCGTATTCTTAAGGGCCGGGAAAAACTTTGGGTGAATCCGCCGCCAGGCGGAGAGGGCAAAGCCCTTCTCTGGTTGGCTCACCGAGCTAACCGTCCTCAAACTCTTAACCTCATAATTCCAGGTTGTTAAAGATCGCCACAAGCTTTGTACTAATGGGTACTACGCTTGATCGGGTACCTGAGGTCATTATCGTTTTATAATTGTCCTACCCTGTGAAGTTTCACCAGCGGCTCCAATGTTCCTAACCTATGCATTCGTGCAAGGCCGTTTAACTCGAGAGCCGATAGTGCAGCGGGCACGCGTTGTCCGCTCCGTTTTCCGCTCCAGCCGCGGCCACCCTGACCTTTCGGTTCAGGCAACGTAGCCGGAAACCACAGGGTCTTCCTTTTCCCGCCTTTGTCAATTCCTGCCCCAACCTCGTTCTGCCCTCTTTGGCGCAGGTATCATGTACGCCGCATTTCGACAATTCTGCGGGAAGCGTATTCATGTCTTGGGAAATTGTTGCGGCTCTGCTTTGTTTAGGCGCCTGTACCGGTTTTTTGGCCGGCCTCCTCGGTATCGGCGGGGGCATGGTGCTCACGCCTTTCATGACCATGCTTTTGGTCTATGCCGGCGTGCCTGATACAGCTATCGTTCATACAGCCATTGCGACATCTTTGGCTACCATCATGTTCACGTCGCTTTCTTCGGTGAGAGCGCATCACAAGCGCGGTGCAGTGCTCTGGAACGTTGTTGCAACAGTGGCACCCGGTATCTTGGTAGGTGCCCTTCTCGGGGCCAAAATCTCCAGCCTTCTCCCAACCTTCTGGATTTCTCTCGTCTTCGTCTGTTTTGTCGGCTTTTCCGCTGTCAAGATGTTCATCAACTCCAAACCGGAACCCAAAAGAACTCTTCCGGGAATGGCAGGAATGTTTGGCGCCGGTACCGGCATCGGAGTTGTCTCAGCATTGGTCGGCGCCGGGGGCGGCTTCATTTCCGTTCCGTTCATGGTGTGGTGCAATGTCAAAATGCATAACGCTGTAGGAACTTCTGCAGCCTTGGGATTTCCGATTGCCGCTGCCGGAACACTTGGTTACATCATTACAGGCTGGGGTGAACCAGGGCTCCCGCAATTTCCCATGATGTTGGGCTACATCCATTTGCCAGCTTTATTGTCTGTGGCTGCAGCAAGCATTTTTACGGCGCCTTTCGGCGCCAAGGTCGCCCACAGCATCGACACGAAACCCTTAAAGCGTATCTTTGCCTGCATGCTCCTGGTTCTTGCCGGTTACATGCTGACGCGCGCCATCAGTTCCCTTTGATTTTTCAACTTCGTATCTTTTTTTCTGCTGTATGTCTGAATTCACTTTGCCTCCTATTCGTACCGTAGAACCGGAAACCATTGCGACACACCTCTTCCATGTGAAACAGGTAGCGCCGCTCGTGCACTGCATAACCAATGATGTTGTGCAGGAGATCACAGCCAATGTGCTGCTCGCAATGGGGGCTTCGCCCGCAATGGTCATCGCTTGCGAAGAAGCTGCACACTTTGCTGCGATTTCCTCTTCCGTACTAATCAATGTCGGTACTCCTCGTCCGGAATCACTGGAAGCGATGCATCTCGCCGCTAAAAGTGCGGTTCGACACAATGTTCCTTGGGTGCTTGACCCGGTTGCTGCCGGTGTCATTCCCTGGCGTGACAAAATGATCCAAGGCCTTTTGGCGCTTCACCCGACGGTGATCCGCGGTAACGCCTCAGAAATTTTGGCCCTTGCAGGAATGGGCAAAGGCGGTAAGGGGGTCGACAGTACCGACTCTAGTGATGCCGCTCTTGAAGCGTCCGTCAAACTTGCTCGTGAGTACAACACCATCGTCTGCGTCACCGGCAAAACCGACTACGCGACCGACGGCAAGGAAATTCTTTCGTGTACCGGCGGCTCCGTTAAGGCAACACTTGTGGTCGGAACCGGCTGTTCCCTGTCGGCCATGGTGGCAGCCTTCGTTGCTCAAACCGAACATCCTCTTGAAGCTGTCATTTCCGCCTGCGCGCTTGCCAAACGTGCCGCACAACAGGCTGCCGGCGTAGCCCGCGGGCCGGGTAGTTTTGCCGTGGCTTACATTGACGCTCTGAACCTTCTGCAGGCCAAGGACTTTTATTGATGCGACACCCCATCGATCTTTCCGTATATCTGGTACTGGACCCCGATTTGTGTGGCGGTGCTCAAGGCATGATCAACACCACGCGCGCGGCAGTACAAAATGGCGCCACCTGCGTTCAATTGCGCGCCCCGCATTGGAAAAAGAGAGCACTGGTTGAATGCGGCCGTGTGCTAAAGTCAGTTCTCGCCGACTTTCATGTTCCTCTGATCATCAACGATCATGCTGATGTGTGCCTTGCCGTTGATGCCGAAGGCTTGCATATCGGGCAGGACGATCTATCTCCCAGCGATGCTCGCGCCATCATCGGAAACGAAAAGCTACTAGGGCTCTCTGTGTCCAACGAACAGGAACTCTCTGCAGTCGATGTTCGTTTGGTTGATCATCTTGGAATCGGACCGATTTTCTCGACGAGCACCAAACCGGATGCGAGCAATGCGCTTGGCATTGAGGGTTTCGCACTACTGGCCTCACGCAAACCCTGTCCCGTTGTTGCTATCGGCAGCGTAAAAGTACCCATTGTTGGCGATTTGATTCGTGCCGGAGCCGATGGGGTTGCTGTTGTTTCAGCTGTATGCGGACAAAAGGATCCCGGTGCAGCAACAAAAGAACTGGTTGACGCCGTGCAAATGGCTCGAATCTAGAGCGCAACTAAGCACTCTCACCTAAAATAGGGGTTTGAACCAATATCAGAGGATTTCTCATTGCTATGGCAAAAAGCAAACGAACATCGGTTCGACTAACACTCCAACAGGCAAAACTGATTCTGCTTGCCAAGGCTGTTGAGGAATCCAATGACGCGCATATCAAGTGGACGTCGGCTGACGCCGAAGCCGCAAGCCTTCGTGCCGCCCATACGGTCGGAGAATCCGCCGATGCTGTGAAGCTTTTAACTGAGCGTGCCAAGGTTGTATTGCGTACAGCTTCTGAGCGCGGCGCTAACATCGCCGTCAGCACTAAGGCTCGCCTTCCTCAATTTTTCTCGCCGTTATTCATTCTCTTAGCATTTGTGCTCGGCGCCTTGACGGATCGCATTGCAAGTCCTGAGCACATTGTCAATCTGCTTTCACCTCCCTATTGGGGAGTGATCCTCTGGAATCTTGTTGTCTATATCGCACTGTTTTGCTGCGCAATCGGCCTGGTCGGTACCAGAACCAATCGATTTGCGTTTCCTCTGCGAAGTAGCCTCAATGCCTTCGTTCAAAAGACAAGCTACGGCACGCTGCGCCGTACCGGCTTCAAATCGCATTTCTACAGTGAATGGTCTTCGTTTGTTACGCCGCTTATCCGGATGAACGTGGCTCGCACTTTGCATTTCGCAGCCCTTTTCTTTGCTTTGGGCATTATCGTAAGTCTCCTGGTACGTGGTTTCGGTACGTCATACTGGGCTGGCTGGGAAAGCACATGGCTTGCTGAAAGTCCGGAGAGCGTCAAAGCTTTTATTGATTACACGTACGGACTTATTCCTGCTGTCGGCCCTCTTCCACCCATGCCTGATCTGAGCCAGATCGCTGAAATGCGAGCTGACCGCTTACCTTATCTGGAAACTCCCGTCTCAGCAGCACCCTGGCTCATTCGAATGATGATTCTGATGGGAGCAGTTGTCATCGTTCCGCGTCTGATCTTCGCGTGCTTTGACACGTGGCGAATGGGCCGTTTTAAAACACAAACCTCTCTTTCGATTGAGTCGCCCTACTACGAAAACATTCTTGTCCAATGCGCGCAGGACGCTGTGCTGGGAAACTTGCTAATTGTCACATCGTCCGTGAATCGTCCCTTGCGAGATCAGACAACCGCTATCCTCTGCAAACATTGGGGAGGTGCAGAAGACTCCGTTGTCAAGACTATCGACTTTGACGATGAAGAAGCAATCATTCCCGCCATCCCTATCGGCCCCCGCAAGCCAATCGTCCTTGTCTGGTTGGACGGTATTGAGACCCCAGAAGAGGAAGTACACGGAGCGGTCATTGAGCGTTTGCGTTATGCTTATGAGTCCGATGGTTCTGCAGTCTTCGCCTCGCTCCTTGACATGAAGGAATTTGCTCAACGTTTCTCTTCAATGCCATCACGCATCAAGGAACGACAGGAAGCATGGGAAGCATTGAGCAAGACGCATCAGCTCAAACTGTTTGTGTTACGTGACTCCTCCGAATCTCAACTAGAAACAATCAAGAAAATTCGAGCCTGGGCAGCTCCTCGAATTTCATCTGAACTAAGGTCATCGTTGCGGAATTTTGAATCTCAAAACGAATACGGCTATAAG
>OGHW01001148.1_pt1 | contig 23310 bp, 22 predicted proteins | sample 1571641 | NCBI WGS metagenome assembly OGHW01 (sample SAMEA2582066, study PRJEB24529) | metagenome | biome: Human gut stool | place: China | collected 2011 | reverse complement strand
TTGGAATTGATGTGAGTAAAACAAGTTCTGAGGTGGCAATTTTAGTCAACGGTGAAAAGGTTCATGGCTACACCATACTCAATGATGCCATTGGATTCAATCGCCTGTTGGGCGACTTGAAAACTGTTCATAGCCCTGAGATTATATTTGAGGCTACAGGCGTCTATTCTCGACGTCTTCAAGCCTTCCTTGAGGAATATAGTTACGCTTACACACAGCTAAATCCACTGGAAGCTAAGAAGCAATTGAACAGTTTGTGAGTTCGTAAAACAGATAAAATTGACGCTGAAAAGTTGGCTAATTCTTAGCTTGTGCACAATCGTAAACCAACTTACGTGCAGCAAGAAGTTTATCAACATCTACGTGATTTAAGCCGTTTCTATCAAAATATGAATGAAGATCTTGTTCGAGCTAAAAACCGTCTGCACAAGGTTCTACAAGTCACTTTTCCTGAATTGGAAAATCTATTATCCACACCTACTGGAGAGCAATATTGGAACTTAGTGATGGCTTTCTATGCAAAGAGTTTGTATTAAGCCTATCTCAAAGTAACTTGTGTAAGATTATCCATCAATCTACCTCCAAACGCATCTCTGAAAAGCGTATTGCTTACCTAACTGATAAACTCGTCGAACTAGCTAATAGGTCTTATTGTGCGGTCAAGAAAACCTCTCCCATGATGGAAGAGGTCCGTTACTATGCTCAAGAATTGCTTCGTCTTTCTGAACGCAGACAAGTTGTCTTAAACAACATGGTAGCTCTAGTTCAGCCTTTACCAGAGTATGACATCTTATGGTCAATTCCTGGCATCGCAGAAACCACAGCGACATCTATCATTGGCGAATTGGAAGATATTCGTCGCTTTCAGTCTACCAATCAAATCAACGCTTTTATTGGTATTGACCTGAGACACTATGAATCTGGGAACTTCTCGCCAAGGAACACATCACTAAACGAGGAAATCCCTATGTCAGAAAAATCTTGTTCAAGTGCATTCACAACATCGCTTCAGCTAGTCATACTAATCCTTGCCATATCGCTGACTTTTATGAGAAACGAAAAAGAACAATAGACAATAACTTCAACTAAGCCACATACGATTGCCTCTATACACCGTCTCATTCGGACAATGGATTACCTTATTAAGCATAACAAACTTTACGATTATTCTTTGACCTAAAATCGATAAAGCTATCTATACCTTATTATTGTGACACCTTGTTTCAAAAAATACCAGATGAGTTTTTTTAAGCATACCCTTTTATAGCTCGAGAAGTGTTAAAAATAAGACAGTAACCTCAGAATAGCTACTGTCTTATCTCATTTTTATTTAAAACCTCGATAGACTTGATAAATGGTAGAAAAGAGTAAAAAATTATAACCTTAAATAAGATAGCGAAAGTACTTATCAATTTGAAGAGTGCCAAAAGGAGCAATGAAAAACTAGCAAGATATGAATTTTAAAAAATAATCTTAACAGAATCAATTTCATTAGAACTGGTAAATGAGGAAATAGGAGTATTGCAAGAGGAGCTAGGTCATTACTTAATGAGTATGAGGGAATAGCAAGAAGAATGGAAGAGTTCCTATTGAGTAAACAAGTTTGTTAAGTAATCTGCCAGGACGAGTGCAATTATTACCACATATAAAATAGAACTCTATCTGCTATGACTATCAATAATTATACTTCACCTTCTAAAGGTAAAGTAATTATAACTCTAAAGAATTGTTTCTCTTTACTTTCCACTTTAAAGCTTCCCTCATGAACTTCGATAATTTGTTTTGAGATTTTTAATCCCATACCGTGTCGTCTAATTCCTGAGATGTCAAATTCTTCAATGATTTTATTACTATTATGAATTGATAATAGCTTATCATTTGTTATGCCTATGCCATTATCCTCAATTGTAATTATTAAAAATTCTTTATCTCTGTGTAGACGAATATTCACATTGCAGCCTTCGGGATTATGGAGAATTGAGTTATATATAATATTATGAAGTACGCGTGAAATTAAGTTTTTCTCAATTGAAATTGTACTATTTTGAAGTTTATCATCAAATTCAAATGCAAAATTTAAATTTTCCCAGACTTCTTGATTTATTATTTGTATAATGATTTTCCTGAAGAAAGAAATTATTTTGACTGATTCTAGTTTTAGACTAAACTGGTTATTAGTTAATCTGGCAAAAATATTTAAGTCATTTATAGTGTTTTGAATATAATAGCTCTCATTAAGGATGGATTGTAAACGTCTTAATTGATTTTTATCTGCTGTATCAGACTTAATAAGAGAAGCATTTGAAATAATAACGGACAGAGGTGTCTTTATATCATGTGCTATACCAGAAATCCAATTTTCTTTAAAAAGATCCCCTTCTTTAAGTTTATTGTCAGCAATATTTATAGCCTCCGTTAATTGTTTTAGCTCATCTTGAGTTGCAACAGAGCCACTTAGGCCTTCTGGTAGCTTTTGAATAGCTGAAACTAAAGGGGTAATTTTACGCTGGACTACTCTAGTACTGTAGGTATAAATGATTAATAGATACAAGCAATTTATTCCAAGTAGAAAAAGAGTTAAAACAAAGAGGTTATGAAGGTCGGATTTTTCATAATAATCGAAAGGAAATCTAAACACATTATCTTTTGAAAATCCAAAAACAAGAATCTTATTGTTGATAATTTGTACGAATACAGGGTAATCATTTAAATAATAACGTGTAAACTTAGCGACGTCAGTTAGACTATACTGTGTTGGGACTTCACTTGGCTTTTTATATTCATAAATTTCCTTTCCACTATCAGAGTCTAAAACCAGAATCCATACCTCTTTAGAATTAGCTAATTTTTTACCCAAGTTAGATAATTTGACAGAATTAGAACTGATATCAAGTTGTTCGACTAGGCTACTCACTGTATCCATCACATTAGTTTGATTTGCTTGGCTAAAAACAAAAAAAACTATAATAAAAATGTTTATTATGGACATTACTATGACTGAAACAATAAAACGTCTAATAAATTGTGTTACTATACGTAGTTTAAACATGTATAAGCTCCCTACACCATTAGTTTGTAGCCAAGTCCTTTAACAGTAACCAAGTATTGTGGCTTTGAAGGATTAATTTCGATTTTTTCTCTGATATTTCTAATATGAACCATTAAAGATTTTTCATATCCAAAGCTATCAATACCCCATACTGTATCACAAATCGCTTCTGTAGATACAATATAGTTTTTATTATCATACAATTTTCGAATGATTTGAATTTCTATTGGGGTTAAAGATAATTTTTCATTATCTTTTTCAACAATTGCATTCCCTAAATTAATAATACAATGATCTAATTTAATAGTATTACTGTCTTCTTTGTACGATCGCCGAAGAAGCGAAATCGTACGATAAATGAGAATTTTAGGTAGGAAAGGCTTAGTTATAAAATCATCTCCTCCAGATTGTAGACCTTGAATTTCATCTTCAGGTTCATTTTTTGCTGTTAGAAAAAGAATTGGAATGTCAGATTTTTTTCTAACATATTTTGATAATAAATATCCTTCCCCATCAGGAAGCATGACATCTAATATAATCAAATCAATAGAATTTTTAACAAAAGACTCTATTCCTTCACTGATGCTGTATGCACTATATATTTTTGAAAAACCAGAAACTGACAGTATCTCCCTTATTGAATGATTTAACGCAACATCATCATCAACAACCAATATTTTCCTAGCCAAAAAAGGCGCTTCTATATCCATGAGCTCTCCTAGTGAAATAATTTGAATTTTCCATATTTATAGTATATCAAAAATATCAAGTAAAAAGTAAGCTCACTAAATTCTTTAGGTTTTCTTAAGGTAAATTTTGACATTTCTTTATCTTGTACTTATAAAATGTAATTGTAGCTAGATAAAGATGCTTAACGATGTTAATTGTAAGTCATCACTTGGATATTGTGAACTATGTTGATAGTGTTATCTTTATAAATGATGAAACAGGAGAAGTCATCAAATCAACTCACGAAGATTTACAAAAGAACAACTTGGATTACAAGAGATTTATTTGTAATAAAGGTGTCTAATACTTTATTATTGGCATTAACAAAAATTTTAAAATGAAAGGTATGGATTATACAATGACAGAAGTAATAAAACTAAAAAAATTGAAGAAAAATTTTAAAGGAGTATCGTCAGTCGATTTAGAAGGACTTACAGTTAGAAAAGGTGAAATTTATGGTTTCCTTGGTCCTAATGGAGCAGGTAAAACCACGACAATGAAGATGATTCTATCATTAATTGAACCTACTTCTGGTTCAATTGAAATAATGAATACTCCAATTAACAGATCTAACGATTATTTAAATTATATAGGTTCAATGATTGAAGAACCTTCTTACTATCCGAATTTAACAGGTTACGAAAATCTATTAGTTTTTCAAAAAATGTTAGGTTTTAAAGAAGAGAATATTTTAAAAACACTTGAACTTGTGGGGCTATCAGAAGAAAAAAATAGAAAAAAATTAGTAAAAGCGTATTCTTTAGGTATGAAACAGCGGTTAGCTCTAGCATTTGCTTTAGTAAAAGAACCTCAGATATTATTATTAGATGAACCTACAAATGGATTAGATCCCTCAGGTATTCATGAGATACGTGAATTGATTATTCGTTTGGCTAAAGATAAGGGATTAACAGTTTTCATTTCTAGTCATATTCTATCTGAAATAGAGCAGATTGCTGACAGGGTTGGAATTATAAATCATGGGAGATTAGTATACGAGGGAGAAATTGAAAAAATAAATACTAATAATTGGGTAGAAATTGAAGGAAAATTTGACATTGAAAAATTAAATAATCTTTTTGGTAATCAATTTCGTAATAGAAAAGTGGAATATGATGCAAAACTTGTTAAAATCTGGAATACTAATAATGAGCAGATCGCTAATATAGTCCGTTCCTTGGTTGAATTAGACTTTCCAATTTTTCGTGTAGAACATAAAAAAGAAAATCTCGAAGATATATTTTTAGAATTAACTAAGGAGTTATAAAATGGTTAATGCTTTACAAATAGAATTGTTAAAAAGTCGTAGGACAAAATCGTTTATTATTACAATATTCCTCATGTTCATTGGACTTTTGTGGAATACAGTTAGTACCGGTAGTGAAATCAATTCAGTAAATTATGATGGAGCTAGTGTGCTATTCAATAATCAAACAATGAATAGCCTTTTTCTTCCCATAGCTATTAGTATTTTTACCAGCCGTATAGTTTCTAATGAACTTGAAGGACAGACATTTAAGTTACAGGAATCAAACGGAAGAACATTAATTCAAATTTTTTACAGTAAATTAATTTTATCGACTGTTTTCTTTTTGATATTGGGTATTTTAGGAACAGTTGCAACGAATGTATTTGCAATGGTTAACGGAGTAAGTGTTCCTTTAACAATTACTATTATTCAAATTTTAGGACAACTTTTGTCAAGTTTCAGTCTCATTTGTCTTTATTTAACTTTTGCAATGTTTACTGATAAACAAGGCTTATTGTTATCATCAGGTTTTCTAGGTGGATTTATAGGTTTAATATTAGCATCCAAATCTACAATATTCTGGACGTTTGCTATACCGTGGGTTGGCTGTGCTTATTTATCTCCTTACAAATTTACCCTAATAAATAATTCAAACTATCTCTATAAATTTGACCAATCAATATATTTTAGGTTTTTAATATATCTAATTTATTGTTTACTTTTATATCTTCTTGTCAGAAGCATATTTTTGAAGAAAGAGAGACAAAGAAAATGAGACATTATACTTCAGCTGAATGGAAAAAACTGAATAAAATTCAGATTTTAATAGTCGGTGTTGTTTTTGTAGCATTATCAAGTTTTATTGGTTTAGGTACCTATTTTGCTAATCAATCAGTTTTAATTGATGGTACACAGGATAAAGTTATGTGGGGACAATTAACTTTCTATTATACTCAGATTCTCTATTCTCCAATGCTCGCAATTTTTATAGCAATATCTTTAACTCAAGAGTTTGAAAGAAAAAACTTGGAAATGTTATGTTCAAATGCAATATCTATCAAAAAGTTACTGATAAGCAAGCTTTTAACAGTTACTGTATTAGTTATTCCAATTCAACTTCTCATACTAATTGTTTATATTATAGCTTTAGAAGTAGCTGATGTCGAACTCTCTTCTTTTGTCCTATTAACTTTAAAATGGACACTTTTATCTATTTTGAGCTCTTTTTCTATTTTATGCATACAAGCATTTGTCTATGCTAAAACTAGAAGCTTTGGTCAATCAATTGGTATTTCAGCTATCGGTGCCATGGGCGGGTTCGTTCTATTGTTTTTGAATGAAAACTTGAATAAATTTTATCCGTATTCTCAACCTATGATAGCATTGAGAAGTAGGGCTTTAGATGATTTTTCATTATTAGAACTTACTATTTTTGTCTTTGTTAATCTTCTGTTTAGTGTGATTTTTTACAGATTAACATGTTATGAACTAGAAAAAAGAGGATAATATAATTTATTTAACTGCCTTAATTGATTTGGTTAATTGTCGTTATCTAACAACTGAACTGATCTGCTACTATAGTTAGATTTGTGTTGCAAGTTTATCTAAATACATATTGATACGATTATCATGGTCGCTAGTGTTAGCTGAAAGAGCATCCTTTATGACATAATGTTCCAAACGATACAAGCTTTACTAATTCTCTATCTTACTATCAGTATAAACAAGAATTGTTTACGTTGTATCAATTTATGATAAGATATTTACTGACTCTAGAAAGTTAGACAATTTATTTAAGCAAAGGATTTAGTTCTGTACTGTATAGGACTAAGTCCTTTTCTACCTTTTGTCAAGTATATCAAGGTATCTGATGAAAAATAGTTTGAGTTCCATAGTCAAACTAAGGAAATTATCTTTTTTAACTATAATTCAGTGTAAAAAGTGTACACTAAACCAACACCTTATCTGGTGATTTTTTTGATAAGGCGTTACAATCATATGGCATAAACAATTTTACTGATTTTGGGTAGAAGTATAATCGTAAAGTTTGTTATGGGTTATGAGGTAATACATTGTTCTAATGAGACGATGTATAGAGGCAATTGTGTGTGGTTTGGTTGAAGTCTCTTGCGATTGTCTTTTTTGTTTTAGTTTTACCTTAATACGTTTGTTGTTGTAATAATCAATGTAGTCTACAATAGCTTGTTCCAATTGGTTAAGCGACTTAGACGTCTTATCATAACCATAAAACATCTCAGACTTAAGGATGTCAAAGAAGAATTCCATCATGGCGTTATCTGGACTACTCCCTATACTTGACATAGATGGTTGGATCCTTTTAGCCTCTAAAAACTGACGATAATACTGGTGTTGAATAATGTTATCTGCTTTCTTGCCAACCACTCCTTGATATGAAGATTACTTACGTTTACGAATAATCCTGGTGGTTAAACTAAGTGCTTTCATAAGATGTTGCACCTTTTTATGGTTCACTACAAAACCATGATTTCGCCATTCAAGACTCATTCGATGATAGCCGTAATTTCTTTTTTGCTTAGAAAAAATAGCTTGAATTTCAGCTTTAAACTTTTTATCTTTGTCTAGCCCTCATAGTTGCTTAAAATGATGATAGTAAGTTGATCGCGGTAAACGAGCTGTTTCAAGAAGTAAATCTACTCGAAATCCTGCTGAAGACATTTCTCTAATTGTCTCTGTCTTTCTCGCTTTAAGGTTTCGTCACTGTCTTATAGCTCATTTAGATAGTCTACCCAGGAACGTAATCTTTCATTCTTCTCTTGAAGCCGATATGGTTCTGTCTTTCCTTTCCAAGTCTTCTTATGTTTACATCCCTTCTTAATTAGTCTCCCTCTTATTTTCCCAACAATAGTATATTCAATCTACATGTATTGAGATATCTATTTTTTCAACAGCGAAGGATCTGGTAAAGCATAATCCAAAGATACAGTTCTTTGTGAACGACCTTCAAGCAGAACTTTATCATTTATTTTGCTTCAATCTACGATGAAAATAAATACTTGATTTTACTTATATATAGCCCCTTTACCTTAGTACTAAGAGATAGTCTTGGAGATTTCATCTATTAATATAATAATCTTTCTCCTTTTTAAAATCCTTATCTTTAAAGTATTAAAAATAGTAAATATATGCAAAGAATTTCCATCAATTATGAGTTCAAGATTATATAATCTCTTAGACTAGATATTCTTTCTTCCATTGAAGAGGAAGGTATTTCTGTAAGTTTATTTCACTTAAAAACAAATAATAGAATTACTTATATATTTGGGGTATTTTCGTCTTAACCGAAAATTGAAACTGTCTCCCCATATTTCAAGTGAGATGTTTTAAGGCTAGTAACACATCTTATAGACAAGAAAGTTATTTAGGGCAAAATAAAAACTAGGGGGAACCCTAGTTAGTAGTAGACGTTCATACAGGAGTATTATGAAAATAAGAATGTTAGTGTGAAGTCTCCATAATAGAAGTTAATTAGAGACGAGGGAAAGATTTATTCATTGTTTGAGGTATGTGCCTACTAATGAGATTATAACAGTGCAATTAGAATTTCGCAACAAATTTTACTGAAAGTCAAATTCTCAATTAAGGTAAGATAACATTTCAGGTTAAGCTAAAAAATTTTTTCTGAGACTAGTTAAATTGTAATTAAGGGTACCTCAAAGATATCCATAGTTAATAATCTAATAACATTTTAGAGTTTGATAACGAATTGATAATTACATTTATAGGGCTAAATAATTACTTTGTAAACTAGAAAATAATAGAATTAGATTGTATGACGATTGCGATTTAGATTATATTGTGCTATATTACTTCTTAGATAGTTTATCTATGTATCATCATCTCCCAAGGTAGCTGGGTAAACTGTGGAATATTAATGCAGAAAAACGCAGGAGCTACTCTTGCGTTTTTGCTTGAGTTGAGGGGTAATGGCAATTGTTATTTGGTGAACAATTTTAGTGAGAAGGTTGTGGCTAGCGTGATACTGATATTTTTAGAATAAATTCTTAAAAGATGAAAAGTAACTTTTTCGCAATGGAAGGAGCCAGACTTTTATAGATAGATTTTATCATATGGATTTGATATATTTTAGTTTAAAACATACCAGATGAGGTGTTATTTTCGTATACCCTTTTATGGTTCAATAAGTTTTGAAAATAATGCTGCAACCTCAGAATAGCACCGTCTTGTCTCATCTATTCTTAAAGACTTGATAAACTTGTGATATAGTAAAAAGAGCCAAATAAAAGGGTGGAAGCATCCACCCTTTTGAGTATAGACCGCAGTACTACACCCCTATTCGATATTGTAATTATAACAAAAACATATAAGCAAATCAAGGCTTTTGATTTTATAAAATATTCTCCAACTTTTCAAGTTTTTGAATAGAGTTAGCTCCCACTATCTTGTCAAATGTTGATTTAGGGACAGACTGATATAGTACATCCTTAATTTTCCTAAAGTTTGATATATATATATTTAATTCACGCTTACTATAACTCTGTAACCGCATCATATATAAAAGTAAGATAATATAGTCAATTATAGTGTCAAAACTAATAGTAATTTGAAGTTTTCCATTAAGAAAAGTTTTGAGCTTTTTAGGTGGTGTTTCCTTATTGAAATTCGCATCGTAAACAGGGGCATTATGCATTGTCGCATTTCTTAGTCCTGTTAAGGCAAAAACAATTTGTTCTAGTAACCGTCCGTCAGCGTTTAACCCAGAGTGGGTTAAACCAATGAAGTCACAAAGGTTTAGTCGATCATCCTTATTTAATGCACTTAAAAAATGGCCATACTGTCCGAATGAAATAGCTTCAAAAAAGCCCCATAAAGGGATAGGCCGACTATTGTGAATAAAATGGCTTAAAGAATCATTTTTCCCATAGTAATAAGCTATAGTTTCATCTATATTTTTCCTAAGATCTAATCTTTCTTTTAAACGTTGGCGATATTTTTTATAATCATTTATTTTATGATAATCTTTGTAACCATTTAGTCGGTCTCTAAAAATAGCTTCAATATCAGGGTTGGAATTTGTTACGAGATAATCAATTGTTCTATTTTTTAGACCAGTTTCAACCTGTGTAATCAATGGATAAATTAGAGCTTTTACAGCTGTATCAAACTTATGAATTGCTTTTATCTGATCGAAATTTGTAAAATTTTGATTTGATGATACATCCTTTATGAATCTAAATCGTTTGTAACCATGATAATATCCCATGTTTAAAAGGTCTGTTTTGTGCTTTGAACCTTTGATTTGTATATTATGTTTATCACGAATATGTTTCATTAAACCATTTGTAGATTTTCCCTTTTCCATGTTCTCTCCCTATAGGTGACTACAATCTTATTATACATTTCATTATACTAGACTGTTTTCATTTATCAAGTTCTTTATAGATGCCTATAAAAACATTGTTGTTAGCATATGATTTCATGGACATGTTTTGGTTAGAGTATTATCTAACCAAAGGAAGTGTTCAAGCATCACGAAACGGTCTATAAATGGATTATACTATATGGTAAGTATAGGCGATCCGATCTTGAAAAACTTTCACTCCACGATCTGAAACACTTTAAGATGGTTTAAGCACTTATTCAAACAAAGAAGAGCCCATTTTACACTCAAATAAAGGAAGTCAATACTACAAGTGATTGCTATGGGCAAGCATTTAAAATCCGGTAGAAAGGAAAGTAGTTTTGGCAGCGTTTGAGGTTGTGTAAACCATTCTAGGCATCGGTAGTTTTACCATCGCTTTAATTGGATTATGCCACAAACTCTTTAAAAACGATGACAAAAAAATAATCCGTCCCCACTTTTGGCGAAGTAAGACGGATTATTTTCGTTTAAAACTAGCTATCGTTTTTTAAACGGATTTACATGGAAGTTGAGTGACTACACAGCTTCTTTTTTTCGAACAAAATTTTATCAAAATAACTGATTTAAGTCAAATTACGTTTCTTCTTATTTTGAGAATCATATTCCTTAAGAAAAATAGCAGAAAGTTAAGTTAAGATATATTTTGAAACTATTGAGATTTTAGCAGAAAGAAAGTATAATGAAGTTACTTTCTTTTATTTCTGTAAGTTATGTACTGCAGTAAACGGCAACTCCATTGGGGTTGCCGTTTTATCTTGTATTCACTATTATTGGATTATAAGGTTTTACTTATACTTCTTTACTATTTAAAGACCAAACTTACATTAGGACAACTTTACCAAAGATAGTGCAGCTATTCTCCTTGGTAAGAGTGATAGCGGACTCATCAGTATTTAGCGAGTTAAGAATAATGTCACCATTTTCACTATTTTTACATACCTTCATTACGCAGTACCGACTATCTAACCGTACAATAGCGATATCACCTGTTCGGAGGATAGAGTTCTTCATAACAAATATCACTTCATCATCGAAAAAAATAGGTTCCATGGAATTACCGACAATCTTAAGTGCTATATCATGTACTGGAATAGGCACAGGGTAGTCAAGACAGTCAACTGGGACTTCTGATAATTCAAAGCCTTGTGCATCGACTCTAGCATAAATACTGACCCTTTTTGTTGGTCGTTCCTCGTTAATGCCTATTTGTTTTTTAAGGTCGTTTTCTTTGATTTCTTTAGAGATGTGCTGATTATCTAATCGATTTTCTATGAAATCAACAGTCGCGTCTTGGTTTCCTTCATCAAGTTCTTTAAACATTTCCTCTACTTGCTCTTGCTTATTGTCGTTAATTGGTGGGTAAGCGTACTTGCTTGGTGAGTCCGATAATCCTAGTAAGTAGTCTGACGTCACCCCAAATAATCCAACTAACTTCACAAGATCTTTAAATGTAGGGGCATTACTTCCGTTTTCCCACTTTCCAACTGTTTGTTGTGTTTTCCCTATTTTGGCACTAAATTCCTTTTTAGTCCAACCTCTAGCTTGTCGGAGTTTAATTAATCGGTCAGTAAACATTTCCCCCATTAAATTATTACTATCCTTACACTCTTTCATGTATTATCCCTATAACATCTTCCTAAAAAAATTATAATTTTTTATAATCAAAATTATTATAGCAGTTTTAGAAACAATAAACAAATGTAGAAATAACAGTATTCAAAAGACTTTATAGACTGTATAAAATAGCTATATAAGACTGTGTCATACTGAATGAAAATGAAATAATTACTAATTTAACACTAAGTTATAATTAAACCAAATCCATGTTTTAGTAGAAAATCGTAGCCTTTTTGTTAAAGAAATATGAGTTAGGTGTAATTTTATTATGAAATTTTCTTGATTGTTTGCCATAAAAATAGTAAAATCATTTCAGGACTATATTGATTAGGCAGGTTATATATATACATGGGAAATATTATTTCGGACTTGAGACAACGACGGAAATTGTCAAAGAAAACATTAGCTCATGACCTAAATGTCGATGCAGGGACTATTGACAAGTGGGAGAATGGAGCTAATATACGTATGGAAAACGTTATAGCTCTAGCCGAGTATTTTGGTGTATCTACTGACGATATTTTAGGAACAAGATAATATTAATTACGAATCAATTGTAACGAAGTAAATACCAATTTTTTTGATTGAAAATAAGAGTAGGACAATGACAACAGCAGCCAATAATCCAAAGATAATTACTTTAGAAGACCTAGAAGAAAAGTTAGAATCATTTATTTATGAATTTAATGATGACCTATGCCAAACCATTATTGAGTATATGATTGACTCAGAAGGACCATTTGCAATTACTCGATATAAGAAGTTTGGATCACCATGGTTTTATCAGGCAACTAGAGATATTTCTGATAAACTCTGGAGAAAGCTAATCGAAGAGGGAAAACCAGAGACTGAAGCTAAATCCATAGCTAAAGATGTAATATCAACGTACTATCAATATATGTTATTTGATATGTTGCTTGCGGGACAAAATAACCTAGCTTCAAAAGAAGTCCAAGTAAGGATTTCTAGTTTGACAAATAGTCGTCAACAAAATGAGGTAAAAAAATTAGCCTTCATGAAAGGTTGTAGGGAATACGTTCAGAATTTACCATTGAAGACACTAACCAATTACATTCCTCTAGCCGAATTGTTTAAATACGCCGGTGTCGGAGTAGTTCCAGATCTAGCGAAAATTTTCAGCTTGCTTGATTCAAGTGAAGCTGGATGTTTGAAAAAAGTCGGAGAAGTTATCCATTTTGACGATGCTGCAGTAGATGAAGTGATTGAAAAAAGATTTTTAAGGAGTTCTCAACTTCGTTTCTCTAGTGGTAAACTATTATTCAACTCAGAAAGTGTTGTATTTAAATAGTATTTAGAATGAATAAAGGGGAAAGTATGCACTTAATTTGACAATTCAAGACACAAAATATTATGTGAAGGGATGTTTAAAGCTAATGCTATATTCTTCATAGTAAATCACTTAAAAACCGAGACCTTATTTACCAAGGAGATACAATTAAATGGATAGTCAAACTTCGCGTTTTTTTAGCAGGGATGATAAAGGTTAGGTACAATGAGGTAATACATTGTGGCTCTTTTCTACCATTTGTCAAATCTATCAAGGCTTTAAGTGAAAAATGAGATAAGAGCTCGATGTCAACTGTAGTGGGTGACGAAAAGCTAACATCTAGAGAGGACCATATAGGTCTTCTCTTTTTGTATGTTTAGAGTGATGAAGACACGCTTCCTAAAGTTAATAAAGTTTCTAAAACCGAATCCTAATCGTTTGATGTCTTTGATCAACTTGTTAGTCGCTTCCAGTTTCGCGTTGGAATAGTCAGTTTCTAGCACATTCTTGATGTATTGCTTGTGTCTAAGAAAAGTCCTAAAGACCGTTTGAAAGTAGTGATTGACCTTGTTCCTATTTTCCTCTATCAGCTCAAAGAACTCATCTACTCTCTTCTCCTGAAAATGAAAAAGCAAGAGCTGATAAAGTGTACAGTAGTCGGTAAGCTCTTCTGAAAAGTCTAGTGTTTTCGCAACGACTTCATGTGGTGCTAAAGTTTGACGGAAAGTCTTTGAATAGAAAGAGTTGAGAGATAACTTACAGCTGTCCTTTTGGAAGAGTCGCCAGTGATTTTTCAAGGCTCGATAGGGTAGTGACTTCTTATCGAATTGGTTCATAATTGCAATTCTTGTCTTTAAAAAGGCACGTCCAAGGTGCTGGATGATGTGGAAACGATCAAGAACGATTTTTGCGTTTGGAAAGAGTCTGCGGGCTAGTGGGATATAGGCTCCAGACATATCCATCGTGATAAACTGCACCTTTTGGCGAGCTTTTAATGGATACTTCAAAAAGTAGTTTCGTATAGAGGTTTGGCAGCGATTATCAAGGATGGTTATGAGTTTGTTTGTCTCATAGTTCTGAGCCACAAAAGCCAATTCCCCTTTCTTGAAACCAAACTCATCCCAGGACATAACCCTTGGGAGTTTGTCAAAATGTTCCTTGAAAGTAAACTGATCAAGCTTACGATAGACGGTAGAGGTCGACACACGAAGTCTTCTGGCAATATCTGTTAGTGACATCTTCTCAGTTAGGAGTTGTGCAACTTTTTGACGGACTAGATTTGAGATTTGGCATTTTTTCTCAACGATAGATGTCTCAGCCACCATTACTCTCCTACAACTTTTACACTGGAAACGACGTTTTTTCAGACGTAGTAGAGTTGGAGTCCCAGCCTGCTCGAGAAGAGGGATTTTAGAGTTTTTTTGAAAGTCATATTTGATCATCTTTCCTTGGCAGTGAGGACATGATGGTGCAGGGTAATCAAGTTTTGCTTGAATCTCGATATGAGTATCAGTTTCAAAAACAAGTGAAATCTTGATATTTTGGTCTTTAATTCCGATTAATTCTGTGGTATTCTTAGTAGGTCTCATAAGTTCTTCCTAATGGTAGTTTCGTCGCTTTTCATTATAGTTCTTATGGGACTTTTTGTGTACACTCAAAAAGCTCTATAATCTCTACAGTGGTTTTACCCACTACAGAAATTATAGAGCCCTTCATTCTGACACTTTGAAATAATAAATTTCAAAGTGCTAGGTATAAGATGATTTAGATTTCTAAAAACTACATCATTCATCGCCACAACCACAACAACTTAGTAATGATCCAGCAACTACACCTTGCGTTTGAAGATATGATAGACTTACTTCTTCCACATCAAGCCCCAAAGAAATTACTTCATCAGCCATTGTAATGACCTCCTTTCTTAAGATATCTATAGTTGATAGCGCTACCAATCTATAGTCTTATTATAGATCTTAGAGACAATTCTGTCAACAACAAATATTAAAAATTTTTTGACTTTTCTTTATGTAAGCGCTATACTATTAAAAAGTATTGGAGGTTTTGTAATGAAAAGAATAGAACCAAAAACCAAAGAATCTCTTGTAAAGTTAAATAATGTATTCTTAAATGAAAATGAACTCAAATATATCAGAAGTATTCAGATAAAGAAATCACAAAAACAATTGCCTCTACCTCATTCACACTTAGTTGAAATTTTTAAAAAAAGAAAATCAGATAGAGGAACTTTTCAAGATTGTAAATTAGATGAAATACTATCTATTATAGAGTTTGTATCCGCGCATGAAGAATATTATCCTACTCCGATTGCTGGTAATTTGGATTTTTTGGATATTTTAGTGTTTGAACCAGAAAATTCCTTATTTCGAATACTCAATGTATCTCAAGATAGCTGTGACGATAATTTTGATGAGGATAAGCTTTTAAGTTATTTAAAAAAAGCTATTAAACGACATGAATACACTGGAAGCTCGGGTATTTACATCTTTTTTATGCTTTCTCTCGACAGAGTTACTTGCAAATATGGTGCTTTATCTATACCTTTAGCATACACTACTTTAGGTTGTTTAATACAAAATGTTACCTTATTATTATCGGAAAAAAATTTTTTATCTTGTATACACTTTGGTGAAATTGATTATTTTACAATGCAATACAAAGAAAGTGAATACACGCTGCCATGTTTTTTGAGAGTTGGTAAAAATGAAGTTTAAAGACATTAATTACAAAATTTCTGATGTAGAAATTACAAAAAGGTATTATAACGAGATACCGTATTACAGATGTATTGGTATCTCTATCGTTGAAAATGGTAATAAGAAAATTGAGTATATCCCTTTTTCTGGTCAAGATGCACTAAAAGATATTTCCAAAGAGAAAGCTATCTCTGAGTTGTATGAAAGATTGACATGGATTAATATATACAAAAATTCTGATATCAAAGGCTATTTCGATACAATTGGTTTTTCAGCACATGTCGATTTGGATGCATCTCTAAATAATTCTATATTAGAAGTATTTGAACGTCATTTATTTCAGGAAACAGTAAATAATATTATATTTCAAAAACCTTTGAAAGTTGAAAATTATAAAAGAGGAATAACGTATTCATACGAAGTAAATTTTGATAAAAAGATTTTTTATATCTCTGTTTATTTTGAGATTAGTCAAAATATGATTATTTTCGGTATGGGGAAGGAAGAAAAACTAATTGATGCAAAGTTTAATGCTTACCTAGAGAGTAGATTAGTGGATGAAGCTTTTTCTAATAGAGATGTAATTAAACCTGATAATCTATCGTATTTAGAGCTTGTTAATTTTTTGGAAATATCTTTAAAATTAGAAGGGTTTGCCGATGAAATTTTTGATGATGATAAAGAAGTAGGCGTAAATTTGTTTGAAGACTATAGTTTTGCTGATGAGTTCAAGCTTTTTGATGTCACAAACTTAAGGCCGAAGAATTTACCGAATAAAAGAGTTGTTACTTGTTTTGTTAAAGATAAACAAATTTTGAATACTATTTTGGACAACGGAGGAATTCAATATGCAGTTAAAATATAATATTTATTATAAAATTGAAATTGATAAACTGGTTATTTATCAGTTGCTACCTGAATATAGGAAGTTTATCATTTCAGGTAATATGGAAACTTTAAAAAATTATTACCATGTTTTAGAAGATCTTGATGCTGGAGACTGTGAGTTAAGTAGCGATCACCCATTAATCAACTTTTTGATTTCAAAGTCCATGGTAATGATGCAAAATATAGTTCATAAGGATAACGATCCATTTAAACGTCAGCTTGAAACTTTTGAGGCGTGGGATACAAAGGATATTTTGCCAGAGAAATATCAAGAGCGATTAGCTCATAGTAATGTACTGGTAATTGGTGTTGGGGGGCTAGGTACACCAATTGTCAATATGCTTTGCAATATAGGTATAGGGAAGATAGTTGTTGCAGATGATGATATAATCGAAATCTCAAATTTATCTCGGCAGTTTTTATACTCATTTGAGGATGTAGGAAAAAGTAAGGTTGAAGTAATATCAAGTAAATTAAATAAAAGGAAACTGAGTGAAATTATCCCCTTTAATGAAAAAGTAAAAGCTGATAATGTGGGGGAAATTATTAGAAAATATGATATAAATTTAATTACGGGAATTGATATATCAGAATCTAGTGAAAGAATGCAACTAATTGACAAAATAGCTGATTTAAAGATTCCTTTAGTTTGTGTCAGTGAACATAGCGTTGGCCCGTTAGTTGAAAATAAAATTGAGTTTTACAAATTTAAAAAATTTGTTTCCATGAAATTTCCATTACAGCAAGATTACCTTAAAAAAAGGTTAATAAAAAAGAAAAGAGAAATGCATCCAAGTATTATAACTGATCTGTCAATGGTTGCTGCATTATGTGTTGAAGATATTTATAGATATCTGTCAAAGTTGTCAAAACCAAGACTCTTGGGGAATGTGTACTCATTAAATCCTATAACCTTTAACTACGATATCTATGAAATAACTGATACCTAATTGAATAGTAACTTACGATTTGGAGTAGTATAAATGATATTTGATTACATACAAAAACAAATTGAATTTGTAAAAAAATTTTTTAAGTCTTTAGAATATAAGGATAGAAAAAAGGTAATTACTTTTTTTCTTCTTTCTATTTTTAATAACTTTATAGACTTTATCTTAGTTTTTTTGACTCTTATTTTATTTGAAAATGGTTCAGATTTACTTTCAAAGATATTCTTTATATCAATAACGTCAATTATCTATATGGTCTTAAAAATTTTACATAGTAGATTTAGATGTCATTTTACAGATTTAACTTATACTTTTAGATATTCACAAATATATAAAATAGGTAATGAAATTTTAAAGACCGACTTTGAATTGCTGCAATCAGATACTGAACAGCTAAAGATAGAAAAAGCATACTTTTCTATCTTTAGTGGTGGAAATAAAGGATTAGAATTTCAATTAAATGAACTTTTGGAAGGCTTATCGTTAGCAGTAGTTTATATTTTGAGTGTTATAGTAGTGTTTTTTTTCAATCCAGTGTATTCAGTTATATCAATTTTATTATTTTCGATAAGTTTTTTTATGATATCAATTTACACGAAAATTAAGACAAAATATAAAGAATTTCTTGATAATAATATCGCTACAACCAATTTTCTGATTTCTCAGGAAATAAAAAAAGAAAATATTTTGGATACCAAATATACTCGCAGATTAGATAAGCTCTTATCTAAAAATTATTATCTCAACAATGAGTACTTAGATATTTTAAAAAAAATGACACGAAAAACACTGATTTTCGAAACAATGGAACAGTTTTTACCCTGGTTAGGCTTATTAATATTATTATTGGTTTCTAAACAGTATATTGATTATAAAAATTCATTATCCTCAATAATGGTAATCATTATGCTTGTTAACTACCTATTAAATCAGACAAACCGACTATTTAGGACACTTCGAAATGTATATGAAAATTTTGAAAGCGTTGAAAACTGGAGTCAGTATTTTAAGGATAAAGTCTACCCGAAATCATCAATTATTAACGATGAATTTTTAAATACTTTTCTTCAGAAAGATATAAATATAAGATTTGACAAAATTTATTATCGAGCAAAAGATGAGGGAGATTATATTTTATCAGATATTTCCTTTAAGATTACGGATAAAGATAAAATAGCTATAGTAGGAACAAATGGTTCCGGAAAAACAACGTTAGTCAATATAATATTAGGGTTGCTAAAACCTTCTTCAGGAGATATTTATATTAATAACCAAAAGTTAAAGTATGAGCAATATAAAGCTATAGCTAAGTATATGTTTTCAATCTTACCACAGGAAAATAGCTTATTTAATCTAACTATTTCAGAAAATATATCTCTTTCAGATAATAAAAATGATTTAAAAATTTATGAAGCAATTGATAAAGTTGGTTTATCAAAAAAAATCAGTGATCTAACTAAAGGAGTAGATTCAGAGATCAATAGCCAAGAAGACAATAATGGAGTGGAATTTTCAGGGGGAGAAAGGAGATTATTGTTGTTGTCTAGAGTAGTATATTTTCAAAGAAATTTTGGAATCTTTGACGAAGCTACCTCTGCTTTAGATCCCTCAAAAGAGAGTATGTTTTATGACTTTGTAAAAAATAAATTGCAACATGTAGGAATGATTTTTGTTTCTCATAAAGTTGGTAGTACTAAATTTTCGGATGAAATACTGGTTTTAGATAAAGGGAATATTGTTCAACGAGGAAAGCATGAAGAATTGATAACAAGTGAGGGAATATATCGAAATATGTTTGTCGACGAAGATGAAATGGAGGAAATAGATGAAAATAACCAATAGTAACTATTATAAATTAATAATTTATATCTTAAAAAAAGAACCTAGGTATTCTATCTTCTCCTTTTTAGTAGTTATAACTGATATGATAAGCAATTTGGGGAGACTGGGTTTAATTAGTTGGTTTATCAGTGTTTTGGTTAACAGGCAGCATATTTTTTTTAGACAGCTTATTTATTTTAGTATAGTAATTTTGATGTTCGAATTTGTGCGTGTATTGATTCGACAGCTACATATAATTGGAGGTAAAAAGATAGACGATTCAATTTTGAATAGAACGATAGAGAATGTACTAAGAAAAGACCCACATACAATTATTAGTGAAAATCTTGATAATAAATTAAATCAGTATAGATTTAATCAGACTTACATTGGTGGAGTTAGTAATAATTTTCAGCATTTCGTTAATTTAATCTTCTTTTCATTAAATATTATAATATATTTATTTGCTTTCGGATATTTGTTATTTAAATTATGGAGTGTACCTATTTTTTTCATCTCAATAGTTGTCCTTATATTCGGAATCATTATTATTTTTGTTAGAGATTTAAACCATAAAGTAGCGGTTGAGGAACAGAAGAATTTATTTGAACAAATATTAGGAGTAGAAGAGAGAAGGAATTCCTTCATTTATAATATAATAAATAATTACCCTATTTATAATGTAATTAAGACATTTTCAAGGGAAAAATTTTTCTCAAAAAAATACTTTTTACTTAATGAAAAAGGACTAGATGATTCAATAGAATACAAACATAATAATGATAAGAAATCAAGATTATTTTATAAATTTCAGATAATATTATTTATTGTAATTTATCTTCTCCTAATTTTAAATATAGCTATAAATTTAAATCTATTAGTTGTTATACCAATTTATATTGGTATGGCTACACAATTTGTAATGAGTAGTACTCAAGCTTTTCAGTCATTAGAGAGCATCAATAGAATCGAGCCTTATATATCAAGTGTCACTGATTTTATAGAACCTACAGTAAATAGTCAAACTATGGTTGATATACATGAAATATCTAGTATAGAGTTCAAAAATGTTAGTTTTAAGCCTGAAGAATCAAGGAATAACATTCTTGAGAATGTTAATGTAAAGATTGAGGATATCACTACTTTTTCAAAAATTGCATTAGTTGGTGAAAATGGTTCTGGGAAATCCACATTTATTAAGTTGCTTCTGGGGATATATAGGCCAACTGAAGGGTGTATTTTAATAAATGGTGAAGACGTAGCTTCAATTTCTTTCGATTCGATGATAAAAAAAATTGGTATTTTACCACAGGAATTCTCATTTTTTGCTGGAACAATAGAAGAAAACTTAGCAGTGAATAAAGATATTCAAATAGATAAGTTCAAATATCTTTTAGATAATATTTCAAAAGAGGAAAACTTAACTAACCGTTTGGATAATCAGATAGCATCATTATCTGAGGATAATCAGAATCTAAGTGGAGGAGAAAAGCAGAGACTAGCACTTGCTCGAATACTATTAGATTCTAAGAAAGATTTTTTTATATTAGATGAACCAACTTCAGCTTTTGATCGAAGAAGTGAAAAAAATTTTTTTCAAAATCTAAAGGAATTGGTCTCAAATAAAACAGTTTTAGTAGTGACACATAATTTAAGTGAAATCGAAGATTTTGATAGAGTATTGTTTATTAAAAAAGATGGGAGCATAATTGATTCCAGTATTTCAAATATTTATGACGCTGAAGAATTTAATCTTTTATTAAATAAAGATATTTCGAATAGAAAGTTAACAAACTAAGTTTTGTATTCCTCTATCAGATAATATGGGTACGGAATCCACTTTTTCATACCAAACTGATCAATTCCATAGTTTTTTATCTGAAACTCGAGAGAAGATTCCTTATGGTTACCAAGTGATAAACCCTTTTCAGAGGAAACTTCATAGGGCCAAGGAACAAGTAAGAATTATTATAATAAATTTTACAATGATTGTAATAAGAGGAGAATGATAATCGGAAGCTCTCCTGCATGGAGAGGATTGGCTCTGACAGGTATCCCGTTTGAAAATCCTAAAAGAATTTCCAAGTTAACAGATTTATCTACTGGGGGTTATTATGTTAGTAAAGGATCAAGTGATTTTTTGGAACTTGTTATGGAGGATTTTGGTGGAGTAGAGAAATTTTACTCTATGTTTTACATGATTTTCGTATGTCTGATTGGGCTTGTAAGTTGTCTAATAAAGAAGCTGGGACCATCAATGAGGCTCTCCAAGACTTGATGAAACGTTATCCAATCGTATCCATTACAACTGATAACGGTTCTGAGTTTAGTCTCTTATCTGAATTAAATGACATCGAGATTTACTTTGCTCATCCTTATTCGTCACGCGAAAGGAGAACAAACGAAAGCTTTAATGGGCTACTTAGAGAGTTTCTTCCTAAAGGACAATCTTTAAACCCACTAACTGAAGAAGAGCTCTCTCAGTATATAGCAGCTATCAATGGGAGGCCTAGACGACTTCACCATTACAAAACTTCAAAATTTCTGTTTGGGCTAGCCCAAACAGCCTAATAAATGGAATATTAGGCTATCAATGAACTTGTTGCACTTGACTTGACAATGTGCGATGGAAATTTTGGATATGGGTAGCTGTCTCTATTTTAGGTTTGATATATGCTATTATTCAAAAAAATTTATAATTATGCTAGTTTGTCAGCTTGAGTAGTTTTTGTTCAAAATTTAATAAACAATTTTCAATGCGGATTATCTAAAGATCGCTTCTCAGATGAGAGTGATTTCTCTAACTTATATAAATTATCTTCATAGAGTGTCCTGTTATTCATGTTATCACAGTATAGATAGTTTTTTGGAATCAATAGAAAATGGCTCTTTTCTACCCTTAGTCAAGTCTATCAAGGCTTTAAGTAAAAAAACAGATAAGACAGTAGCTATTCTGAGGATACTGTCTTTTTTGATCCATAAAAGGGCATGCTAAAAAAACACCTCATCTGGTATTTTTTGAAACAAGGTGTTACAATAATACGGCATAGACAGCCTTATCGATTTTGGGTCAAAGAGTAATCGTAAAGTTTGTTATGCGTAATGAGGTAATACATTTTCCTAATAAGGCGGTGTATAGAGGTAATCGTATGTGGCTTAGTTGAAGCTATTGTCGATTGTCTTTTTCGTTTCTCATAAAAGTTAGCGATATGGCAGGGATTGGTATGGCTAGCTGAAGCGATGTTGTAAATGCACTTGAACAAGATTTTTCTGGCATAAGGATTCCCACGCTTAGTGATATGCTCTTGACCTAGGAAATCTCCCGATTCATAGTGTTTGAGATCAATACCGATAAAAGTGTTGATTTGATTAGCAGACTTAAAGCAACGAATGTTTCCTAATTCGCCAATAACGCTTGTAGCCGTTGTTTCTGCGATACCAAGAATAGAGAGAAGAAACTCATATTCAGGTAGAGTTTTAGCTAACTCTATCAACTGTTCTAAAACTTGTTCTCGACGGTTTGTCAATCTTATAAGTTCCTGTGCATTATACTTAACCTCTTCTATCATAGGAGAGGTTTTTG
>OGHW01001125.1_pt1 | contig 23710 bp, 23 predicted proteins | sample 1571641 | NCBI WGS metagenome assembly OGHW01 (sample SAMEA2582066, study PRJEB24529) | metagenome | biome: Human gut stool | place: China | collected 2011 | reverse complement strand
ATAAAAAAACAATGTTACATTGTAACATTGTCAACTTTCTTGATTAAAGATATGCCCATAAAGATTATCTAATTCTTTAGAATGTTTTAAATCATTTGATATGAGAATAGTATAAAACAAATCAAAAATATATTTTAAAGAAATATAGAAAATCATGTCTTTTAAACTTTCAAATTCTTCATGGATTATTCCATATAAAACATAAGGTGTTTTTAAAGATAGGTCTTTAGCCTGTTTAGAAGTAATCACAATAAAAGAAATCCTTCTTTCTTTTAAAATATCTGTCACTTTTAACAAATGTTTATTCGTTCCATATTTACTCACAAGTATAATTGTATGATCATTTTCTACATTAAAACTTAGCCAAAGCTGTTTATCATGATTATGATAAACATTAACAATCTTATTAACACTTGATAATAAATGACTAGCATAATCTCCAATAGTAGAATTTGTATCATTGGCAATAATATCAATATATTTATTTTTAGAAATCATAGAAATTATGTGGTTAAATGTGTTAGGGTCAATATTATCTTTTGTTTGATGAATAATACCACATTCAATTTCTGTAAGTTTATTTTTTACAGAATAAAGGTTTTCATGAGATTGAATATGCATATTAGAAAGATAATACTGATTTAAAAAAGAATGGATATTAAGTTTAAAATCATTATAACTTTCAAAACCTAGCTTTTTAACAAAACGAATAATAGCTGTTGGACTTGTGAATGTTTCTTTAGCAAGTTGATGTGAAGAAAGTAAAGGGATTTCTTCACTATGTTCAAGTATGTATCTAGCAATAAACAAATCATTTTCATTTAATTTATAATCTTTTTCTAGTTGTTTTAAAATCATAAAATCACCTCATTTTTATTATAATATTAAAATTGATAAACATCTTCACCTAACAGATTTAAGGCATTTAAATTAATAATTTGATACGTACCACGTTTTATCTTCTTTATATATTTCTTATCTAAAAATAATTGAAGAACACGTTGGAGTTGACGATAACTACAACCAATCAATTCAGCAACGACTACAAAATTATCTTGAACAATAGAGTTTTTATGAGAAACAACAAAGTAAGCCGCTAATCTATTTTCAACTGGATAATTTAATGAAATAGACTGATTCTGAGTTGATTTAGAAAGCTTGCTGGCAAGATTTTTTGCGATGGCTTTCATAAAGAAAACATCATTCATTAATATTTCATGATATTTAGAAAGGGAAATAGTTGCACAAATACAATCTTCATAAGCAATCACATTATTAATAATAGGAGATTGAGTGATAAATTCTAAATCCCCAATAATAGAGTAGGGACTATTAAAACTGCATAACATACTATTTCCATTCGCATTAATATGGTTTACTTTCACTTTTCCTCTTAAAAGAATATAAATATAATTAAGCTTTTCACCTTGATGTAATAAATATTCGTCTTTATTTAATTTTTTGCTTTCAATATATTGATAATTATCAACGTGAAGAATTTCTAGTTTTTTTAATTCATTTAAATAATTCATCTAAATCACCATCACCAATATGACATATGTCGTATTTATAATCAAGTTCAATCACTATAATTCTTTCTGGAGGTGATCTTGATGGATTTTGTATTAGCCACATTATGTGGGATTATTGTAACGACAATGAATGTATTTAATGGGCAATTATCAGATTATACAGGGGTCTATTTATCAACAGTTATCATTCATTTAGTTGGTTTAGTTACTTTTCTAATTATTATGAAAATCAAAGATAAGAAAGTTTGTTTTAAAAAACAAATTCCTTTATATATGTATTGTGGAGGATGTATTGGGGTATTAACTGTTATTTTTAATGTTTTTGCGATTGGTAAGATAGGAGCTTCTTTAATGACAGCACTAGGATTATTAGGACAAATGATGACATCTTTGTTGCTAGAAAATAAGGGATGGCTAGCGACATCTATTCGAAAATTAAATATAGGAAAGATCATAGGATTAGCAGTTGTTTGTTTAGGAATAGGAGTGATGTTATTATGATTTCTATTATATTTTCTATTCTATCAGGAGTTACAATTGTTTTAAGCCGTAGTGTCAATGGCATGCTTTCTAAGAAAATGGGAGCTTATCAGGGAACGTTTTATAATTACTTTACAGGCTTTATGACAAGTTTGATTTTAATGCTTGTTTTGATGGTTGTTGGTGTTCAACATATAAATATTTCTTTAGATAAAACGAATTTGATGATGTATTTAGGTGGAATCATAGGGGTTTTTAATATCTTGATTTTAAATATTATTGTTCCTAGAATATCACCTGTTATCCTTACTTTATTAAGCTTTATTGGACAACTTGTCAGTGGGATGGTGATTGATGCTTTTGTATATAACATGTTTTCTATTTCAAAGATTTTAGGATGTTTGATTGTTATTGCTGGTTTAGTGATTTATCAATTAAGTGAAGAAAAAGCATAAAAGAAGATCAGTTTAGATCTTCTTTTTGCTTAATATGAGTTTTTCTTTTTCTGATCTTTTTAATTGTTTAATTTGATACTCTCTTTTTAAAGCCTCGCTTTTATGTTCAAAAGTTTCAAAATAAACAAGTTCGACTGGTCTTCTTGCCTTTGTATATTTAGCACCTTTACCAGCGTTATGGGCTTCAATACGCTTTTCTAACTGATTTGTCCAACCAGTATAAAGTGTTTGATCACGACACCTTACGATATAAACATAATTATTTTGTTGTTGAGCCAAAGCCACCATTTCTTTCTTCAGTGACATCATCATCTTCAACAATTCCAAATTCAAAGAAAATACCTTGAACCATTCCTTGTCCTGCTTTTAAAGAAAGAGATTTATCTTCATTACTATCATTTGTAAGTTTTACAAACATATGACCTTCATTATCACTATTATAATAATCACTATCAATAATACCTACTGTATTATTAAGTTGTAAACGATATTTAAATCCTAAACCACTACGAGGATATAAACCTAATACCCAACCATTTTCAATACGTACACGAATACCTGTAGGAATTTTAATAGTTTGTCCTGGATTTAATTCAAAATCAATAGGACTATAGAAATCATATCCAGCTGATCCTTTTGTGGCACGTTTTGGAAGTTGGATGGAATGATAGATTTCTTCTACTTCTTTTTCATTATATTGAGGAAATGAATCCATGAAATCATTTTTAAATTGGTTATATGATACTTTTTCAAATTTTGCGATTTTTTTCATATTTTTTCTCCTTTTTACTTTTCTATTATAGAATAAAAATGAAAACAAGAAAATAAATAATTTCCTCACTTGACAGAGGGGAAGGAGATTGTTATTATATGTGTAAATTACAAGATGTAGTATTAAATACTACATGAGACGGTTAAAAGAGGTAATGAATATGAAAAGAACAAAATTAGATGATCGTGTTTTACCTGTTTATACAAAGGGTGAAGAAATATTTAATATGGTAACTCATATTGTAGGTGGGGCGATGGGAATAGCCGCATTAGTTTTATGTATTATCTTTTGTCATGATGGTTATGGCTTATTTTCAGGGATTGTTTATGGAATTTCGATGATTCTTCTTTATACAATGTCAGCTATCTATCATGGTTTATCACCTAAGCTTAAAGCAAAGAAAGTTTTCCAAATTATGGATCATTGCAGTATATTTGTATTGATTGCGGGAACTTACACACCGGTTTTACTTTGCTCAATAAGAGAAGTTGATGCTAAATGGGCTTGGATTTTATTTGCAGTCATATGGATCATGACAGTGATTGGAATTACGTTAAATGCAATCGATATTAAAAAATATCAAACTTTTTCAATGATTTGTTATTTGGTGATGGGTTGGTGTATTATTTTTAAAATCAATCTCTTACCACAAGCAATAGGAATGAATGGTATTTGGTTACTTGTTTCAGGAGGACTTGCTTATACAATTGGTGTTATTTTCTATGTGTTACAAAATAAGATTAAATATATGCATAGTATTTGGCATTTATGGATTTTAGTTGGTTCTATCTTACATTTTTTATGTATTATTTTGTATGTTTTATAAAAATCATAAATATTAATTTAATGAAATCCTTTGTTTATATGAACATTGGATTTTTTATTTTGTAAAAACGTAAAAGAACTATAAAATCAATATTATTTGTGATAGAATGGATTGGACGTCGAATTATTTTAAGTAAAATAATTCGAAAAAAAAGTATGGGCCAATAGAGCATAAAAGTATATATTTTTTTTTTGATTAGTTATAATACATATACGAAATAAAAATAAGGAGGCATTTGGCGTGAAAATAATTAAAAGAAATGGGCAAGAAGCAATTTTTGATGAAGTAAAAATTACCAATGCAATTATTGGTGCTAATAAAGAAGTTGTTGAAACAGAAAGACTTTCTGAAGAAGAAATAGATAATATTACAAATGACATTAAATATAAATGTCAAAAAATGAAAAGAGCATTGAGTGTTGAAGAAATTCAAAACTTAGTAGAAGATGAATTAATGAAATTAAATGCTTTTTCTGTTGCCAGAAAGTATATTACATATCGTTTTCAAAGAGCGCTAGCAAGACAATCTAATACAACTGATGATCAAATTTTAAGTTTGATTGAATGTGCAAATGAAGAAGTTAAACAAGAAAACTCTAATAAAAACCCTACAGTAAATAGTGTACAAAGAGATTATATGGCTGGAGAAGTTAGTAAAGATTTAACAAGAAGAATTTTACTTCCAGAAGATATTGTAAAAGCACATGATGAAGGATTGATTCATTTCCATGATGCTGATTATTTCTCTCAACATATGCATAACTGTGATTTAGTAAATCTAGAAGATATGTTACAAAATGGAACAGTTATTTCAGAAACAATGATTGAAAAACCAAAGAGTTTTTCTACTGCATGTAATGTAGCTACTCAAATTATTGCTCAAGTAGCAAGTTCTCAATATGGGGGACAAAGTATTACATTATCTCATTTAGCACCATTTGTTGATGTAAGTAGACAAAAGTTTAGAAAAGAAGTTAAAGAAGAATTTGAAACTATTGGTTTAGAATTAGATGATGAAAAAATCAATGCTTTAGCTGAAGAACGTTTGAAAAAAGAAATTACTAAAGGGGTACAAACAATTCAATATCAAGTTGTTACTTTAATGACAACAAATGGACAAGCACCATTTATTACTGTCTTCATGTATTTAAATGAAGTACCTGAAGGACGTTTAAGAGATGACCTTGCTATGATTATTGAAGAAACACTTAAACAAAGAATGAAAGGTGTTAAAAATGAAAAAGGTGTTTATATTACACCAGCATTCCCTAAATTAATCTATGCTTTACAAGAAAACAATATTGAACCTAATAGTCAATATTATTATTTAACAGAACTTGCTGCAAGATGTTCAGCAAAACGTTTAGTTCCTGATTATATTTCTGAAAAAGTAATGAAAGAATTAAAAGTTGATCAAAATGGAAATGGTCAATGTTATCCATCAATGGGATGTAGATCTTTTTTAACACCATATATTGATGAAAATGGTAAACCAAAATATTATGGACGATTTAATCAGGGTGTTGTGACAATCAACTTAGTTGATGTGGCTTGTTCATCAAAAAGAGATATGAACAAATTCTGGCAAATCTTTGATGAAAGATTAGATTTATGTTATAGAGCTTTAATGTGCAGACATGAACGTTTAAAAGGAACACCAAGTGATGTGGCACCTATTTTATGGCAACACGGAGCATTGGCTCGTCTTAAAAAAGGTGAAACAATTGATAAATTATTATACGGTGGTTATTCAACAATTTCTCTTGGATATGCTGGATTATATGAATGTGTTAAATATATGACAGGTAAATCACATACAGATCCAAGTGCAACACCATTTGCTATTGAAGTGATGCAACATTTAAATGATGCATGTACAAAATGGAAAGAAAAAGAAAATATTGATTTCTCAATTTATGGAACACCAATTGAATCAACAACTTATAAATTTGCGAAATGTTTACAAAAACGTTTTGGTAAAATTGAAGGTGTTACAGATAAAAACTATATTACAAACAGTTATCATATCCATGTAACAGAACATATTAACGCCTTTGATAAATTAACATTTGAATCTCAATTCCAAAAATTATCACCAGGTGGAGCTATTTCTTATGTAGAAGTTCCAGATATGCAAGATAATATTGATGCGGTATTAGCAGTTATGAAACATATTTATAATAATATTATGTATGCTGAATTAAATACAAAGAGTGATTATTGTATGGCTTGTGGATATGATGGAGAAATCCAAATTGAAAAAGATGAAAATGGTAAACTTATTTGGGTATGTCCAAACTGTGGAAATAAAAACCAAGATATGATGTCTGTTGCTAGACGTACATGTGGTTATATTGGAACTCAATTCTGGAATCAAGGAAGAACACAAGAAATCAAAGAACGTGTATTACACTTATAGAGATGAAATTTTCATAAAACTAAAAAATTTTTTTGAGATTTTGAACAAAAAAATAAACATTATCAAGGACAAAACTTAAAAATAAAAATTTGTAATTTTATAAAAAAATGAACATTATCCTAAAAAGGGCGAGGAAATCTCGCTCTTTTTTTGTAAAACAAAACTTAAATGTTAAAAAATAAAAAATATACAAAATAATGAACAAAATATTAATTTAATTGTATAATGTGTTATATAGGACATATTTTCAATCAAAAAATAGTGAGGTGATACAAATGAGTGAATTAAGATTTGCTGTGTATAAACACAAATTGGTTTATGACGAGGACCAACTTCTAAGCAGACAAATGATTGTATTGAAAAATCAAGATGGTGCTATTGTAGGTTGGACGGATTATCATAAATATGCAAGAAGTGGAAAAACATCTTATGCTAGAAGTTTATATAGCGGTCAAGATAAAAGATGTACAATGGTTTGTCTTTTTCTTAATTATGTTTTCTTTGATAGATATCACATTAAAAAACTTACAGATGTAACCGCAATAATGGTAAGAGATTTTTTGAATGACTATGGATTATGTCGCTTACCAGGAGATGATGAAAATACTCATAGAGGAAAATCTACTGTTGATGCTTGTATTAGCCAAATTATAGATTTTCTTGATTTGATGTTGAAAGACAACCCAAAAAGTAAAATGAAAGTAAATGACTTGTACAGAAAAGAAAAAGTCTTCAGTAAAACAAAAAGAAAATACTACGATAAAAAGGTTCCTATATTTGAAATAAACTATCGGCCAAATAATAAAAAGATATTTAGAGATATTCCAGAAGGTGCTTTTCAAATTATTATGAACGAAATCATAAATAATCATAGGAACATTCTGATGCTTGCTGCATTAAGCGCATTTGCGGGAATGAGACCTTCAGAATGCTGTAACGTTCGACGTGAAGATTCACCATTAGGACCTGGAATCATCTTTGAAAAAGTAGATGGTGAAATTACAAATATAACTATTGATATTTTAGAAGAAAAGAATCTTCGTTCAGACCTTTTAAGTGTTGGAGGTATAAAAAAAGAGCGCAAACAAAAGGTATATCCAGCGTTTATAGAACCATTTATGGATTGCTATAACTTATATATGAAATACGTGGAAAACAAGCCATATGAAACGAATTACGGTGCTTTAACTAATACTTCTTTTGGAAAAGCTTATACATATAATGCGTATTACGCAGAATTCAAAAAAGTTGTAAAAGCATGTATTCCAATTATGCTTGAAAGCGATGACCCTAAGATTGTAAATTACGGCCATTTGTTGCAAGAAAATAGTATCAGTCCGCATATTCTTAGACATTGGTTCTCGGTAAAATTAACTCTATATGGAGAAGATGTTGCAGGATTAATGAACTGGAGAGGAGATAAATCACCAGAATCTTCATTAACGTATTTAATGAATAAGAGTGAATTGGAAAAACAATACAAATTAGTTAGTGATGAAGTATTTAATTATTCACTTTGGAAGGCTGGAAAAATAAATGGATAAAAAGACAGATTTTAATCAATATCTAGAAAAAAAGAAAAAAGAATTTAATGTAGATGATGAAAATTTTAATTTGGATGTTTCTCGGTTTATAGTAAGCAACAATTGGTTTGGATGTACGCCAATTATAGACGGAAAAACAATTCTATTTGATGAAGAATCATTAAAAAAACTTGGAAGTAAAATAGATGAATATTGCAGAAATTATAATAAGAACACTAATGAAAAAATAGAAGTCTTAAATGAAAAATTAGATACGCAACTTCCAAAAACGGCAAAACTAATAAAAAAATACATTAAAAACGTCAAATTAGATGAAGAATATTCTCTTTGCTTGATTGATTTTATATGCTCATATCTTCCAGGCGAGCTTGATGAATCAAGTGATAATGAAATTTCTACATTATTGGATTATGCATTTGATGAACTATCACATTTTAATTCCAATATATTAGCCGATTTCATTAACTGGACTCACAATCATACGAAAACTTTATATAAAAATATGTACTATATAAACAACTACACAAAGGATGATGACAGAAATTCTGCATATGACCCACATAGTTACCTTAATATTCTTTATCACTTATATAACCAAGATTACATAGAAGAAAATGATATGTATGCATTGGCGGCTGAATCAAAGAATTATGTCGATACATGGTTATTTTTGGCAATGCACTTCTTATGTGCATTACGAAATACAGATTTGGTAAGAATTCCTCATCCTCGTCTTCCAAAACCACCAGAGGAAATATTAGAACAGGTTGAAAATAGAACCTTTTCAGAAGCTGATGCAAAATTTACTCTTTACACAGTCATATGGGAGTTAGAAGCCTTAATGCTAACACCAAATAAAACACAAAGAATAAGTGGAGTAGCTTCTATCAAGCTTCATATCCCTGAAAGTGTTGAGATACATATAGGGACTTTATTTGCTATTGCAGAAGCACATTTCCAACTTGCTAATGGAAACTCTGAAAAGCCTTTAATAAGGGTTATAACAGGATATGAACAAATTAACAGATATATGGGAGAAGAAATTGGAGAACTGTTTATTGAGTCTGATTTCCGCTCTAAAGCGGCTAATAAGTCATATATGCAAATGATTTATCTTCTTACAGATGACATACTTGGAGTAAATGACGAATTCCGTGTAAAAGGATATATGTTGGCTGCCCTCGCAAGGTCACATAAAGGGTCATATGGCGACTTTGCTAAAACAACGAGCATTTATCTAAAAGATGCTAAAATGAGCGGCTATACCCCTGAATTCGTGGCTAGAGAGCTTTTTGAAAGAGGCGTTCTTTCTGTTATTCCGTCAATGCTATTAAAAATGGTTGTTGGCGAAGATTATTCAAATTTATCTGTTGAAAATCAAACGAAAATGATACAAGAGTTAAATATGTCTCCCGCAGAAGTCGAAAAGACCATTTTGGTAATGCAAAAAAATATGAAACATTCGACAGATATTGTTAAATCTCTTTATAACGAACATACGAAAGAAGAAGTTTTAAATATTTTACACAACATTGGAAATGGTGATGCATATTCTAAAACCGATTCTTGTATGTGCCTTATTACTGCAATGGGTAAAATGTGTCCTCACCTAGGACATTCAAATTGTCCTTCATGCGAATATGAAATTAGCACTAAAACAACGATATTTCTTATGGCACGTGAAATCCATAGATTACAAGAATTATATAAAAAGACTGATAATCCAGTAGAAAAGCAAAGATACAAAGCGATTGTTAAAGATATTGTTGCTCCTAGTATTGAAGAAATGCTGACAGTGATGGATGACGTCTATGGTCCCGAAGCTGTAGAGACGTTAGAAAAAATAATCATGGAGGGTAGAAATGGATAAATATACGACTATACTTGCAATTCCAGAGATAGATGAAACTACAGTAAATGAATCTAGAAGACTTTTTATGGCGTATAAAAATAAAAAGATTATCTCTGATTGTAATTTTGATAATAATGTTTGGAATTTAAACAATGAAACTACAGGATTCCATTTTAACTTTGAATTGGACAGTGAAAAGTTTCAAGGATTTGGTAAAAAATTAAATATTACAGAAGATGATTTCGTAAAATACTTGAAGACCTTTATTGTTTGCCAACTTGGGGAGGTTGATTTGCCTTCTATTCGCTCTATTTTGTATCGTATAAAAAGGATTGCTCATACAGAAATTGATAATCCAGAAACACTTTTGGAAGTTTGCAATAACAATTCTATTGGTCGTATTTCTGATTTTTTCTCCATGTTGCCTTCTAAAGACAGGGAAAAAGAATTGACGGATTGGTTGATTTTATTTGATGAAGCAGAAGACTATGTTCAAACAAGAAAAACAGGCGAGCAAAGAAGTTTAGCGAACTTTGAAAGTTATTTCAGATTTGATGAAATTATCAAAAAGTTTTGGAAAGAATCGAAAGATGAAGATGAAAAATTGTTTTTCTTCCCAATTTGGATGTGGTGGAATATATCTGGAATATTACCATTAAGACCATGCGAATTTGTGGTTACTCCACGAAATTGTTTAAATGAAATCAATGGAAAATATACTCTTACAATCAGAAGAAACAAAAAGAAAGGAACTGGAAAAACAAAGTCTTATAAAATCAATGAAGATTTTGAAACAAACAGATATACCATACCTGAAAACCTTGCAAAAGAAATACAGTGGTATATAGATGAAACCAGAGATTATCCTGAAGCAAATACTCATACGTTGTTTGTGACAGGAACACATTATGCAATGTGGGAAAGGAGTGCGCCTTATACTAGCAGATTCTTTTCTTATATAAATCTAAGCACTTGCTTACGATATTTCTTTAATATCATCGTAAAAAAACGATATGGATATCGAGTTATATATAGCAGTAATGGGCTTAGTCTGCCTGATGAAAAAAGTATTGAATATCTACATTTAGGAGATACGAGACATATAGCACTCATTAATTTAATTGCTGAAGGAGCTACACCAATTGTTGCTATGATGTTAGCAGGACACGACAATCCCGAAATGTCTGCACATTATTTTTCAAATATAACGAATCTTATTCAATGTAAAACTTACAGGCAATACAAGAAACAAATTAAAGGCGAACAATCATATACATTAAGCAATTATTCTTTAAATTTGCCTGCCAAGAAAAGCATTCATTTAGATAATAACGGAAGGTGTTTTTCAAAAGATGTTGCAAACGGCGATTATTCAAACTGCTATAAAGTTATGGGACCAGCTGGAGAAGTAGGATTCTGTCAAAATTGTGAATTTTATAGAGATTCATCAAAAGCTTTTTCTGATAGGAAAGAAATTTATGAAAACAAGATTAAAAATGAATGCCAAGTTCTTGAAGAAATTGTAAAAAAGGTAAGAAGTGGAAAAGGCGAACAAGAAGAAATAACTAGTGTAATATTGAGATTAAGAGATAGCGAATATTCCTATCAACAATATCTTTTAGAAAAGATGGAGGTAAAATCAGATGGCTAGAAAAAAGAGTTATGATATAAAATCAATATTAGGATTGTTAAATGAATATAAAGTGGAAAATCCTGGAATGAAAGTAACTATTCCTAATTTCGGAAGTTATATAAGAAATAAAGGTTACGATATAAAAGACCATACTCTTAGACGTGATGATGAATTTAGACAATATTTGGAAGAAGTAAATAAAGGTGAAGAAAACGAAGTTCTTAATGATTTAGTAACATATAAGACAATTGATGTAGATGCTTTTTTAGAAGAAAACAATAATAAAACAAAGCTTAAAGAAGCTATTATTAATCGTGATAGATACTATGCAAATATTTCTTTAAATGCAGTAAAAGCAATAAAAGAAAAGAAATCATTAAAGAATAGAAATGAAAAGCTTGAAGAAAAGATAAAAGACTTAGAATCTACTATTGAAAAATTAAAAGAAGAAATTTTAAACAAGAAAACGCTCAATGAAGAAATAAAAGAGAAAAACAGAACAATAATTGCTTTAAAAAATGTTCTTGAAGACTATATATATCCTGATGCTGCAAATGCTATCTTAAAAAAAGAAGGGATTATTGATACTGTAAATAATATTGTTGCTGATGAAGTTATCGAAAAACAATCAATACATGCAGATACAAACATTGATGATTTTATTATAAAATCTCAAGGAAATAATGAAAAAGGAACCCAAAAATCTAAATTTAGTTCAATAGATTCAATTTTAGGTGATTTTGATGACTAATACTAAAATAATAGACCCTAGATTATTCAAACAAAGATTGTCCGCTGTAGAAGCGTGTCCGGAAATAATTGACTGGTGGAATTATGATAAAAATGAAGATATTGACCCAAACTTTATAAGTTATGGTTCAAAAAAGAAGTTTTATTTCAATTGTCCAGAATGCCATACAGAAATGTATCGTGAAATGTACCGATTTATCACTAAAAACAAAGAGGGTACATTTTCTGTTCCTTTTTGTCAAAAATGTCATCCAACAAAAAATAAAAATAAAGTATTTTTGACTGATGCAGTTCCCGATATTGATAAATATTGGGATTATGATGCCAATGAGGGTAAAAAACCATCTGATTTTGGAGCTTCTTCAAGCGAAAAAGTCTGGACAAAATGTCCGATATGCGGCACTTCAGTCAAGAGAAATATACGTTTTACGTGGGTAAAAGACGAGAATGGTGTTGGACATGTGATTCACTGCCGTACATGTGGGAAACGCAATAAAAAGAATTCTCTTGTTGAATTGTTTCCAGATATAAAGAAATATTGGAATTATGACAAAAATGAACATGAACCTGATTTTTATACTATATCATCAGGCAAAAAAGTATATATCTTCTGTCCTTATTGTGGAGAAGAACGATATGGTGCAATATGCGACCTTTTGGTAAAAGAAAATGAGAAATATAGAATAACAACATGCGATAATTGTAGATTATTGCAATCTAATGGAGCAAATACAAATCTTAACATCCCAGCTCGAAAAAGCTCAATTTTAATCTCTGATGGATGTCCAAACATTAATGAATATTGGTCTGATTTAAATGACTTTAAGCCTGAAGATGTTTCCATTTTTAATAGAACATTAAAAATAAAGGTGCATTGTCCTACTTGCGGTGAAATTGTGGAAAGAATAGTTTTAAATTCTTTTACAAAGAATAAAGAAACTGGCAAATATGAAGTATTACAATGTCATCATTGCGCGACTAAGGAATCGGGCATTAGAAGAGCCATGAAGCAAAGTGCTCCTCTTATCGAAGAATGTCCAGAATTTAAAGAATGGTGGGACTTTGATAAAAACACCGTGGATATAAATATCATAACTCGTGGAAGTAATACGGAAGTTAATTTGAAGTGTCCCGCATGTGGAATAGAATTAAAGAGACCTCCTCATTCTTTTATAGCAGCAAATAAAGATGGCGAGCTTCATCCTGTAGCATGTCCAGAATGCGGATATAATTACAAAGGAAACCCTGAAGACAATATATTAACCCTATATCCTTCTGTTGAAGATTGGTGGGATTACGAAACTAATAAGCCATTTCGTCCTGAGCAATTCACAAGAGGAAGCACTTTTAAAGCACATTTTATTTGCCCGACTTGTGAAGGTAAAACACATACTATGATAAGAAGTGTTTTTACTTTACAAGAAGATGGAATGCCTAAATTGTTTAAATGCTTATACTGTAATGACATAAAACCTTTAGCTGGATTAAACACACTATTTGATTTAAGACCTAGAGTTGCAAAAGAGTGGTCTCCCAATAATGAATTGAAAGCAAATGAAGTATTATCAAACTCTGGTAGAAGAGTATTATGGACTTGCCCTAAGTGTCATGAAGACTATTATTCAACGATACGAGATAGAGAACTAGGTGACGATTCCTGCCCTTACTGTAATAATAGAAAACCATTATTAGGCTATAATACACTTGCTGATATGAAACCTGAACTATTACTAGAATGGTCTTTCAATAATGATTTAAAACCAGAGGAAGTAATAGCTGCTTCAACACTATCTGCTCTATGGATATGTCCGACATGTAATGGAGAATACTTGTTCTCGGTTCGAGATAGAGAACTGGGCGATGATTCCTGTCCATACTGTAATAATAAAAAAATTCTACATGGATATAATACTCTTCAAGCAAGACATCCAGAACTTGTTGAGCAAGAATGGTGTTATGCAGAAAATATCATTTTAGGTGTAATGCCAGATGATGTTTTGGAATCGTATAATGGTAAAGTATGGTGGAAATGTCCTACTTGTGAGAAAAAATATATTATGACAGTAAAAGACCGCTTAATGAAGAAAAAAAGAGGTCATATAGCATGTCAGCAATGTCGAGGTCGAAGATGGAAAAGGTCGTTTAATATTTAGCTATATTTTAATGATGGTATTAGTTTTTTATAAAAGCCAAAAAGAACTAAGCAAAATAATATATATTTTAGTTTTATTTAGAAATTAAGAGTGCTTAATATTTTTTTGATGCATATACTATAATATATATCGAAAAACAATTATCATTAAAATAATCATCTTGATAAGATAAATAAAAAATGTATTAAATACAAGTAAGAAAAAATAAGAAAAAGCTAGTAAATGTTTGACATATAAAGAAAATATGCTATTATAAAAGTGTAAAAAGGGTATATTATTTGAGTAATATACCCAAACTAAGAACACAGGCTCACTTGCTGAGGTTTTGAGATAGCCACTACGGTCAACGCCCCTGTATAAAAAACAACAGTTAGAACGATTAGCTATCAGAGCTCTATTGAGCTCTTTTTTTATAGAGAGGATATTTATGCCACTACATATAACAGATGCTCGTAATTGTGCAATACATTATAAAGCAGAATTTATTGATAAATATTATAAAGTAACAACTACATCTAATTCGGTTTTTATTTTGAAATCTCAAGAAAAACAATTTCCCCATTTAATAGGAATTGAAAAAAGCCACTATCAACGCAGTAGTATGAGGGCATCCGATGTATATGATGAATTGCTAAAAGTTTCACCTCATTTGCCTCGTACAGTTCTAAGCAGGAACATTAATGAAAGCTCTAAAAAAGGGAAAAAGATTAAAAACTTTACAATGTTGAAGGACTCTTTTTTTTCTGACTCAAATACTTTATGTGTATTTTATAATGAACTGCTATCTACTAGCAGATTGTCTCATGTCAATTATTTATTTTCAAATTATAAATCTGGTTATTCATCAGGATGGATATATGACACTGATTCAGATTGTTGTCGACCTGTAACTTGGATAGATGAATCAACTGGAACGCAAACCGATAAAGAAAAATATTATGGGAGCCAAACTCTTGACTTAATAGCTCAAATAGAAATCTTTGATAGTAGCACAGATAATTTAATCGATACATATGTTTGTAAAAGAACTATTAAAGACTATATACATTTAATTGGTGTATTGAACCGAAATAATATGATTTTAAAAATAAAGAAAAAGAAAGTACATATTATTATATTTCATATCTTAAAATTTTTAAGAATATTTAAATTTAGCATCAAATATTAATTAGTAAATTATATAGCTTTAATATTATACAAAAGGAATATAACAGAAGGGTTTTTGCTCTTCTTTTTTTATACAAACTCACATTATTATATGCTTGAACAGTTTATCTTAAATCAAAATTTAATGAAAATTCGTTTTGGTAAATGAACATTATTCTTTTAGTTAAACTTACTTTTAATACTAATTTTTATGAACATTATTATTTTTAATAATTATGTTTAATGTTCAATTTATAAAATAATGAACATAATTCAAAACTATTGATATAAAAGGATTTTCTTATAAAAAAATTTTGTTTATGATTTTTAAGTTTTTTTCATCTCTTTTTTTCTATTTATTAACCAAAAACCAAAGAATGGAAAATGGTAAACAAGAAATCTTGAAGGTATTAAAAAATCTTTAGAGGGCTCTCTTAAAAGATTAAAAACAGATTATATTGATTTGTATTATTTACATCGCGTTGATCCTAATGTACCAATTGAAGATATTGCGTATTTAATGAAGGATTTTATTAAACAAGGAAAAATCAAACATTGGGGATTATCAGAAGCAGGAATTGAAACCAAGCCCATGCAATATGTCCTTTAACAGCCGTAGAGAGTGAATATTCAATGATGTGGAGAGAACTAGAAAACAAACATATTCCTTTATTTGAAGAATTAGGAATTGGTTTTGTACCTTTTGCTCCATTATGTAAAGTATTTTTAAGTGACGCTTATGATAAAAATGGTTTTCATGTAAAATTAAATGCACCAAGATTTAGTGAAGAAGCGCTTAAAAAGAATCAAGTAGTTGTTGATTTAGTTAATAAAATTGCAAAAGAAAAAAAGGCAATAGTTGCACAAATTTCTTTGTCTTGGGTATTAGCACAAAAAGATTTTATTGTACCTATTCCAGGAACAACAAAGTTGGAAAGATTAAAAGAAAATATTAAAGCAACCGAAATCAAATTTACAAAAGCAGAAGTTGAATCAATGAATGAAGCATTATCTCAAATGAATATCGAAAGTAGAAGATTTGAACCAGATTCAGATTTTGAAAAAAGAGCTGGTTTATAAAGGCGAGACATTCTCGCTTTTTTATTATGAAAAAAATTTAATGAATTGATAAATTTGTAAAAATATGTCGATTATATCCAAAAAATATGTAATACTGAAAGAAGTGAGGAAAGGAGAATAAGGTGAAAGACATTTATTTATTACTAACAAAATCAGATACTTTTGTTTCTAAAGCAATTTATTTAATGACGCAAGACAGTTATACACATATTTCTATCTCTTTTGAAGAAAATTTACAACCGATGTATAGTTGTGCTAGAAAATATACTTACTCTCCAATTCCTGCAGGAATTAGAAATGAGTCATTTGAAAAGGGATTCTATAATAAAAATCAACATATTCCTTGTGCATTATATAAACTTACTGTTAAGAAAGAGATATATTATAAGGCAAAATTTATTTTAGAATCTATTTTAAATCATTCTCAAGATTATAAATATAATTTAATGGGATTGATCTTATGTAAATTGGAAGTTCCATATCGTAGAAATCATTATTATTTCTGTTCAGAATTTGTAAGTGAAATCTTGGCTTATAGTCAAGCTATAGAATTACCTAAGCTTCCTTGTTTAATGAAACCATCGGATTATTTATTATTTGAAGAATTAGAGTGTTTATATCAAGGAAATATTGGAGAACTTATAAAATATAGAGATTTATGTTAAAGGATGATACATCCTTTTTATTATATCAATAGAATCTATAAAGAATTGTTGTATAATAGGAAAATATGAAAAGAGGAATTGAAATGAATTATGCAGAAATTAAGAATTTTGATATCGCTAATGGCTTAGGAGTTAGAGTTTCTTTATTTGTATCAGGATGCACGCATCACTGTAAGAATTGTTTTAATCAAATGACATGGGATTTTAAATATGGAAAAGAGTTTAATCAAGAAGTAGAAGATTTAATTATTGATTATTTAAAACCAGAACATATAACAGGATTGTCTTTACTTGGAGGAGAACCAATGGAACCAAGTAATCAAAGAGCGTTATTACCATTTATTAAAAGAGTGAAAGAACTTTATCCACAAAAGGATATTTGGTGTTATACAGGTTATCTCTTTGATCAAGAACTTTTAAGTGAAAGTCGAGCAAGATGTGAAGTAACTGATGAATTGTTATCTTATATCGATGTTCTAGTAGATGGTAAGTTTATTGAAGAACTTAAAGATTTAAGTTTAAAGTTTAGAGGATCGTCTAATCAAAGAATTATAGATGTTAAACAAAGTTTAGAAAAAGATGAAATTATTTTATATAAAGATTTGAATGAAAATAGAAATTTTCAAAAATATGAATAAGACGATATACACTACATAATTAGATAAAATTATGCTATAATGTTTTCGTTAATTATAGAGGGAGTAGAATATGATAGGATTTTATAGTTACACTGTCATTCTTACATATTTATCATTAGTTTTTGCGATGGTAGGAATTCACTTATCTGTCATAGGTGTTTATCAATGGTCATTTATTTGTTTAATGATGTGTGGTATTTGTGATACTTTTGATGGAATGGTAGCAAGAAGTAAGAAGAATCGTACAGAGGAAGAAAAGAAATTTGGTATTCAAATAGATTCTTTATGTGATCTTATTTCTTTTGGTGTTTTTCCAGCAATACTAGGATATAATTTAGGATTATCTTCAGTAGGATGGCTTGCTATTGAAATACTTTATGTATTAGCAGCAGTTATCCGCTTAGCTTATTTTAATGTTACTGAAGAAACAAGACAGCAACAAACAACAGAAAAAAGAAAGTATTATCAAGGTTTACCAGTTACAACTTCAGCCTTTATTTTACCTTTTGCATTTGCTTTAAGATATGTTATTTTTGGTTTAGATTACTTATATGGAACTTTAATGTTAATTACAGGTATTTTATTTGTTGTTGATTTTAAAGTGCCAAAATTAAAAGGGAAAGGACTTATTGCACTTGGTGTTCTAGTTGTTGTAGAACTTGTGCAAATTCTTTGTTTTTCATGATTAAAGATCGTCAAGGACATATCGTTAAAGAATTAGAGGGTCAAAATAAATTATTAAAAAAATTATATAGCACATCTGCTGGTAGATGTGCTTTAAAAATCTTAGTATCACCATTTGTTACGCACTTAGGTGGTTTATATATGTCTTCACCATTTTCAAAGACAAGTATTTCTTCGTTTATTAAAAATAATGATATTGATATGAGTCAATATGAAGAAAAGAAATATAAAAGTTATAACGATTTCTTTACAAGAAGAATAAAGGATGGTCAAAGATCATTTGACGACTCTAAAGATGTATTGATGGCCCCTGCTGATAGTAAACTTACTTACTATCCAATAAATGATGATACGATTTTAGAAATCAAGGATACAAAATACCAATTAAAAGATTTATTACAAGATGAAACATTAGCTAAAGAATATGATGGTGGAATATGTCTTGTATTTCGTTTAGCTGTTGATGATTATCATCGTTATAGTTATGTAGATGATGGTCAAATTGTTTCCCATAAGAAAATCAAAGGTATTTTTCATACTGTTAATCCTATCGCAAATGATTATTATCCTATATACAAAATGAATAGTAGAGAGTACACTGTGATTGATTCAAATAACTTTGGTAGAATGATTCAAATGGAAGTAGGAGCAATGATGGTTGGTAAAATTGTCAATTATAAACATAGTATTGCTACTAAAGGAGAAGAAAAAGGTTATTTTGAATTTGGTGGATCAACAGTTGTATTGATTTTGAAAAAAGATACTGTCAAAATAGATGATGATATTATAAATAATTCTAGTGAGAACATTGAAACAAGAGTATTACTAGGACAAACGATAGGACATAAAGGGGTGTAAAGATGTCGAAGGTTATAGCAATTACAAATCAAAAGGGTGGCGTTGGTAAAACAACGACAAGCGTTAATTTATCAGCTGCACTTGCGAAGATGAATTATAAAGTGTTACTTATAGATATGGATCCTCAAGCAAATGCAACACAAGGTATTGGTATCGATAGAGATTATATTGAATTATCAACGTATCATGTTTTAACAGGAGAAGTTGGTTTAGAAAAAGTAATTCAACATTCTTATATTGAAAATCTAGATGTTGCACCAGGAGAAATAGATTTAGCGGGGATAGATTTAGAATTAGCACATGTAAAACAAGGAAGAGAAGTGCGTTTAAAACAATCATTAGATAAAATTAAAGATTATTATGACTTTGTTTTTATTGATTGTCCACCAGCCCTTGGTTTATTAAATACAAATGCATTAACTTCATGTGATACAGTACTTATCCCAGTACAATGTGAATACTATGCACTTGAAGGTTTAACACAATTGTTAAATACAATTAAATTAACACAAAATCATTTTAATAAAAAACTTTCTATTGAAGGTTTATTATTAACAATGTTAGATCAACGTACAAATTTAGGATTGGAAGTTTCTCAAGAAGTAAGAAAGTATTTTAAAGAAAAAGTTTATAAAACTGTTATTCCAAGAAATATTAAATTATCTGAAGCACCAAGTGCAGGAATCTGTATTTTTGATTATGATGGATCTTCTGTTGGGGCTCAAGCTTATAAAGAACTTGCAAAGGAAGTGTTGAGTAGAAATGGCTGAGAAAAAGAAAAAATTAAATAAAGGATTAGATGCTATTTTTGGTGGAGATATTACATCATTAATTGATGATATTGAACATAATACACCTGAAAGTAGTCAAGAAAAAATCAAATTAGATGAAATTAGACCTAATCCTTATCAACCAAGAAAAGTATTTGATGAACAAGCTTTAAATGAACTTGCTTTATCAATTCAAGAACATGGTATTTTCCAACCAGTAATTTTAAAGAAATCTGTTCAAGGATATGAAATTGTTGCTGGTGAAAGAAGATGCCGTGCAGCAAGAATGGCACATTTAGAAGAAGTTCCAGCAATTATTGTTGATTTTAGTGATCAACAAATGATGGAAATTGCTTTATTAGAAAATATTCAAAGAGAAGATTTAAATGCTATTGAAGAAGCACAAGCTTATCAAACGATGATGGAAAAACTTAAACTTACACAAAATGAATTAGCTAAACGTATTGGTAAGTCAAGAACACATATTACAAATACACTTAGATTATTGAATTTACCTGAAAAGATTCAAGAATATGTATTAGATGGTTCTTTATCAATGGGACATGCAAGAGCTTTAATTACATTGGATAAAGAAAGAGCATTAAAGATTGCTAAAAGAGTTATTGATGAAAAGTTATCTGTTAGAGATGTTGAAAATATTGTGAAAGGCTTTGAACTTCAAGAAGCTAGAAAGAATAAACCTAAGGTTGAAAAACCTAAAGAATATCAATATGTTGAAGGATTACTTAGAAAAAAATATCGTACAAGAATTAAAGTTGATGATAAATCTATTACTATTAAATACTCTGACACAGATGATTTAAATAGATTATTAGAATTAATGGGTGTTATTGAAGAAAGTTAAAACTTGGGTAAAACCAAGTTTTTTCTATGCGAAAAAAACATAGTAGAATGCAAAATCAATATTGTACATTTAGACTTCTTTATTTCAAAATATAAGTAAGAAAAGAGGTCATATTATGGAATATCAAACATTAAATAACGGATTAAAAATTCCTACAATTGGATTTGGTGTCTTTAGAGTACCAGATAAAAAAGAATGTGAAGAATCAGTATATCAAGCAATTAAAGCAGGATATCGTTTAATTGATACGGCTGCCTCTTATACCAATGAAGATGCTGTAGGTGCAGGTGTTAAAAGAGCAATTGCTGAAGGAATTTGCACAAGAGAAGATTTATTTATTACTTCTAAAATGTGGGTTCAAGATATGCAAAATTATGAAATGGCTAAACAAGCAATTGATGCATCGATTGAAAAAAGTGGTTTAGGTTATTTAGATTTATATTTATTACATCAAGCAATGGGAGATTATTTTAGTGCCTGGAGGGCCATGGAAGATGCGTATAAAGAAGGAAAATTAAAAGCAATCGGTGTTTCTAACTTCTATGCACATGTTCTTGTCAATTTTGTAAATACAGTAGAAATCAAACCAATGGTCAATCAAGTAGAACTTCATCCATACTATACACAAGAAAAAGCAATAGAAACAATGAAATATTATGATGTTATTCCAGAAGCATGGGCACCACTTGGTGGAGGAAGATATAATCCCTTTGAAGATGAAATGTTAAAAAGAATTGCAACTAAATATAATAAATCAGTAGGACAAGTAATACTTAGATGGAATATCCAAAGAGGAGTCATTGTTATACCAAAATCAACACATGTAGAAAGAATTAAAGAAAATATAGATGTTTTTGATTTTGAATTAAATGAAGAAGAAATGAAACAAATCTCATCATTAGATATGGGATATTCGGGATCAAGGGCTAAACATTTTGATGTTGAATTTGTGGAAATGTGTTTGGCTAAAAAAATACATGATTAATTAAAAGTGTGATTATTTTCATTAAATGAAATAATCATGCTTTTTTTATATAAGGTGTTAAGATGGTTTTAGAGAAAAGCGGAGGATATTAAAATGGTAAAAAAATTTCCAGAAGGATTTTTATGGGGTGGCGCTGTTGCTGCTAACCAATATGAAGGTGGATGGAACGAAGGAGGAAAAGGTGTTTCTGTTTCAGACTGTGCCCGTCATCATTTAGATGTAGATGTTCAAGATTATGCTAAACAAAATGAAATTTCAACAGAAGAAATTTTAGAAGCAATGAAAAGTGATGATACAAGTCTTTATCCAAAAAGACATGGTTCAGATGGGTATCATCATTATAAAGAAGATATTAAATTATTTGCTGAAATGGGATTTAAAGTATTTAGACTTTCTATTGCTTGGTCACGTATTTTCCCAAATGGAGATGACAAAGAACCAAATGAAGAAGGTTTAAAATTCTATGATGATATTTTTGATGAATGTCACAAATATGGTATCGAACCACTTGTTACAATGTCACATTATGAACCACCAATCAACTTAGTATTAAATTATAATGGTTGGTATGATCGAGAAGTTATTGATATGTTTGTTAAATATGTAGATGTTATTACTGATCGTTATAAAGATAAAGTCAAATATTGGCTAACTTTTAATGAAGTTGATTCAATGATTAGACATCCTTATACAACAGGAGGACTTGTAAGAGATCGTTTTGAAGGTAAAAACTTTCCAGAAGTTATTTTCCAAGCAATGCATCATCAATTTGTCGCAAGTGCTCTTGCAACAAAAATTGCGCATGAAAAAAATCCAGACTGTAAAGTAGGATGTATGCTTACAAAATTAACTTATTATCCATATACTTGTAAACCAGAAGATGTTTTACAAGCACAACAAGATATGAGAAGTACGTATTGTTATAGCGATACTCAAGTCTTTGGAGAATATCCTGCTTATTTATTAACTAAATTTAAAAATGAAGGTTTAAATATTAAAATGGAAGAACATGATTTAGAAATCATGAAAAAATATCCAGTTGATTTTGTTTCATTTAGTTATTATTCATCAAGCTGTGTTGCTAAAGATGATGCTGGATTAAAGAAAACAGCTGCTAATACTAATATTGCGATTAAAAACCCTTATATTCCAAGTTCTGATTGGGGATGGCAAATTGATCCAATCGGTTTAAGAGTTTCTTTGGTAGATTTATATGATCGTTATAGAAAACCATTGTTTATTGTAGAAAATGGTTTAGGAGCTAAAGATGAACTTGTTGATGGTAAAGTAGATGATCAATATCGTATCGATTATTTTGATGCTCACTTTAGAGAAATGTATAATGCAATCTATGAAGATGGTGTTGATTTAATGGGTTATACATCTTGGGGATGTATTGATTTAGTATCTGAAAGTACAAAACAAATGTCTAAACGTTATGGATTTATTTATGTAGATGCAGATGATTTAGGTAATGGTACTTATAAAAGATATAAGAAGAAATCATTTGATTGGTATAAACATGTTATTGAAACAAATGGAGCTTGTTTATTTGAACAAAAATAGGAGCGCAATCCCCTTCCTCTAAGCGAAGCGTAGGGAGG